>Ga0079225_10000670_pt1 | contig 18620 bp, 15 predicted proteins | sample Poulit2012_FD_76344 | JGI IMG/M metagenome (GOLD analysis project Ga0079225, IMG submission 76344) | Agricultural soil microbial communities from Georgia to study Nitrogen management - Poultry litter 2012 | ecosystem: Environmental > Terrestrial > Soil > Agricultural land | place: USA: Georgia... | reverse complement strand
GATTTTAATATCTTCATATCGATGTATTTGAACATCACCAATTTAGGTGAAAACATCGAGGCCGCAAAGCATTTGTAATCAAATATTTGCGGCCATTTTTTTGGATAACCTGCGGAATTAAGGAGGATTGAGGCGGCATCCTTTCTAATTGAGGTAGCTTCTGCGAAATGTTTTTTACGTTTTACTTTCAACAATACCCTCCCCGACAATTACTTGTTCACAGGTTCACTCCTTCACTTGTTCACAATTTCTCCCGCGTGAAGGATTGAGGCGGCATCCTTTTTTTGGGGATAAATGATGTTTGTAGAAATTGATTTAATTTTTAAAGTCAACTTTTTAAATGCGAGAAATTTGACAAAAAAAGATATAGCCGAAAGCCTGACCCCGGATTTGAAAAAGAGGACTTATTGATAAAAATAAATTTTTATCATTGAACATCGCATACTTTTTACAAAAAAAGACCGGGGGCACGCCCAAATAATACAAGGGAAAATTATTTTCATAAAAAAAGCTGCCTCGGTTTGGAGACAGCTTTCGATTTGTGTTTTTGATAATAAAAAATTACTGGTCTAACTGATAAGTAACTTTTTTGACGGCTTTCACCACATCGTCTGCATTGGGTAACCATTCTTTCAACAATTCCGGAGAGAATGGTGCAGGTGTGTCGGCGGTGGTAATTCTTTGAATTGGCGCGTCTAAATAATCGAAGGCTTTGCTTTGCACTTGATAGGTAATTTCGCTGGCTACACTGCCGAAAGGCCACGCTTCTTCAAGAATGACAATTCGATTGGTTTTCCTAACCGATTCCAAAATGGTTTCGTGGTCCATCGGTCTGACGGTGCGTAAATCGACGATTTCACAGGAAATTCCGTCTTCTTCAAGTTTATCGGCTGCTTTATAAGCTTCCTTGATAATTTTTCCGAAAGAAACGATAGTTACATCTTCGCCTTCTCGCTTGATATCGGCTTTTCCAATTGGGATGGTGTATTCTTCTTCGGGAACTTCCTCTTTATCGCCATACATCTGCTCACTTTCCATAAAAATCACCGGGTCGTCATCGCGAATCGCAGATTTTAAAAGGCCTTTGGCATCATACGGATTAGAAGGAACAATCACTTTTAAGCCCGGCGTATTGGCGTACCAATTTTCAAAAGCTTGGGAGTGTGTGGCACCCAACTGACCTGCTGAAGCTGTTGGTCCGCGGAAAACGATGGGGATATTAAACTGCCCACCCGACATTTGTCTCATTTTGGAAGCGTTGTTGATAATTTGATCAATAGCCACCAAGGAGAAGTTGAAAGTCATAAATTCTATAATGGGACGGCATCCGTTCATCGCACTTCCCACACCGATTCCACTAAATCCGGACTCAGAAATTGGGGTGTCGATTACGCGCTCGGGTCCAAATTCATCCAACATCCCTTTTGAAGCTTTGTAGGCTCCGTTATATTCGGCTACTTCTTCGCCCATAAGATAAACGTTTTCATCTCTGCGCATTTCTTCGCTCATGGCCTCGGCAATGGCCTCTCTAAATTGAATTTCTCTCATAATTTGTTTTTATAAGGATGACAAAAGTAATCATTAAGCTGTTTAAAAGCTATAAGTTTCACAAAAATTTTACGAGCAATACTCCTTAAGGTCTTACAATTAATTATATTTGCGACAATTGATTAATGAGTTAGAACTCAATATAAAAATATATATATAATGAAAATTTTAGTTTGTATCAGTCATGTTCCCGACACGACTTCAAAGATAAATTTCACGGATAACGATACCAAATTTGACACTGATGGAGTGCAGTTTGTTATTAATCCCAATGATGAATTTGGGCTTACGCGTGCCATGTGGTTTAAAGAAAAGCAAGGGGCGACTGTTGATGTTGTAAATGTCGGTGGAAAAGAAACCGAATCAACTTTGCGCAAGGCTTTGGCTATTGGTGCCGATAATGCGATTAGAGTAGACACACCTGCCACCGATGGTTTTCAGGTTGCTAAACAATTGGCGAAAGTGGCCAAGGATGGAGATTATGATTTAATCATTGCCGGTCGTGAATCTATCGACTATAACGGTGGAATGGTTCCGGGAATGTTGGCTAAACTTATCGGTGCAAACTTTGTAAATACTTGTATCGGTATTGAGATTGAAGATGAAAAGGCGACGGTGATTCGCGAAATCGAGGGCGGTACAGAAACGATAACTTCCGGATTGCCACTAGTGGTTGCCGGTCAAAAAGGAATTGTAGAAGAAAGCGATTTGCGTATTCCCAATATGAGAGGAATTATGATGGCGCGTAAAAAACCGCTTAATGTGGTAGATGCTGAAGAAGTTGAAGCTAAAACTGAAGCAGTGAAATTTGAAAAACCCGCTCCAAAAGGAGAAACAAAAATGATCGATCCGGATAATCTTGACGAATTAGTCGATTTGCTTCACAACGATGCCAAGGCTATATAAAGTCAGTTCAGGAGTTTAATTAAACTCGATTTTTACAATTTTAAAATAAGAAATAATTATGTCAGTTTTAGTATATACAGAATCAGAAAACGGAAAATTTAAAAAAACCACTTACGAGACGGTTTCCTATGCGAAAGGCATTGCCGATGAAATGGGAACTTCTGTTACCGCGGTGGCGATCAATGCAGATGATGTTTCTGCTTTGGGCACTTACGGAGCAGACAAAGTCTTGACGGTTTCAAATGATAAACTCAGCAAATTCAATGCAGAAGCTTATGCCGATGTGATTGCACAAGCTGTCAAGAAAGAGGATGCAAAAGTGGTCGTAATCGGACAATCGGCTAACGACAAATACTTAGCACCGTTATTAGCCGTTGATTTGGAAGCGGGCTATGCTTCCAACGTAGTAGCATTGCCTGAAAGCACCGATCCTTTTCAAGTGAAAAGAACTGCGTTTACCAACAAAGGTTTTAACATCACTGAAATCAGTACCGATATCAAGTTAGTGGGGATTTCTAAAAATGCGTATGGTTTGAAAGAAAATCAAGCGGAAGCTACTGCTGAAGAATTTGAACCACAATTGGGCGAAGAAGATTTTTCTATCAATATCGAATCGGTTGATAAAGCAACTAACAAAGTGACGATTGCCGATGCAGAAATTGTTGTTTCCGGCGGACGTGGATTAAAAGGTCCTGAAAACTGGGGGATGTTAGAAGAATTGGCCGACGTGTTGGGTGCTGCTTTGGCTTGTTCAAAACCGGTAAGTGACATGGAATGGAGGCCACACGAAGAGCACGTTGGTCAAACCGGAAAACCTGTGGCGAGTAATCTTTATATCGCTGTAGGAATTTCGGGAGCTATTCAGCATTTGGCAGGAGTTGGTGCTTCGAAATATAAGTTGGTAATCAATAACGATCCGGATGCTCCTTTCTTTAAAGCAGCAGATTATGGAGTAGTGGAAGATGCTTTTGAAGTAGTTCCAAAACTCACCGAAAAAATAAAAGCTTTTAAGGCGGAAAATGATTAATTCGTAAAACTTTCAATTTTAATCTTTCTTCATATACTAAATGTGTGTGGAGGAAGATTAATTTTTTGTAACTTATCGGTAGAACTTTAATTGAAGATCCATCAAATTTTGGATCGGTTTATATTGAATAACTTATTAGGAATATGAGTTTAGTGCGTTTGAATATTAAGGGAATTTCTTATAGCCAAACCCAAAATGGGGCTTATGCTTTACTGCTGAGCGAGCTTGATGGAGAGCGTCAATTGCCGATTGTGATTGGTGCTTTTGAAGCGCAGTCTATTGCGATTGCTTTGGAGAAAGACATTAAACCTCCGCGACCGTTAACCCACGATTTATTTAAAAATTTTGCGGATGAATTTAAGATTAAAATCAAACAAGTGATTATTCACAAGTTGGTGGATGGGGTTTTTTATTCCAGTTTGATTTGTGAAAGAGATAAAATCGAAGAAATAATTGACGCGCGAACCAGTGATGCTGTTGCTTTGGCATTGCGATTTGAAGCGCCGATCTTCACCTACAAAAATATTTTAGACAAAGCGGGAATTCATCTGAGAACTGATACACAAGGCACTTCTCCAGCTAAAGGTAAGGATCCGGTTAGAAAGAAAACCACGAGAAAAAAACAAGTTAAACCCCAAGGAAAACTCGAGGATAAAACTTTGACACAGTTGAAAAAAAACCTTGAAAAAGCGGTGGCTAATGAAGACTACGAAACAGCTGCCAGATTGAGAGACGAAATCTCGAAAAGAGAGTAGCGCTTATTCCGATTTCACGCCCATAGTATTGAGGAAACTATAGAATTCTTCTCATTTCAAATTTACCATTTTATTTCTGGACTCTTTCCCGAAAAAAAGTTGGAAATCAGTGCTGAAAATAAGATAATAAGGTTTAAATCAGGGTTTTGGCGTAGTTGTTACTAAGGTAATAAGGTTTGTATGAAATCGGGTTTGAATTGAATTGTCTGCTAAGAGAAAATGTGATTAACCGCAGGATTCATCCTGTGGAAAAAACCTGAAATCACATCGGCTCGAAGGGCGGCACTAATGCTATAACTATGAGTGACGTGCAATTTTTTATCGGTCGACTAAAGCAGACTGTAATAAATGTTGGCTTTTTGTCAAATTAAAGCAGCCTGAGAATGTTAACCTTCACGTAGAAAACCAGTCCATTTTTCTCTAAATAACGCTATAGCTAATTACCGTTGGATTTACCCAATGGGTTTAGTTATTTCGGTCAATGTCGGACTTTAGCCTAATTTGAACACGGCTGTTAGGCAACTAGAAATTATTAGTCTTTTCAAAATCGTTTTTTAAATAACAATTTGAGGATTAAAACGCTCGAGATTCAATTCCCTAAACCCTCTTGTTACTGTCCTGAATGTCCCCATTGTTTGATAGCAATTCTTTTACGAGATCTAAATTACCTTAATGACAAAGATTGACTGTTGTATAAAATAAACTTTGTTGCCTTATTCTCAACGTAATACATTGCGTGTGTTCATATGCTTTTGTTATAATATTTATGGCAATAAGAAGAAATAAAATTTGAAAACAGGAATAAGTTCTATTCCGATTGGATTACTAGCGGAAGTTTGAAATTAGAAGAGACTGGGACGCCGCGTTTTTCTGCGGGATATATTTTTGGTAAACTCGATACGGCTTCATTTAACCAATCTTCTAATTCGGGAATTTGTTCGGCTAACTCTGCTGAAATTTCAACTTTCTTCAAGGAGGTTTCTCCTCGATTGGAGATATAGATTTTTAATTCTAATTCCTCTCGAATAGAATCTTTTAAAGAAACTTCGTGTTCGGCCAGCACTTCAAAAATATGTTTGGAGAGTTCATTTTCAAAACATTGTTTTTTATTGGATTCGATGGTGATATCTTCACAGGTTTCCAAGGAAGGATAGGAATCGAGATTTTTCCAGTCGATATGTTTTATCTCTTCTTCTACAATATCGGTTGAAGACAGCTTTTTTGTCTCAAACTTTTCACAACCCAAAAGGCTCAAAGCAATAAGAAGGAGTAAAAATCTCTGCATAGTTTTGTAAAAATAAACAATTCCTGAAAAGTTTACCTTTTAAATTTCACTTTCCATTTCAAGGAATTCGACGGAGTTCAATATTAAACCGGAAGCCGGTGCTATGTAGGTCATAACAATATTATTCTCAGGTTTTAGCGATTTTTCAATAAAGTCTAAATCCACCTCTCCTTTTCCAAGTTGAATTAAACCTCCCATTATCAGTCGAATTTGATGGCGTTTAAAACCTGCTGCTCGAATTTTAAGGAAATAGCTTTTCTCCGGAAAAAAGTTGGCCGTGAGTAAATCGTTTTCGAGAATTTTACAAGTTAATATTTCTCCTTCTGTTTGGGTTTGTGGCGAAGGACGATAGACATAAGATCGTAAATCGTGTTTTCCCTCGAACAACTTGGCTGCTTTTCGCATGGAAGCTAAATTGAGTTCTTCGACAATATTCACCATAAAGGGAGCACAAAAAGGATGATGTTTTTGGCCGAAATTGAAAAAATACAAATATTCTTTAATTTGTGGATGTTGGATGATATTGAAATCTGCATCGGTTTCGGTAATTTCTAAAGCCCGAATATCCTGTGGTAAATTTCGGTTGAATAATGGGAAAAACTCTTCCAAATCCAACGGTTCATCATTTACAAATAACTCGACGTAAGTTCCATTTACAGAAACCATTGCATCGGTTCTTCCGGCGGCGAGAATTTTAAACTCGCTCGATCTTTTTAAAATTTTTTTGAACACATAATTGGTCGTTCGATGAACCATGTGTTCCACTGTTTTGAGTTGCGGTTGTCTTTGCCATCCGTGATAGCGAAATCCCAAATATTGAAGTTTGATTAAATAATAATAACGCGTTGGTTGCATATAGTTTATTCTATTAGTGAAACACCATTCATGTCTGTGGTCAGCACGTCAGACATATAATCAAAAAACGGTCTTAATGCTTGATAATAATCGGTTACCGTGGTGGCAAAGTCTTCAGAAAGTACTTCTTTATCGGAAAATTGATGTCTGAAAATCCATTGTTTGTAATTGATCAAGTCGATATCGGGATGTTCTCTATTGAAACCTCTCGGGGCGGTTTTTAGCGTTTCGCCTTGCATTTCGTGCCAATGTTTTTTGAAGTTTTTGTCCTCGAGAATTTCGCGAACTTCTGAAGAATCCAGTTCCCATTCTTTTCTGACGCGTTTTAGATCTGCGCTGTTGGGTTTCCAAAATCCACCACCAATTTGAGAATTATTTCCCGGTTGAATATGGATATAATAACTCCCTCTTAATCCAGGTTTACGCCGAATAAAAATAGCGGCAAAATGTTTTTTATAAGGCGTTTTATCCTTTGTAAATCGAAGATCACGGTAAAATCGGTAAGCTCTCGTGCGCTGAATATCATCTTGTTTGTTTAATAATAATTCAACTTGTTGGTAAAATTGTTTCATTTGGTTTTCTATGGCTTTAAACTCCTCTTTCCGTTCATTAAACCATTCGCGATTGTTATTTTCTTTGATAGCACTTAGAAATTCCAGTGCTTCTTTCGGAATTGTTTGCATAAAATCTGCTTGTCAAAATTTGAAAAACAAAATACGGAATAATTTTGGGAATTGGGAAGTCTGATGAGTTTTTACGGGCGCTTTTCCAAAGTTCTCGAATCTTCCCTTGTGCTTTGAAAAAATTTGGGATGCAAATCAATCACAGTGATTTTTAAACCTAAAACCCAGTTATACATTAAGAAAAGAGTAGAACTAAAAGTTGTTAAATCAATCCCCTATATTTTCGCATAAACCATTCTATAGCTAAGGATAATGCAATGATAAAAAGCAAATACCACCAATCGACTAAAGGAGAAGTAATGGTTTTTGATTTTTGAATGGGTTTGTAATCTTCATTGTTCAATAAATTTCGAATCAGTTCTTCTTTCGTATCCAAAAACTGCAAAGGTTCCTCGGTCAGACTTTGTAGTTTCTGGGCATTGGCATTTAAAAATTGTTTTTCTATATCAAAATCAATGATGGTAAATTCTCCTGTTTCGCTTAGGTTTTTTCCTTCTATTTTCACCTTAAAGCTGTATTCGCCGGCTTCTAAACTGCTGAGGTTTAGCTCGTATCTGTTGTTTTTTAAAAGGAAAGGAAATTCTTGGGTTTTATCGGTTTCTTTATGGGTTACTTGCGCGGAAATCTTAGCACGAGGATCAAAATTATAAGTTTCATCGAAATAATGAGCTTGGAAAATAATTTTTTCTCCGGAGTTATAGAAGGATTTAAAATCTAAGCTCAATCTTTCTTTCCTTTTGTCGGAAGCTAAATACTGAATAAGTTTTCCGGTGAATTCATCAAAATCTTCAAAACCGCCTGAATCGACAAAAGCTTTTCCTCTCCATTGCCAGAAATTCTCTCCAAACAAAAACCCAAATCTGCGATCACCTTCTTCGATGGTAGCCAACAGTGGAAGATCACTCTCATAACCTTGAATGCTTTGAAACAACATAGTTTGATAAGCCGATTTCATATCAATATCGCCAAACTGATCTAATAACGGTGGATAATCATCAAACCCCAAATCTTCTATCTGGAAGTTGGTATAATTCGGATTGTAAACCGGTAGAAACTCTTCGGTTTGATTGGTGATTTCCTTTTTGAAAAAATCTTGTTGCTGATTTAAAAATCGATAATCGGTTTTTGTTCCCGTTACAATTAAAGCGTTCATTTCCAGTTGTTCAATTTGTCCCAAAGCATGTTCAAAGCGCTGATCCGGTTGAAATAAAATCACCAATTGATATTCGCCGAAATCTATTTCCGGATCGTCGGTATATTTGATATCAACACTTCGTTGCTCATTGGTTTCTATCGATTTTTTAAAGGCTCCTAAATCCGGATGTATAAAACCGGATAAAACCAAAATATTGGTCTGTTGGTCGATGACTTCCACAGCGAAGTTTTGTGAATTGTTTGCGGTATTTTTTTCATCTGGCAAGGTTTCAATCACCGCTTCATAGGTGTGTACACCTACGCTTTTCGCTTCCAGTTCTGCCTGGACAATTTCGGCGTTATTGTCTTGATCAAAATTTAAAGTGGTAGAAAATAAAGTTTGATTTCCTTGTTTGATGCTGAATTGTTTAGCAACTTCTTGATCTCCGTCGTAATTGACAAATGCTTCAACCGGAAATTTATTGTTTAAAAATGCATAGCGATTGACATTTAAACGGTCTACTCTTAAATCTGCATAAGAAGTGGTATCGCCCACCACCACGGGATAAATCGATTGTGCATAATCTGTGGCTTCATAAACATAATCTCTACCCATAGTCTGATTTCCATCCGAGATTAATATGGTGGGAGCAGTTTGCGATTTATACAGGTTTTTTAAATTGGAAAACACCGAGCTGATATGGGTTTGTCCTTCTGAAAAATCGAACGTGTCGCGCTTTTCAAATACTTCTCCAAAAGTGTAAATGTCAAGGTCAAACTTGTCGGTTAGATTTGAATTGGATTGCAAACTTTCCACGAAATTTTTAACAGCTTTTTCTTGTTCAAACTCAGCGATAGAACGAGAGTTGTCAACAGCCATCACCAACGACGGTTTTTCAATGTTATAGCTTTGTTGTTTAATTTTCGGATTGACCAAAAGCAAAAAGAGGCTGAAATACGTTACGAATCTAAGCAAGGCATAAATCCACCAATTTTTTTGACGTTTTTTGAGAAAGTATTGCCACATCGCCAAACCGGCAGCAACAATGGCAGCTAAAATAATCAAAAGTAGAGTAGTGGTCGGCATAAAATATTTGTCCTTCTGCTAAATTTAGAAAGTGAAGCTTTAAACTTCAATTTATAATCAGGTCAATAATAAGCAATTTCATTCAGAACTTTTACCAACCGGAAGTTTTTCAATTAAAAAACGTTGCAGTAATTAAATCTCGAAAGTTTTTTTATCGGTTTGTGGAAGGTTTATACTTTAAGAAAAATAAAATCTGTTCCTAAGGTATTGGTAAATAATGCGGTTTATATAGGTGGGATTTATATTTTTGCACAAAATAATTTTGGATGCCACAGTCGATTTATATAAATAAAATCAAGCTCTTTGAAGCTGACTTGAAAAAGGTAAAGAAACAGCTATTTGCTTCAAGTATGTTGAGATTGACGGTCTTCTTATTGATGGCTTTTGGCGTTTACCTTTTATGGGGACAGTTGCAATGGATTTTAATCGAGTTGATCGTTGGATTTGCATTGTTTTTAAGCTTGGTTTCGAGACATGTAGGACTTCAACAAAAGCGAAACCGTTTGGAGGCATTAATTCATATCAACCAGACTGAAGTTGAAGTATTGAATGGAAATTATGCGCACTTGCCCGATGGAGAAACCTATCAAAATCCGCAACACGAATTCAGTCAAGATATCGATCTTTTTGGGAAGAAATCTTTCTTTCAGTACCTCAATCGAAGTTCACTTTTAGAAGGCGAATTGCGGTTGGTGGAAATGTTGACAGAAAACTCAATCGATGACATTGAACGCAAACAACAAGCGATAAAAGATATCGGTGAAAAAATAGATTTCCGTCAAGACTTTTCCGCCTATGCGAAATTATCGAGAACGGAAGAAGATACTTCTCCAAAGAAAAATCTTTTTGAATTGCAAACTCATGAGTTCTTTACGCCAAAGATGGCTAAGGGATTGTCTTGGGTTTTTTCTGTTATTTCGGTTGGTTTAATCACGGCTTACTTCACTGATTTTATTCCCGGAATGTGGGTGCTTCTGTGGTTGTTTGTCGGAATGATTATTTCTGGAATCTATATCAAACGCGTCAATTTGCTGTCCGATAAAGTTAGTAAAATGCAAAAAGTGTTCAGACAATATCATTTGCTGATTGAATTATTGGAAAACACTACTTTTACTTCCGAGTTGTTATTGGAAAAACAAAAACAAATCGTCACGGAAGATAAAATAGCTTCACAGGTTTTAAAAGACTTTTCAAAAGCGATCGACGCTTTAGACCAAAGAGGGAATCTGCTTTTTGGTTTTTTTGGGAACGGTTTTCTGCTATGGGATTTAAGGCAATCCGCAAGATTAGAAAAGTGGATAAAAAATCACGCTGAACAAGCTGAGGTTTGGTTTGAAGTAATCGCCGAAGTTGATGCTTTTATATCCTTGGGAAACTTTGCTTTTAATCATCCGAATTATACCTATCCGACAATCACAGATAACCAAACTGTTATAGATGCTAAAGATGCTGTTCATCCTTTGATTCCTGAAGATGAAGCGATAACGAATGATATAAAAATTGACAAAGAAGAGTTTTTTATCATTACCGGAGCAAATATGGCCGGGAAAAGTACGTTTTTAAGAACAGTTTCTATTCAGATTTTGATGAGTAATTTGGGGTTGCCGGTTCGCGCTTCTTTTTGTGAATACAGACCGATTAAATTGATTACCAGTATGCGAACAGTAGATTCGTTGGCAGAAGAATCCTCTTATTTTTATGCCGAATTATCTCGATTAAAATTTATCATCGACAAGTTGAAAACAGAAGAATACTTTATTGTTTTGGATGAGATTTTAAAAGGAACTAATAGTAAAGACAAGGCTTTAGGATCTAAAAAGTTTTTGGAAAAGCTGGTCGGCTCGCACTCCACCGGAATTATTGCGACGCACGATTTAAGCCTGTGTGAAGTGGCTGAAGATTTACCACAAGTCAAGAATTATTATTTTGACGCGCAGATTATCGATGATGAATTATACTTTGATTATAAATTCAAAACAGGAATCTGCCAAAATATGAATGCTTCTTTCTTGTTGAGAAAAATGGAGATTGTGGATGAGTGACGAAGTGAACAAGTGAAGAAGTGAACAAGTGAAGGAGTAAGTAAAATATAGTATAATTTTCAAGTCCCACAAGTCCCGCAATTTCACAATTTCACAGGTTCGCAGGTCCACAAGTTCGCAGGTCCACAAGTTCACAGGTCCACAAGTTCACAGGTTCACAAGTTCACAGGTTCACAAGTTCGCAGGTTCACAAGTTCACAAGTTCACAGTTTCACAGTTTCACAGGTTCACAGGTTCACAGGTTCACAAGTTCACAAGTTCACAGGTTCACAAGTTCACAGGTTCACAGGTTCACAGGTTCACAATTTCACAATTTCACAGTTTCACAAGTTCGCAGGTTCACAGGTTCACAGGTTCACAGGTTCACAGGTTCACAAGTTCACAGTTTCACAGTTTCACAGGTTCACAAGTTCACAGTTTCACAGTTTCACAGTTTCACAAGTTCACAAGTTCACAATTTCACAGGTTCACAATTTCACAGGTTCACAATTTCACAGGTTCACAAGTTCACAGGTTCACAAGTTCACAATTTCACAGGTTCACAGGTTCACAGGTTCACAGGTTCACAGGTTCACAGGTTCACAAGTTCACAAGTTCACAGGTTCACAAGTTCACAGGTTCACAAGTTCACAGGTTCACAAGTTCACAATTTCACAAGTTCACAGGTTCACAGGTTCACAGGTTCACAAGTTCACAGGTTCACAGTTTCACAAGTTCACAATTTCACAAGTTCACAAGTTCACAGGTTCACAACTCCTCCCCATATTGTTTTTCGTAGTACTTTCTGTATTCCCCGCTGGTTACATTCTTCAACCAATCTTGATTAGCTAAGTACCAATCAATGGTTTTAGCCAAACCTTGTTCAAAGTTTACGGTTGGTTTCCAGCCGAGTTCTGTGCTTATTTTTGTAGCATCAATCGCATAACGGAAGTCATGTCCGGGACGGTCTTTCACATACGAAATCAATCTTTCAGAATCTCCGGCAGGACGACCTAATTTTAAATCCATTTGATTGCAGAGCAATTCAACTAGTTCGATGTTTTTCCATTCGTTGAATCCACCGATATTATAAGTTTCTCCCGATTTCCCTTGATGAAAAATCAAATCGATTGCTTTGGCGTGATCTTCAACATAGAGCCAATCCCTGGTGTTATTGCCTTCGCCATAAACCGGCAGTTTTTTTCTTGAAATGATATTATTGATAAAAAGCGGAATTAGTTTTTCCGGAAATTGAAAAGGCCCATAATTATTGGAACAATTGCTAATGACAAAAGGAAGGTTGTAAGTTTCACCATAAGCCCGCACAAAATGATCGGAAGAAGCTTTGGAAGCGGAGTAGGGCGAGTTGGGGTCATATGGAGTGGTCTCTGTAAAATGACCGGTCAATCCTAAAGTTCCATAAACTTCATCTGTGCTGATATGATGAAACAATTTGTTTTTCCAGTTGTCTTGCCAAAGGTTTTTAAAGGAATTCAGCAAATTCAACGTGCCCAAAATATTGGTTTTAGCAAAAGCCAAAGGATGATCGATCGATCGATCTACATGGGATTCTGCTGCCAAATGAATGACATGGTCAAATTTATATAATTGAAAAAGCTTGTCGATTGCTTTCTCATCGGTAATATCAGCTTTGATAAAAGTATAGTTATCCGCATTTTCGATATCCTTGAGATTTTCTAAATTCCCCGCATAGGTTAAGAAATCTACGTTGAGGATCTTATATTCCCGATATTTTTTGACGAAATGACGTACCACATGCGAACCGATAAATCCCGCTCCTCCGGTGATTAAAATTGTTTTGGCGTTTGCTGCTTTCATAATTTTTTATTTGCAAGCTTGAATATTACGCAAAATATAAAGAATCTTTAAATATAAAAATTTTATGAAAAACACTGAACTGGTATTTATTTGCAAATCTGTCAATAATTAAAATCTAAAAAAAAGGAGACTGAAAGTATGATTTACATCAGGTTTTGCGCTGATTGTTGTCATTATGTTGATTTACAGTGGGTTAATGTTGATTAAAGTTCAATATTTTTGCATAAAGTGATAAATGTCATTTGTTGTGCCTTATAAAAGCTTCTTCTTTGTCAAGAATCATAAAAATCACGATAACTATGAAAAACTCAGTTTTAAAAACATTAATCTTTTCAGTGTTCTTTGTTTTTGCTATCCAATTTGGATTCACCCAAAGCACACTGCAATTACAAGCTAATCCGGAATTGGAAGTTTCAGGAACCTCTTCCTTACATGATTGGGAAATGCTTTCTGATCAAGCGTCTGGTAAAATGATAGCGGAAACAGCATCAGGGAAATTAAAAAGCATCGAATCTCTTGAAGTTATAATGCCCTCCGAAAGTATCGAAAGTGGTAAAAGGGGGATGGATAAAAAAGCTTATGAAGCATTGAAAACAAAAAAACATAAATCCATCACTTTTAAATTGAATAACGCTAACAAGTCTGGAGATACTTGGATATTAGATGGGACTTTCAAAATCGCAGGAGTTACTAAAAATGTGAAAATTAAAGCCGAAGAAACCTCTGATGAAGGCACTTACGGATTAAAAGGAGCTTATGAATTTAAGTTGACCGATTATGACATCACTCCGCCACGAGCTATGTTGGGAACTATAAAAACAGGAGATGAAGTGAAAATCTCCTATGATGTAAAATTTAAATAAGTATAAAAACCAAAATAAATATATAGTACATTATGAAAAAAATTGGATTATTATTAATCGCAGTAATTGGGTTTAGTTTTATCGGACAGGCTCAAAAGATTAAAGATCATATCGGTCTTGGAAAAGATGGAGAGATCATCAACTGGCGCGCTTATGATAAAAACGGGATCAACGTTTTTGAACCGCCAAAAGATACGACCAGTACCTCAAATGATGTTTATGTGAGATTAGGCGGTGCTTTTGCATTGCAATTTCAAGCCTTGACACACGAAAACAGTGGTCAGCAAGAGTTGTATGATATCGGAAACAACTTCAACTTGGCGACGGCTAATTTGAATATTGATGTTCGTCTTTATGACGGAATAAACCTTAATTTAGTCACTTATCTCTCTTCCAGACACCACCCAGAACCTTATGTAAAAGGTGGATATATTACCGTTGATAAATTGGATTTTATCGAAGAGGGATTCTTGGAAGATGTCATGGATAAACTAACCTTGAAATTCGGTCACATGGAAAATAACTATGGAGACGCGCATTTCAGAAGATCCGACAACGCTCAAGCATTATACAATCCATTTGTAGGAAATTATATTATGGATGCTTTTGTAACTGAAGTAGGTGCCGAGGTTTATTACCGTAACAATGGTTGGTTGGCTATGGCCGGAATGAGTAACGGTCGATTGAATCAAAATGCTAAATCAGGTACCAGTCCTTCGACGTTATTGAAATTGGGATACGACAAACAACTCAATCAAGATTTGAGAGTGAGACTCACAGGTTCTATGTACCACACCGCACAAAGCGAGAAAACTTGGTTGTATAGCGGTGACAGAGCCGGATCGAGATATTATTACGTGATGGAATTGCCCGATGCAAGTTCAGCAGGTAATTTTACCTCAGGTCGATTTGATCCCGGATTTAACAATAAAATGACCGCTTTTATGATAAACCCTTTTGTAAAATATAAAGGTTTGGAGTTCTTTGGTACAGCTGAATTTGTTCAGGGAAAAAACACTCCGGAACCGGATACAAGAGATGCGTTACAATTGGCAGGTGATTTGATTTATCGCTTTGGAAGAAATGATGATTTCTATGTCGGTGCTCGCTATAATATGGTTGATGCCGATTTAGCTTCAGGAGAAGATGTGAAAATCACTCGTTTTAATATTGGTGGCGGAATGTTCTTAACTGATAATATTATGATGAAGTTAGAATACGTGCAACAAGATTATGACGGATATAACCAAACGCCAAGACTTCACGAAGGTAAGTTTAGCGGATTTGTAGCCGAAGCAGCTATTTCATTCTAAAAAAAATAGATTGAGAAGTTTATGCGTGTTTTTAGTTTGTTGATTTTTGTAATTATATTGACTGGGTTTTCCCAGAATAATACCAAGAAGAATTACTTAACCTTAAATTCAAGCGAATTTATAGTGAAAGGAAAAACTTCAATTGGTAAATTCGATTGCAAACACGAATCACAGGCTAAAGACACGCTTTTACTTTACAAAGAAAATGGATTTTCCAAGAAAATTCGAGTCAGAAAATTCAGCTGTGGAAATTTTATTCTAACCGGGGATTTCAGAAAAACCCTAAAACACAAAGAATATCCGGAAGTTTATTTTAGGTTGATGGATGTTCAACCAAACGATGAGAAATTTGACAAGTTTACATTTGATTTATATTTGAAAATTGCAGGGAAAGAAAAATTTTTAGAAGACTTGACTTTAACTCAAAAAAATGAAGAACTCCACGGAGAGGTTCAGTTAAAATTCAGTGATTTTGATCTGAAACCACCCCGGAAATTAGGTGGTGCAATTACTGTGGAAGAAGATATCAAACTCGTCATCACTTTAAGTATAGAGGATATAGAATTATGGTGCGAAGTCTGTTAAGCCCTTTACTGGTTGTCATTACGGTTTTAATTATTCCATCAATTGGAGAGGCTTTGGTGTTTTTACCTTTGATTTTTTCCTTGGCTGTTAGTCTGGTTAATTTATCGAAATTGAAATCCAAAAATAAGGTTTGGGGCGTATTGCTTTTTCTGATACAAACCTATGTTGTTTTTCTGGGTTTGGCAATTACCACTTATTTATCGGAAGATCTTATAGAAAACCTCAGTCCCTCAAGTGAGGAAGAGTTTGCGTTAAGAGGAATTATTTTGGTGACTTTAGGAGGTTATTTGGCCGCTTTGTTGCTTTACTTCTTCTCCACTTTCCTGTTTGTCTTAGAAAGAAAAAGATTTGGATATTACATTCTCACCATCTGTTATGCTATCGTGGTTTTGGTGATGCAAGTTTTCTCAAAAGCGGAATACCTACAATTTGGTGTAGAAAAATTTGCCGCCTATCTGGTTTCTTGGGTGATTTTTATGAGCCTGGGTTTCAGTATTATCCTTAATAAGGATGAAATAACTACCTTTTTTAAATCCTTAAAACGAAACTGAATTCGTTATTGAACGTCATCTTTATTGGGGTTTCAAATCAACTTAATGTTTTGGAGAAAAAATTCAACACAACCACTCCAGAAACAATCAAAGTTATCCCTAAAATAGCGGGTAAGTCAATCGACTGTTTAAAGATGAATACAGAAATTAGCGCAGTCAATACAATTCCCAATCCGCCCCAAATAGCATAAGCTACGCCGAGTGGTAGAGTCTTTAAAGTTTGAGAAAAGAAATAAAAACTGATGATGTACGCTACAATGGTAATCAGTGTAGGAATGATTTTAGAAAATCCGTCGGACACTTTTAAAAAGCTGGATCCGACTACTTCAAATAATATGGCTAAAGCTAAATAAAGAAACTTCATAGTATTTTTTTTAAATGAATGTATGATGTTTTTTACACGAATGCTTGAGTAATCAACACTTTTGTTGGGTAGAAAATCACAAGTATTGTTGAGAAATCAGTTCTGCTAAGTTTAATTGGATTTTTTATTCCAACAGGAGCATTTTACGCTATTATTTCACCAATCATAATAATTTGGGCGTGCCCCCGCTCTTTATTAAAACCCAAATCTGTCTTGTTGATTAAAGATTTATTTTACCAATATGTTTTCACTTTCAAAAATCCGGGGTCGGGCTGTCCGCTATATCTTTTTTTCTTCAACTTTTTACTTTCAATCAAAATTGAATCGAAAAGAGAAATTCATCTTCCAATTCAACGTTATTTAAGAAAAAAAGGATGCCGCTTCCATCCCTCACGCAGAGAAGATTGCCAATAAATACATCACAGAACAATTGAGGAGTCAACTTCCATAAAAAACTTGTACTTCTCTAAAATCTCAAAGAGTTTATTTTTTAAATCCTATCTTTAATACTCACAATTCACAATTCACAATTCACAATTCACAGAGCTCACATTCTCATTTCAACATCCCAATAAAATCATCTTCAGAGATAAACGGAATTTCTAAATCTTCAGCTTGTTTTCGCTTCTTGGGACCAATGTTTTCCCCAGCTAAAAGATAATCCGTGTTTTTTGAAATCGATCCGGTGTTTTTTCCGCCGTTGTCTTCGATGAGTTGTTTCAACTCTTTTCTGGAATGTTTTTCGAAACTTCCGGTAATCACAATTGTTTTCCCTTCCAGAATATTGGTTTGATCGGCCAATTGTTCTTCGGAAATCTCCATTTGAAGACCGTAGTTTTTCAATCGATTGATGATTTTTAAATTATCTTCAGCGTGGAAAAAGGCAACGACACTTTCTGCAATTCGCTCGCCGATATCATCTACTTCCACCAAATTTTCAGCTGGTTGTTGTTTGATTTCTTCAATGCTTTTGTAATGTAAAGCCAGTTTTTTGGCAACGGTTTCTCCGACAAAACGAATTCCAAGCGCATATAAAACCCTTTCAAATGGGATTTTCTTTGAAGCTTCAATTCCATTGATTAAATTCTCAGCAGATTTTTCTGCCATGCGTTCCAAGGGTAAAACTTGTTCCTTTTTTAATTCATATAAATCCGCATAATTTTCAATCAGTTTCTCATCGACTAATAACCCGACTGTTTCTGCGCCCAAACCGGCGATATCCATGGCTTTTCTGGAAATAAAATGTTCAATTTTTCCTTTAACCTGTGGGGGACAAGCGGCGGAATTTGGACAATAGTGCAAGGCTTCTCCGGCAGCGCGAACCAATTCGGTATCGCATTCCGGACAGTTTTTGATATATGTAGTCGGTTGAGAATCCGGATCGCGTTTTTTAAAATCTACACCGACAATTTTAGGGATAATTTCTCCTCCCTTTTCCACAAAAACCGTATCGCCTTCGCGAACATCCAATTTCTCAATCTGATCGGCATTATACAAGGAAGCACGCTTGACGGTTGTACCGGCTATCTGTACGGCTTTTAAATTGGCCACCGGCGTTATCGCTCCGGTTCGTCCCACTTGGTAAGTGATGTTTTCTAAAGTTGTGGTGGCTTGCTCGGTTTTAAATTTATACGCCATCGCCCATCGAGGAGCTTTGGCGGTGTGTCCCAATTCTTCTTGCTGTTCGAGATTATTCACTTTCACCACTACGCCATCGGTTTCATAAGGCAATTCGTGGCGGTGTTCGTCCCAATGATTTAAAAATTTAATTACTCCATCTATTCCTTCGACTAATTTCGCATCT
>Ga0079225_10000669_pt1 | contig 18620 bp, 15 predicted proteins | sample Poulit2012_FD_76344 | JGI IMG/M metagenome (GOLD analysis project Ga0079225, IMG submission 76344) | Agricultural soil microbial communities from Georgia to study Nitrogen management - Poultry litter 2012 | ecosystem: Environmental > Terrestrial > Soil > Agricultural land | place: USA: Georgia... | reverse complement strand
GTTGATCTCGGCTGCACCGAACTCGATCAGGTCGATACGTTCATCGCCGACAACCGGGAGAACGTCTACGCCCTGCTGGCCAACCTCACCACGTTGTCGCAGCTGCTCTACCTTCGGGTTCCGGCGTTGCAGAACCTGTGGCGTCCCGACCACGACTCGCTGGTCGACCGGCTGTCCAGCACGGTGCACGACGGCGGCATCTGGGTCATCGCCGATTTGTATCCGAAGTACCGCTGCGACTACGACTTGCCCCGCCAGCCACCGTCGGCCGCTGATTTCCCGGCGCCCTACCGCTACACCCACTGCGACAACGACGATCCGTCGGTTCTGGTCCGGGGCGCGCGCAACGCGCCCCGCCCCCCGGGTGACGACACCGCCGGTCCTCCCCCGGGCCACGACCCCCACGAAACCCTGCCCCCGCCACCGGTGTACCCGCCCTACACCCTGGACACCCCGTACGGGGGCCCGTCATTGCCCGCGTGGGTCCCCAACTGAGCGAAAGAAGGTATCCGCATGTCCACCATCAGCGACGTCTTCGACCGCCTCGACGAGCTCCCGGTGAGCGCCGACTCCGACACCGCCGGAAGCGACCCCGAGCCCGGTGGCGCCGCCGACGAAGCCGGCGCCACCGGGGCCGGCGAGACGGCGGCGCCCGAGCGACCGCGACGGCGGCGGCGCCGCATCGTGACGGTGACCGCGGTGACCGCGAGTGCCGCCGCGCTGGCGACGATCGGCTATCTGGGTTGGCGTCTGCATGAGGTCATGGCCGTCGACGCGGCACAGCAGGCGGCGCTGGCCGCGGCCACGGACTACGCGATCACCTTGACCACGCTCGACGCCGACACCATCGACGAGAACTACACCCGGGCCCTCGACGGGGCGACCGGAGAGTTCAAACAGGCGTACAGCCTCGGCTCGGCGCAACTACGCCAGATGCTGATCGACAACGACGCCGCGGGCACCGGCGTGGTGGTCGACGCCGCCGTGAAGGACGCGACGACCACCCGGGCCGAGGTGTTGTTGTTCGTCGATCAGTCGATCACCAACGCGGTGCGTACCGAACCGCGAATCGACCGCAACCGGATCCAGATGACCATGGAGCTCGTCGACGGCCGGTGGTTGGCGAGCAAGGTCGAGTTGACATGACCGCGTGGGGAAGGGGCCGATCATGACCGCTGTCGTCGACGCCTGCGCTGACGAGGCGACCGAGGCGACGTCCGACGTCACCGCATCACTGTCGCGCCGCACCGTGCGGCTGCCCCGTCGTGTGCGGCGGTGGCTCGTGGCCGCCACCGCCGTCGTGTTCGTCATCGGCGCCGGCTACCAGAGCTGGCTTTTGATCGACCAGCATCGCGATAGCGTCGCCGGGCGCGACGCGCTCGCCGCCGCGGAACGCTACGCGGTGACCCTGACCACCGCCGACCCGGCGACCATCGACGATCAGGTCGAGGCCGTCATCGACGGCTCGACCGGGGATTTTCACGACCGGTACACGCGACACAGCGCGGACCTGCGCGCGATGCTGCTCACCAACAAGGTGACCACGACCGGCAGCATCGTCGATTCGGCGGTCAAATCGGCCGACCCGCACCACGCCACCGTCCTGCTGCTGGTCCGACAGTCCTTCACCACCCCGGCCACGGCCGACCACCCGGTCGATTCCTCGGCGGACGTCACCGGGATGACCATGCTGCTGGACAACGTCGACGGACGGTGGCTCGTCAGCGAGATCCGTGCCACAGCAGGGGGTCTGACTCCATGAGAACCCTGGCAGTCACCGCGGCGCTGGCCGTCGCCGCCGCCCCGTTGGTCACCGCTCCGCGCGCCGGCGCCACCGCCGACGGGTTCTGCGCCGACCTGCACGCCGACTGGGACGGTCAGCACTGCACGACCGTGGTGGTCTCGCCACGGCAGGCGCAGCGTGTCATCTCCGTCGACCTTCCGGTCGCGCTGCTCGATGACCCGACCGCGGGGCCGGTGGTGCGCGACTTCTACCGGCAGCTGATGGACGGGTGGCGACGTTCTGGTGCGGAGTCACTGCGCGACACCCGCGCCTACGCCTTCTACGAACTGCACCCGGGGCCGGGGCCGGTGCAGTCGCTGGTCGTCCACGAGGTACTCGAACCCCACGGCATGCAACCGAACAACGCTTTCCGGACATTCGTGTTCGACCTGGATCGCCGGACCCGGCTGACGCTGACCGATGTGTTCAAACCCGACGTCGACCCGCCGGCGGTCATCACGTCGGTCGGGGCCCCGGCGCTCACCGCCGCGCTCGATGACGCCGCGCCCCCGCACGCGCCGAACACCTACCCGTTCACTCTCGCCGAGTTCACCCCCGGCCCGAACGGACCCGGTTACTCGGGGCATTACCGCGCCTTCGCGTTGACACCCGAGCACCTGGTCCTGTTCATGCCCGGCACTCCGATGCTGCGCGAAGACCCGCAGCCGCCCGACCGGCAGGTGTGGTCCATGGACGGCGGCGCGGTCATCGCCCGAATACCCCTGCCGTCTTTGGCCGACGCGCTGCGGCCCGAATACGGCGGCCACTGATCACCTGCCCCCGGTCCCCCACCCCCTCAACGAAGGAGCGCGATCACCATGACCAACCGTCCCAGCACCGCCGCCCGCGTCGCCGGGTTGATCCTCACCGGCACGGGCGCCGCCCATTTCCTCACACCTGACACCTTCGAGTCGCTTCTTCGCCCCGTGTTCCCCCTGAACACCCGCTGGCACGTCTACGTCAACGGTGTGAAGGAGACGTTGTTGGGCCTGGGCATCGTGGCGTCGCGAACCCGTCGGGTGGCCCTGGTCGCCGTGGTGGTCCACGTGATCGGGTTGGCCCGCAACGCCACACGCCGCGGTCGCACACGGGTCGGACTCGACGTCGATCGGCACGACGGCGACCGGTTCGACGAGGAGGGACTCGTCGAGGTGTATCCGATCGAGGAGTTCTCGCCCAGCTCCGAGGACCCCGCGCCGGCGCCGCAGGGCGTCGTACCGGGGATGGACGCGGCCGCACCGACGCGGCGGGAGTCGCTGCGATGATGTTCTTGGTGCGACTCATCGACCTGATCGTGCGCGCGGTCCGCTACCTGGGTACTCCCGACGCCCGGTTCCTGCGCGCCGGCCTGGTCGTGGTGGTCATCGGCGGCGCATTGATCGGCGCCGCCGGACTCTTCTGGCTGCTGGCCCAACTTCCGGCGCTGTTCGCCGGCGCGGCCACACATCACCTCTGACCCCCAACACGTCGAAAGGCCCCCAATGCCACCTAGTCACCGTCAACAGGAGAGCCCGGCCCCCACGATGCTGACCACCGCCGAGACCCGCATTCAGATCGACACCTACACCCCACGGTGGGACCACGAGGTCATCGACCTGTCCGATGCCCTGGATTTCTGGTCGGCGGCCGCGGCCGCCGCCAACGTCATCATGCAGATGAGCCTGCCGAGGGTGGGCCACGGCGTCGCCGAGAGCCGCGTCGAATCCGGCGCTCTGATGGAACACCCCTGGAAGCGGCTACGCACCACCGCGCAGTATCTCGCCGTGGTGATCCTGGGCACCGACGCGGAGCGCGCCGCCTACCGCGACGCGGTCAACGTGGCGCATCGCATGGTGCGCTCCACCGCCGACAGTCCGGTGAAATACAACGCGTTCGACCGTGACCTGCAGTTGTGGGTGGCGGCCTGCCTCTACGTCTTCTACGAGGATACCTACCAGTTGCTGCGAGGCCGGCTCACCGAAGAGCAGGCCGAGAGCCTCTATCAGCACGGCAAGCTGCTCGGCACGACCCTGCAGGTCACCGACGATCAATGGCCCGCGACCCGCGCCGAATTCGACGACTACTGGAACGCGACGTGCGAACACCTCGAGATGGACGACGTCGTTCGCGACTATCTGCTGCGGTTGGTCAACCTCAAGATGATCAATCCGCTGCTGCGACTGTTCTTCGCTCCGCTGCTGCGGTTCTTGACGATCGGATTTTTGGCCCCGCGGTTCCGGGAGCTCCTCGGGGTGCAGTGGTCGGCGACCGAGCAGCGGCAATTCGAGAATCTGTTCCTGTTCGTCTCCTTCGTCAATCGGTTCCTGCCGAAGTTCCTGCGCACCTTCAGCTACAGCCTCTTGATGTCGGATCTTCGCCGTCGGCTGCGGCGCCACAAGTCGCTGATCTAGGGATGCCGGTGACCGAGACCGACCGATTGGGCCCCGACAGTCTGCTGTGGCGCTTCCTGGGTGACCGCCGTTATCTGTTCATGCTGCCGCGCTCGGTGTGTCTGTTGATGCTGCACCCGGCGATCGCCGCCGGGATCACCGAACACGCCTTGATGCGTGACCAGATCTGGCTGCACAAGAAACGGACGGTCACCCAGGCGGTCAACATCGCCTACACCCGTCACGACATGGCGCCGCTGATCCGGTTCTCCCACGACCACGTGACGGGGACCACCGATCGCGGCGAGAAATACCATGCGCTCAGCCCCGACGTCTTCCACTTTCAGCACGCCGCGTATGTCGAGACCCTCATCACGATGGTGAACACGTTCATCCGACCGCTCAACGCGGCCGAACACGAGCAGCTCTACCGGGAGTGTTGCACCTGGTACCGCCGCTACGGGATCTCCACGCGACCGATGCCCGACACCTGGGTCGAGTTCGTCGACTACTTCGACCAACGCTGCCGCAGCGACCTGTCGGCGGGACCGCACTTCGAGCGCTACCGCGACGAGATCTTCGCCCCGTCGGACTGGACGATGCGCCGCGTGCCGCACCGGGCGATCCGCGCCATGCAGCATCCGCGGGCCCGCGAGCTTCTGGGGATCGACGTGAGCGCCGCCGACCGTCGCTCCCTGCGACGGTTCACCCGCGTGGCGCGACTCTCGGTGGTGCTGCCACGGCATCACTGGAATGCCAAGGCCCGCGCGGTGCTGCGGGCCGGTACTCCCGCGGCAGCAGACCAGCAGCTCGGCGGTGTACCCGCACCGCCATGATTCCAGTTATGTTGGAGACGGTCGGGGACTTCGCGAGTTTTCACCGCTGCAGGACCCGACTAAGTGAGGAACTCCGTGACGGCACGACAGACTCCCGCCGCGACGCGTAGCGTCCGGCGCCGTCCCAAGGACCGCAAGGCCCAGATCGCGCGCGAGGCCGCCGAGGCGTTCAGCACGCTCGGCTACCACGCGGTCAGCGTGGAGGCGATCGCCACCCGCGTCGGGGTGTCGGCTCCGGCCCTCTACCGGCACTACAGCAGCAAATACGATCTGTTCCGCGGCGCGGTGCTCGCACTGAGCCAGCAACTCGTCGACGCCACCGATGCCTTCGACACCGTCACCGACGACGATCCGCACGCGCACCGCGATCAGATCGCGCGGGCAGTGATCGACGTCGTCCTGGTCAACCGCACCTCCGGCGGGCTCTACCGGTGGCAGACCCGGTATCTGCAAGGCCCCGACGCCGCCCGGTTGACCTCACAGCTGCGGCTGGTCAACCACCGCATCCAGCGTGCCATCACCGTGCTGCGGCCGGAGTTGACCTCGGCGCAGCAGTGGATGCTGTCGTCGGGATTTCTCAGTATCGCCGGCAGCATCACCGACCACCGGCTGCGCGCCCCCGACGAGACCATCCGCGCGATCCTCGCCGGGGGAATCAACGCGCTGGTCGCCGCCGCGCTGCCCGACCCCGAGGCGTCCCGGCAGCGCCGCGGAGGGTGGCGCATCTTCGCTCCCGACGCCGGCGCCTACGAGGCGCTGCTGCACGCCGCCATGCGGCTCTTCGCTCAGCAGGGCTACGCCGAAACCACCGTGGCGCAGATCGCTGCGGCGGTGCAGCTGCCGGTCTCGGGCCCCTATCGGTACTTCTCGGGGAAATCGGAGATCCTGGCCACCGCGCTGCGCCGTGCCGCCGATCGCCTCTCGGCCGAACTGGCCCGGGCCCACGGCCCGGACAGCGAGCCCCGTGAGACGTTGACGCGACTGGTGGACGCCTACGTGACCACCTCGTTCGCCAACCCCGAACTCGCGTCGGTGTACTACAGCGAACGGGTCAACCTCGCCCCCAACGATCAGGTGCTGCTGCGCAACGTCCAGCGCGCGACGGTCGGGTCCTGGGTCGAATTGCTGATCTCGGCCCGCCCCGAACTCGATGTGACCGCGGCCCGCTTCCTCATCCAGGCGGCCATGGGTCTGGTCGTGGATCTGGGTCGGCTGGTGCACTACGACCGGATGAGCCAGGACCGCGACGACGGCACCGATCCGCTGAGTTACCCGCGGGCCTGTGTCCAGACGCTGATGGAGGCCGTGCTGTTCGAGACGAACGTTACGCAACGTCCCCTCGCCGATGGTTGACCTGACCGCGAAGGGTTCTCCAGCGGTGAGTACGCCGCGACGAGCCGCTTCCGAACATCGGCCAGCTCGCGGGCCACGTCGTGATCATCGGGCATCAGCGCCCACTGATAGGCCAAACCGAAAACGGCTGCGCTGATCCCACTGGCCGCGCGTTCCAGTTCGACGTCGGCCCGTACCGACCCGTCGGACACGGACACATGCATCGCACGGGTTGTGGCCGTCCCGGATGGTGAATACGTAGCCATGCGACGCTGATAACGATCGCACCGTGCGTCCCATCGCCGGTACGGTCAGAGGCTGGCGGGCATCGCTAATCCAAACGACGGTCGAGCGTGATTCCCTCAGATTCGAGGATCCCGACCACGTCGATCACCGACTCCTCGTTCTGCCCGGTCCGGGCGTGGTCGACGTCGACGGCAATGGGAGGAACGTCGGCTCCTCCCTTCTCACGCAGGAAACGTTCCCGATAAGCCCAGTACGCCGCGTTCGAGACGTCATCGACCATTTTCCAGTTCAACACCGCCCCAATGCCTATGCCCGCCACCGGGACGAACTGTCCGAGCTTTCTCTTGGTGAGCCTCTGGCTGAATGAAGCCGCAAACCGCTGGGCCACTTTCACGAAGATCTGCTGGTTGAGCTCACGCCAAGCCAGATTCGTGGCAAGGCTCCGCGTCAATATCGCTAACTGCTGGTACGCAAACGCCTTCGCCGATGGTGTTACCGCGAGCCCGAGCCCGATCACCTGCATCATGAAGACCTCCTCGACCGGATGACGGGGGTCGTAGCCATAGTAGAGCGCGTCGTGTGCAATCACCCTGCTACAGGCAGTCAAAAGCGTTGCTGCATCGACACCCATCGCCGCGGCGATGGTTCCCAACCCCGGTGCGGCTGCGGCGCCCGCGCCTGCTATCCCGCCGAAAGCGGCCGCGGCTTGCCCGCCACTCACGGCCAATCCCGCCGCGGCGCCTTCGACGGCGGCCGACACCGAGTAGGTGTGATGCAACCGCGTGAATGAGGCGACCTTGTCGACAGCGCGCAAGTCGAGCTTGCGGATCTCGTCGAGTTCTTCGACTGGGTGCCCCTTCCTGGCGTACGCCCGGATCACCCGATCCTCTGAGGTCGTCAGCTGACCGGTGCGGGTCATGAACTTCCCTGCCCCCTCGGCCGTGGCCTTCACCACCGCGGCTCCGCTGTCACGCGCCTTGGCCGCACCCGGGGTGGTGAGAACCTTGCCGTACAGATCACGACTCCTGCCCCTGACCGATTCCGGCACAAGACGGCGCGGTGATCGCCGCAACTCCCGCTCACGGTGCGCGAGCACCCGGGCGAATTGCTCCTGTTCATACGCCGAAAGCCCCACGCTGCTCCTCCGCCTGATGCACCTACGCCCATCACAGCATTCCCTGCCGACACATGCCGGGCCACATCGAGATGGGCGATGACCAATCTAAGGTCGGACGCCGCTGCACCGCGCGATGATTAGGTCGGCTATTGTTCCCAGCCCCATAGAATTCCCAGCCCCACAGGAAATGCCCCTCAGACATGTGCCTGAGGGGCATTTCCACTAGTAGCGGGGACAGGATTCGAACCTGCGACCTCTGGGTTATGAGCCCAGCGAGCTACCGAGCTGCTCCACCCCGCGTCGGGCATCCATAGGCTACCCAACCGGTGCCGACACCGCCAAATCGCCCTGCGACCAGCGGTGCGGCGCCGGCTACGTGGCTCCGTGTCGGCCCTACTTGGTGTCCTCGAACTTGCTCATCGCGTCGTCGAGGCGCTGCAGCGCCTCCCCGTACCCGGCGAAGTCGCCCTTGGTCTGCGCCTCGCGGACCGCGTCGATGGCCTTGTCGATCTCACGCAGCGCCGCGGCCTTCTCCGCCGACAGCCCCGGGGTGGCCTCGGGAACCTCGGCGGCGGGCACCGACTCCGAGGGCTCCTCGCCGGGGCTGCTCTCCGGCGGGCTGGGCGGCGCGCCGGCATCAGTCGGGGCGATGCCGGTGGCGGTGGCGTCGGCGCCCTTGCCGAACAGCTCGGTGAGCGCGTCACGCACCGTGGGCCCGTAGCCGATCTTGTCGTTGTACATCATCGCCACCCGGATGAGCCGCGGATACGACGACGCCGCATCCGAGGATCCCGGTGAGGCGTAGACCGGTTCGACGTAGAGCAGCCCGCCGTCGGCCAGCGGCAACGTCAACAGGTTGCCCCACCGGATCCGGTTCTGGTTGTCCCGGCCGATCACCCCGAGATCCTGACTGACCGCGGTGTCGGTGGTGATCGCGTTGTTGGCCAGCTTCGGCCCGTTGACCTGACCGGGGATGGTCAGCACCGTCAGCCGACCGTAGGTCTCCGGATCCGAGCTCGCCGAGATGTAGGCGGCCAAGTAGTCGCGTTTGAACCGGTTCATCGCGCTGGTCAACTGGAACGACGCCGAACCGTCCTTTTTGGCAAGGTCTTTGGCGACGATGTAGTACGGCGGCTGGAAGCTGCTCGCGGTCGGGTTGGGGTCCAACGGCACATCCCAGAAGTCCGACGTGGAGAAGAACGTCACCGGATCGTTGACGTGGTATTTCGCCAGCAGCATGCGCTGCACCTTGAACAGGTCCTCCGGGTAGCGCAGGTGCTCGGCGAGCTGCGGGCTGATCTCACTCTTGGGTTTGACCGTGCCGGGGAACACCTGCATCCACGATTGCAGCACCGGGTCGTCCTCGTCGTGCTGGTAGAGCGTCACGGTGCCGTCGTAGGCGTCGACGGTGGCCTTCACCGAGTTGCGGATGTAGGAGACCTGCTTGTCCAACGCCAGTCGGTTGAACGCCACCTCGGTGGAGTCCGCGGTCGCCGAGGACAACGTGGTCAACTCCGAGTACGGGTAGTTGTCCAAGGTGGTGTAGCCGTCGACGATCCACACCATGCGCTTGTCGACGATCGCCGGATACACCGTGGAATCGGTGGTCAGCCACGGCGCGACCGCCTCGACGCGTCGCGCCGGGTCCCGGTTGAACAGCAGCTTGCTCTGCGGGCCGATCACCGAGGAGAACAAGAAGTTGCGTTCGGCGAACTTCGCGGCGAACACGCTGCGCGCCAACCAGTTCCCGATCGGCACCCCACCGCTGCCGGTGTAGGTGTAGTTCTTGGTCTCGGTGTTGGTCTCGTAGTCGTATTCCCGGTCGGGACCGTTGCTGCCGACGATGGCGTAGTCGGCGGGGGTGTCGGCGATCACCGGGCCGTAGTAGATGCGCGGCTGATCCAACGGGGCCGGGCCGTCGGAGACCACGGTGCCGTTCGCGCCGACCACGTTGACCAGAAACTCCGGATAGCCGCCGTTCTGGTTGGGGTCGTTGGCGATTCCGCGCACCGTGTTCGCCGGCGAGGCGATGAACCCGTTGCCGTGGGTGTACACGCTGTGCCGGTTGATCCAGTCACGCTGGTTGTCGATGAGGCGGTCGGGGTTGAGTTCGCGGGCGGCCACGACGTAGTCGCGCAGGTGCCCGTCCTTGTCGTGGTAGCGGTCGATGGCCAGCTGGTCGGAGAAGTAGTAGAAGTTCTTGCCCTGCTGGAACTGGGTGAACGCCGGGGAGACGATGGTGGGGTCGAGCAACCGGATGTTGGAGGTGGTGGCCTGGTCGGCGGCGACCTGTTTGGCGGTCGCCGGGGCGTTGCCCGGATAGTCCTCGTAGTGCACCACGTCGTCGGTGAGCCCGTAGGCGTTGCGGGTGGCCGCGATGCTGCGGCTGATGTATTCGCTCTCCTTCTGCGCCGCATTGGGTTTGACGCTGATCTGTTCGACCAGCATCGGCCAGACGGCACCGACGATCAGCGACGACAGCAGCAACAGCACCAGCCCGATCGCCGGGATGCGCAGATCACGCAGCACGATCGCCGAGAACACCGCCGCGGCGCAGATCACCGCGATCGCCAGCAGGATCAGCTTCGCCGGCAGCACCGCATTGATGTCGGTGTAGCCGGCGCCGGTGAACGGCTTGCCCGCCCGCGAATGCGACAGCAACTCATAGCGGTCCAGCCAGTAGGCGACCACCTTGAGCAGCACCAGCACCCCCACCAGGCTGACCAGCTGGATGCGGGCGGGACGGCTCAGCGCCCCGGCCCGGCCGCTCAGCCGCACACCTCCGAACACGTAGTGGGCGGCGAGGTTGGCCAAAAACGCCAGGAAGACCGCCACCAGAAGGAAGCTGAGCACCAGCCGGTAGAACGGCAGCGAGAACGCGTAGAACCCGAGATCCTTGCCGAACTGCGGGTCGGCGATGCCGAAGCTGGTGCCGTGAAAGAACAGCTGCACCACCGCCCAGTAGGTCTGCCCGATCGCCCCGGCGAGCAGCCCCACGAACGCCGGCACCCCGATACCGATCAGGTGCAGCCGCGACATCACGATGGTGCGGTAGCGCTCCACCGGATCGTCGGGACCGTTACTGGGCACGAAGACCGGCCGGCTGCGGTAGGCCGCCACCAGTCCCGCGTAGATGATGCCGGCGACCACCAGCGCCACCGTCACAAACACCAGCAGGCGGGTCACCAGCACGGTGGTGAACACCGACCGGTAGCCCACCTTGCCGAACCACAACCAGTCGACGTACCCGTCGATCATTCGTGGTCCGATCAGCAGCAGTGCGACCACCACCAGGGCGATCGCGATCAACACCCGACTGCGCCTGTTCAGCTTCGGCATCCTCGCCGCGGGCCGCATACCCACGTTGCTACGCTCCCTGCTCGTTTAACGGATCGTCACAACTGTACGCATCGCGGTGGGCGGTGGCGCCCGCCGCGGCCTAACACAACGGTGGTTCACCGCCGTCGCGTAACACCTGCAGGGCCTGCACGGTCTGATCGAGGGTCTCGACTTTGATCAGCGTCAGACCGTGCGGCTCTGAGCGCGCCTCGTAGCAGTTGTCGGCCGGCACCAGGAACACCTTGGCGCCGGCCTCGCTGGCCGCGAGCATCTTGTGGGTGATCCCGCCGATCGGCCCGATCTCCCCGTCGGCGTCGATGGTGCCGGTGCCGGCGATGAACTTCTGGCCCGCGAGCCGACCGTCGGTGAGTTTGTCGATCACCGCGAGACTGAACATCAGCCCCGCCGATGGCCCGCCGATGTTGGCCAGGTGGAAATCGACGGCGAACGGCGCCCACGGCGCGTCCTGGACCAGCACGCCCAGCGCCCCCGAGTCGCGCTCGGGGTGCTCGCCCAAGGTGATGCGGGCGATCCCCGGCGGGGCCTGTTTGCGGCGGTAGTCGATGACGACCTCCTGGCCGGGGCGGGTGTTGTCCATGAACGCGCTGAACGCGGCGACATCGGCGACCATCACCCCGTTGACCGCGTCGATGGCGTCGCCGGCCTGCAGCTCATCGACCGAGGGGCCGGGGTCGTTGACCGCGGCGACGGTGACCGCCACCGGATAGTCCAGGTGCCCCAGCGCCGCGTACTCGGCGCTGGCCTCGGATTTCTCGAACTCGGCGCTGTTCTGGTCGTCGATCTCCTCGCGGGATTTGCCCGGCGGGTAGTACAGGTCGCGCGGCATGAGCTGCTGCCGTCCGGAGAGCCACAGCGCCAACGCCTCCCCCAGCGTCAGCCCGTCCCGCTGGGCGACGGTGGTCATGTTCAGGTGCCCGGTGGTCGGATGGGTCTCGGCGCCGACGACCTGCACGACCTGCTTGCCGTCGAAATGCCCGAGCGTGTCGTAGGTCGGTCCGGGCCCCAGCGCCACGAACGGAACCGTCACCACCGCGAGCAACACACCGAAGACCACAACCGGGACCAGCGCCACCATCAGCGTCAGAATCCGCCTGTTCACGCCGCTTACCCTAAACGCAGCCGGGCGCCGGTCCGTTCACTCAGGGCAGACCGCGCCGCGCGCGCCGGGCGCACACCGGTCGGTACCGTTGGGGTATGGCTGACCTGCCTTTCGGCTTTTCCTCCCCGGGCGAGGATCCCGACCGTGACCGCGACAAGGGTGATCGCGGCGGTAATCCGGGGTCCGGTTCGTCTGATCCGTTCGGCCTCGGTGGCGATTTCACCGAGTTCAACGTCGGCGACCTGGGCCAGATCTTCACCCGGCTGGGCCAGATGTTCTCCGGCACCGGCCCGGCGATGACCGGCGGCAGCGGCGGCCCGGTCAACTACGACCTCGCCCGCAAACTGGCCGCCGACTCGATCGGGTTCGTCGCCCCGGTGCCCGAGGCCACCACCACGGCGATCACCGACGCGGTGCACCTGGCCGAGACCTGGCTCGACGGCGCCACCGCGCTGCCGGCCGGCACCGTCCGCACCGCGGCCTGGACGGCGACCGACTGGATCGACAACACGCTGGCCACCTGGAAGCGGCTCTGCGACCCGATGGCCGAGCAGATCTCCACGGTCTGGGCCTCGGCGCTGCCCGAGGAGGCCAAGACGATGGCCGGCCCGCTGCTGTCGATGATGTCGCAGATGGGCGGGATGGCGTTCGGCTCGCAGCTCGGGCAGGCCCTGGGCCGGCTGTCGCGGGAGGTGCTGACCTCCACCGATATCGGGTTGCCGCTGGGCCCCACGGGGGTGGCCGCGCTGTTGCCGGAGGCGATCGAGGAACTGTCGACGGGCCTGGAGCAGCCGCGCGGGGAGATCATGACGTTCCTGGCGGCCCGCGAGGCCGCCCACCACCGGTTGTTCTCCCATGTGCCGTGGCTGTCCAGTCAGCTGCTCAGCGCGGTGGAGGCCTACGCGCGCGGCATGAAGATCGACATGAGCGGCATCGAGGAGATGGCCCAGGGCCTCAACCCGGCGATGCTGGCCGACCCGGAGGCGATGGAGCGGCTGCTCACCGAGGGGGTGTTCGAACCGAAGGCCACCCCGGAGCAGACCCAGGCGCTGGAGCGGTTGGAGACGCTGCTGGCGTTGATCGAGGGCTGGGTGCAGACGGTGGTGACCGCCGCGCTCGGCGAGCGCCTGCCGGCCACCGCCGCGTTGAGCGAGACGTTGCGGCGCCGCCGGGCCACCGGCGGCCCCGCCGAGCAGACCTTCGCCACCCTGGTCGGGCTGGAGTTGCGGCCGCGCAAGCTGCGCGAGGCCACCGCCCTGTGGGAGCGGCTCACCACCGCCGTCGGCGTCGACGCCCGCGACGGGGTCTGGCAGCATCCCGACCTGCTGCCCGGCGCCGAGGACCTCGACGAGCCGGCCGGGTTCATCGACTCGGTGCTCGGCGGGGACACCAGCGGTATCGACGAGGTGATCGCTGAGTTCGAGAAGGACCAGCGCCGCCACGACGGCCCGGCCGACCCGCCTGTGGATCGCTGATCCCGCCGGGGCACCCGATCGTGGCAGGGTCACGATCATGTCCCGCTGGTATGTGCTCAATCCGGCGATGCCGGTGCTGCTGCGCCCCGACGACACCGTGCAGCTGGGCTGGGATCCGCGCCGCGCGGTGCTCATCGCCCCGCCGCCGGACCTGAGCGTGGCCGCGCTGGCGGCGCTGCTGCGGTCGATGCAGACCCGGGTCAGTGCGGTCGCGCTGCACCGGCGGGCCCGCGCCGACGGGCTGCGGGAGCCCCCCGCGCTCACCGAACTGCTCACCGCGGTGGTGGCCGCCGGCCTGGCGCGCGTCGAGACCGCGCCACGGTCGTCGTCGCCGCGGTGCCCGGCGATCCGGGTGCACGGCCGCGGGCCGCTGTCGGACCTGCTGGCCACGTCGCTGCGCGGCTGCGGCGCACGCGTCGAGCACAGCCGCCAACCGCACGCCCGCCTGACCGGGACCGACCTGGTGGTGCTCGCCGACACCCTGGTGGTCGACCCGCGGTTGCTGCGTGAGTTGCACGGCGGGCGGGTGGCGCATCTGGCGGTGCGGGTGCGCGACGGCGTCGGGCTGATCGGACCACTCGTGATTCCCGGGGTGACCAGTTGTCTGGACTGTGCGGATCTGCATCGCGGTGACCGGGACCCGGCCTGGCCGGCGCTGGCCGCGCAGCTGCGCGAGACGGTCGGCACCGCCGACCCGGCCACCGTGCTGGCCACCGGGGCGCTGGCGCTCACCGAGGTGAACCGGGTGGTGGCCGCGGTCCGCGGCGCGGCGGTCGACCCGGCGCCGCCGCCGACCTGGAACGCCACCGTGGAGTTCGACGTGGCCGCCGGAACGCTTCTCACCCGGCGCTGGCGGCGTCATCCGCGCTGCCGGTGCTGGTCGGGCGCACCGCCGGGGGCCCCATCGGTGCGCACGCCCGCTGGGCATGGGGGATGATGGTGAGGTGACTGAGATCAAACGCGGCCGTGCCGCACGTAACGCCCGGTTGGCGTCGCTGCCCGTCGGCTTCGCCGGGCGGGCCGCACTGGGGCTGGGCAAGCGGATGGCGGGCAAGTCGAAAGACGAGGTCACCGCCGAGATGATGGAGAAGGCGGCCGACCAGCTGTTCACCGTGCTCGGCGAACTCAAGGGCGGGGCGATGAAGGTCGGCCAGGCCCTGTCGGTGATGGAGGCCGCGATCCCCGAGCAGTTCGGGGAGCCCTACCGCGAGGCGCTGACCAAGCTGCAAAAGGATGCGCCGCCGATGACCGCGCAGAAGGTGCACCGGGTGCTCGACGCCCAGCTGGGCACCACGTGGCGTCAGCGCTTCAGCGCCTTCGACGACGAGCCGGTCGCCTCCGCCAGCATCGGCCAGGTCCACAAGGCGGTGTGGGCCGACGGCCGCGCCGTCGCGGTGAAGATCCAGTACCCCGGCGCCGACGAGGCACTGCGCGCCGACCTGAAGACCATTCGTCGGCTGACCGGCGTGTTCAAGCAGTTGGCCCCCGGGGTCGATGTCCAGGGTGTCGTCGACGAGCTGATCGAACGCACCGAGATGGAGCTGGACTACCGGCTCGAAGCCGACAACCAGCGGATCTTCGCCAAGGCCTATGCCGGCCACCCGCACTTCCTCATCCCGCACGTGGTGGCCAGCGCCCCCAAGGTCGTCATCCAGGAGTGGATCGAGGGCGTCGGCATGGCCGAGATCATCCGCACCGGCACCGTCGAGCAGCGGGATCTGATGGGCACCCGGCTGGCCGAGTTCACCTGGGACGCGGCGCGGCGGCTGGAGTTGATCCACGGTGACGCCCACCCGGGCAACTTCATGCTGCTGCCCGACGACCGGATGGGCGTGATCGACTTCGGCGCGGTGGCGCCGATGCCCGGCGGGTTCCCCCCGGAGTTGGGTGCGGCCGTGCGCTACGCGCGCGACGACGACTACGACAACGTCGTCGCCGTGATGCGCCAGGGCGGCTTCATCCAGAAGGGCCAGGAGGTCTCCATGCGCGAGATCGACGAGATGCTGCGCCAGTACGTCGAACCCGTCGAAGTGGAGGTGTTCCACTACACCCGCAAGTGGCTGATGCGGATGACCGGCAAGCAGTTGGAACGCCCGGTCGAGCAGCTCAAGATGGCGCGTCAACTCGACCTGCCGCCGAAGCTGGCGATGCCGATGCGGGTGCTGGGCTCGACGACGGCGATCATGTGTCAGCTCGACGCGCACGTCCCGACCAGGCGGCTCTCGGAGGAATTGGTGCCGGGCTTCACCGATCCCGACGTCGAAAAGGATGTCGAGAAGGTCGGCCCGACGGCCTGACCGCGCTCACGCGGCGGCCGGCTCCTTGCGGGGCCGCCCGCGGGGGCGTTTGCGCGCCACGATGCGCCCGCGGTGCAGGATCTCCCCGCCCCACACGCCCCACGGCTCGCCGCGGGCCAGCGCCACCGCCAGGCACCGGAGGCGGATGGGGCAGCCGGCGCAGAGCGCCTTGGCGCGTTCCAGGTCGGCGGGCTCCTCGGCGAACCACAGATCGGGGTCGCCGGTGTGGCAGGGCAGCGCCGGGCGCCGTGGCGACGCGACGGTGGGAGTCGACATGGGATGCTCACCTGCTTCCTGATCGGGGCGGGGCCGGTCGCGGGAGCCGGATCAGGGCCGACGGCGAGAAGCCGACAACAATGGCCACGGATCCGGGGGGGTCCGTGGCCAGGTGCCGAATGTGCACTATCTCGGTGGAATGTCCCGGCCCGGACGCGCCGCGGCGGCGCGGTGGGCGGCGGCGCGGTGGGCGGCCGCCCGTACGGTGACAGCGATCGCGCTGCTCATGGCCGCCTCCTCTCGTCGTCGCGGGCGCCTCGCGTGGCGCCCCGGCGGGACCGTGCACGAGGATATCCGGCCGGCCGGGTCACCGGCAAACATTTTTTGACCTGCGGATTCGGCTACCCGCGTGCCCGCACCAGCTCGAGCACCGCCGGGCCGTACTGTTCGAGTTTGCGGGCCCCGATGCCGGGGATGGCGGTCAGGGCGGCGTCGTCGGTGGGCAGCATCTCGGCGATCGCGATCAGGGTGTTGTCGGTGAACACCACGTAGGCGGGCACCTTCTGCTCCTGGGCGGTGCGCAACCGCCACTCCTTGAGCCGGCCCAGCAGGTCCTCGTCGATGTCGGCGGCGCAGGTTTCGCAGCGCCGCAGCATCGTCGCGGTCGCCGTGGACAGCCGGGCGTTGCAGATCCGGCAGTGCACCGGTGCCCCCCGGTTGCGGCGCGACCGCCGCGGCCCGGAGTCGGCCACCGCGGCCTGCGGGGCGATGCCGGTGAGGAAACGCGACGGTTTGCGCCCCGCGCGCCCCCCGGGGGTGCGCGACAGCGCCCAACTCAGCGCGAGGTGGCGGCGCGCGCGGGTGACGCCGACATAGAGCAGCCGACGCTCCTCCTCCACCGGTTCACTGTCGGGCCCGTGGGCCAGCGCGTGGCTGATCGGCAGGGTCCCGTCGGCCAGACCCACCAGGAACACCGCATCCCACTCCAGGCCCTTGGCGGCGTGCAGCGACGCCAGCGTCACCCCCTGCACCACCGGGGGATGACGGGAGTCGGCGCGCAGCCGCAACTCGCGCAGCAGGCCGGGCAGGTCGAGCTGCGGGCGCGCGGCGACCTCGTCGTCGACCAGGTCGACCAGCGCCGACAGCGCCTCCCAGCGTTCCCGGGCGCGCACCCCGGTCGGGGCGGTCGCGGTCAACCCCAGCGGTTCGAGCACGGTGCGCACCAGCGTGGCCAGCGCCCCCTGCTGCTCGGTTGCCGCGGCGCCCCGCTCGGCGGTGCGCTGCAGCGCCAGCACCGCCTGGCGGATCTCCTGGCGGGTGAAAAACCCTTCCCCGCCGCGCACCTGATAGGTGATGCCGGCCTCGGTCAGCGCCTCCTCGTAGACCTCCGATTGGGCGTTGATGCGGTAGAGCACCGCGATCTCGGCCGCCTCGACGCCGCCGTCGATGAGCCTGGCGATCGCGGCGGCGGTGGCGGTGGCCTCGGCGACCTCGTCGCGGTGTTGGTGAAACGTCGGCTCCGGGCCGGGGTCGCGCTGACCGACCAGCTGCAGCCGGCTGCCGGCCACCCGGCCGCGGGCCGCGGCGATCACCCGATTGGCCAACGACACCACCTGCGGGGTCGACCGGTAGTCACGCTCCAGGCGCACCAGGGTGGCCTCCGGGAAGCGGCGGGTGAAGTCCAGCAGATAACGCGGGGAGGCGCCGGTGAACGAGTAGATGGTCTGGTTGGCGTCGCCGACGACGGTGAGATCGTCGCGCTCCCCCAGCCAGGCGGTCAGCACGCGCTGCTGCAGCGGGGTGACGTCCTGGTATTCGTCGACGACGAAGCAGCGGTAGCGGCCGCGGAACTCCTCGGCCACCCCCGGGTCGGTCTCGATGGCCGCCGCGGTGTGCAGCAGCAGGTCGTCGAAGTCGAGCAGGGCCACCTCGCCGCGGACCTTGGCGGTCTCGTACCCGCTGTAGACCGTGGCGACCTTCGCCGCGTCCAGCGGGATGTCGCGCCCGGCCGCGGCGACCGCCGCGCCGTACTGTTCGGGGCTGATCAGCGAGGCCTTGGCCCACTCGATCTCCCCGGCGAGGTCGCGCACGTCGTCGGTGGACGGGTTGAGCCCGGCCCGGTTGGCGGCCTGGGCGACCACGGCGAACTTGCGGTCCAGCAGCTGCCAGGGGGTGTCGCCGACCACCCGCGGCCAGAAGTAGCGCAGTTGGCGCCGGGCGGCGGCGTGAAACGTCAACGCCTGCACCCCCGCGACCCGTGCGTCGGTGGCCGCCGCGGTGTCGAGGGCCCGCAGTCGGGCCCGCATCTGCCCGGCGGCCCGGGAGGTGAACGTCACCGCCAGCACCTGCCCGGCCGCCACATGCCCGCCGGAGACCAGGTGGGCGATGCGGTGGGTGATGGTGCGGGTTTTGCCGGTGCCGGCGCCGGCGAGCACGCACACCGGACCCCGCGGGGCCAGCACGGCGGCGCGCTGTTCGTCGTCGAGACCG
>Ga0079225_10000668_pt1 | contig 18643 bp, 15 predicted proteins | sample Poulit2012_FD_76344 | JGI IMG/M metagenome (GOLD analysis project Ga0079225, IMG submission 76344) | Agricultural soil microbial communities from Georgia to study Nitrogen management - Poultry litter 2012 | ecosystem: Environmental > Terrestrial > Soil > Agricultural land | place: USA: Georgia... | reverse complement strand
CAGAGGATCACGGAAAACAAGGGAAAGAATGAAAAACAGAACGGCGCTGACTATGCTGGACAGGGACACATATTTGCTGGTTTTTAAAGTAAGTAGAAAGACGCTCAGTAATATAGCAAACATTAACGGGTTGTATGCGAGCACAGCACCTGCGCTTGTGGCAACAGCCTTGCCGCCCCTGAATTTCAAAAAGATCGAATACACATGGCCCAGTGCAGCAGCCAGTCCCGGCAGAAAGACGTGGAAGTCGGTGTCTATGAGCATTGCTGTCCAGACAGGCACCGCACCTTTCATCATATCCATTATGAGTACGAGAATCCCCGCTTTCTTACCGAGGATACGGAATGTATTGGTAGTTCCGATATTCCCGCTCCCATGTTCCCTCAGGTCGATTTTGTAGAACCATTTCCCGATGAGAAGGCTGAAAGGTACTGCCCCGATCAGGTAACCGAATACCAGCAGTGAAATGAGTATTTCCAAATTAAAAACCCCTTTATCATCAGGTACTAACAGTTTACCATAAAAAAATAGCTGTACCTAATATAAATTAGTTTACATATTAATGTTATTGTAAACTAATGGTCTGGAATGTAAAAAACGTGTAAAATGGTGATTAGGGTTGCAATCGTCAAAGATTTGTATAAAAATAGTAAGAGATTACATTAAACGAACGTATGTTTGTGGGAGGATACCTGATTTGGCAAGACAGAATACTTATACAGATGAATCGATACAAATATTGGAAGGCCTTGATGCAGTGCGGAAACGGCCGGGTATGTATATAGGGTCGACGGACCAACGGGGACTTCATCATCTTGTCTACGAGATTACAGACAACTCTGTGGATGAGATTATAAATGGATACGGTGATGAAATTACCATTACGATCAACAAGGATGACAGTATAACAGTGACAGACGATGGTCGCGGCATGCCTACAGGGAAACATGCTTCCGGTCGTCCGACACCGGAAGTGATCTTCACGGTGCTGCATGCCGGCGGGAAATTTGGTTCGGGAGGCTACAAGACTGCCGGCGGACTTCATGGCGTCGGCGCTTCTGTCGTCAATGCTCTCAGTTCCTGGGTTGAAATCAGGATATTCAGGGACGGCAAAATTCATGAGATGTCATTCAAAGATGGCGGTAAAGTTGACCGTCCGCTGAAAGTGACCGGCAAGACAAAAAAGACCGGGACAGAAGTGACTTTCAAACCCGATCCGGAAATATTCAAATCAGGCACGGTGTTCCATTTTGAAACAATCATGGAGAGGATGCGTGAATCCGCCTTTCTCCAGAAGGGACTGAAGATCAGCATAACCGACAGACGCCCCGAGGAGCCACTTGAAGAATCTTTCAAATATGATGACGGCTTGAAAGCGTTCATCGGATTCCTGAATGAAGGCAAAGATTCCATCGGTGAAATCAGTATGTTTTCCGGCGAATATAACGGTATACTCGCCGAAGTCAGCTTTCAATACAATGATCAGTACAGTGAAACCATCATCTCCTTTGTCAATAACGTGAGGACGAAAGACGGAGGTACACATGAAGTTGGTTTCAAAACAGGTTTTACGCGTGTCTTCAATGAATATGCGAGGAAAATCAATGAACTGAAAGATAAAGACAAAAATCTTGAAGGAAATGATATACGGGAAGGCCTGACTGCAGTGGTATCCGTCAAAGTCCCGGAAGATCTGCTCCAGTTCGAAGGGCAGACGAAGAGTAAACTCGGAACGAGTGAAGCGAGAAATGTAATGGAGGCGCTTATGTCTGATCACCTTCCCTACTACCTCGAAGAGAACGGTGCGCTCAGCACCCAGCTCGTCAAGAAGGCCATCAGGGCAAGGAAAGTCAGGGAAACGGCAAGGAAGGCGCGCGAAGAAGCGAGGAATGGCAAGAAAAAGCGCAAGGATACTCTCCTGTCCGGAAAGCTGACTCCGGCACAGAGCAGGAATGCCAGGAAAAATGAATTGTATCTGGTCGAGGGGGATTCCGCCGGCGGATCTGCAAAACAGGGCAGGGACAGGAAGTTCCAGGCCATTCTTCCGCTCCGCGGTAAGGTGATCAACACCGAAAGAGCGAAATTTGAGGATATATTCAAAAATGAAGAAATCAACACGATCATCCATACAATCGGCGCGGGAGTCGGCAATGAGTTCAAAGTAGAGGATTCAAACTACGATAAGATCATCATCATGACCGATGCCGATACAGACGGGGCACACATCCAGGTTCTGCTTCTTACGTTCTTCTTCAATTATATGCGGCCTTTATTCGACGCAGGTAAGATCTATATCGCACTGCCTCCGCTCTTCCAGTTGAAAAAGAAGGTGAAGGGCAAGGAAGTTGTGCGTTATGTATGGACGGAGGATGAGCTGGCCGAGGTACAGAAGGAACTGGGTAAGAACGTCGAACTCCAGCGCTACAAAGGTCTCGGTGAAATGATGCCCGCCCAGCTCTGGGAGACGACGATGAACCCGGATTCGCGCACATTGATCCAGGTGAGGATCGAAGATGAGGCATTGTCGCTGAAACGCGTTACGACGCTCATGGGGGATAATGTTGAGATGAGGCGTAAATGGATAGAATCGAATGTGAGTTTCACGCTCGAGGAGCAGGACAGTATTCTTGAAAATGATGATGTGGCAAAATTGGAAGAGAGTGGTGAAACTTCATGACAGATTATATTCAGCAGCTCCAGCTGGAGGATGTCATCGGCGACCGTTTCGGACGGTACAGTAAATATGTGATCCAGGACCGCGCGATTCCCGATGTCAGGGACGGTCTGAAGCCGGTGCAGAGAAGAATACTGTATGCGATGTTCAAAGAGGGCAACACATTCGAGAAAGGGTACAGGAAATCCGCCAAAACTGTGGGTAATGTCATCGGTAACTATCATCCGCACGGTGATACAAGTGTGTATGACGCTATGGTGAGACTCTCACAGGAATGGAAGATGCGCGAAGAGCTCATAACCATCCACGGCAATAAAGGGAGCGTGGACGGGGACCCGCCGGCTGCAATGCGTTATACAGAAGCGAGACTGTCTGAAATCTCCAATGAAATGCTTAGGGATATCAGGAAAAACACAGTGCAGTTCATCAATAACTTTGATGATACAGAAGTTGAACCGGTCGTCCTGCCGGCCAAATTCCCGAATCTGCTCGTAAACGGGACGACAGGAATATCCGCCGGCTATGCCACGGAAATACCGCCGCATAACCTCGAGGAAGTCATTGATGCGACACTCAAAATCATAGATAAGCCGACTGTGAAGATCGATGAACTGATGACGATCATCCAAGGACCGGATTTCCCGACGGGCGGCATCATCCAGGGTGTCTCCGAGATCAGGAAAGCCTATGAAACGGGCAAGGGAAAAATCATCGTCCGCAGTAAAGTGAGGACCGAGGACGTAAGAGGCGGCAAGACGCATATCATCATCGATGAGCTGCCGTTTGAAGTGAACAAGGCGAACCTTGTGAAGAAGATTGACGAAATCCGTGCAGACCGGAAAGTGGACGGCATCATTGAAGTCCGGGATGAAACAGACCGTGACGGCCAGCGTGTGGTCGTTGAAACACGGAAGGATGCAAATGTCGAGGGGATCATCAACTTCCTCTACAAGAAGACGGACCTCCAGGTTTCCTATAACTTCAATATGGTGGCCATCAGCGACCGGGCGCCGAAGCTTCTTGGACTCAAAGAAATACTGGAAGCATATGTCAGACATCAGAAGGAAGTGATCCGCAACCGTTCTGAATATGAACTCGAAGAAGCGGAAAAGCGGATGCACATCATCGAAGGGCTGATGAAAGCACTGTCCATGCTGGATGAAGTGATCCGTGTGATTCGGGAATCGGAAAACAAGCGGAATGCCAAGGACAATCTGGTGGAGGCGTTCGATTTCACTGAAGCCCAGGCGGAAGCCATCGTCATGCTCCAATTGTACAGGCTGACGAATACGGATATCGTCGAACTTGAAACGGAGCATAATGAACTTGAATATACAATCAACCAGCTGAGGGAAATACTCGGCAATGAAAAGAAACTGCTGTCCGTAATCAAGAAGGAACTGAGAGACATCCGTAAAAAATATGCCTCCCCGCGGCGGAGTGTCATAGAGGATGAAATACAGACGATAGAACTTGAGAAAGAAGTTCTCATCGCTAAAGAGGAAGTCATGGTCTCTGTGACAAGGGACGGCTACATCAAACGGACCAGCATGCGGAGCTTCAATGCAAGCACCATTGCAGAAATCGGCATGAAGCAGGAAGATACACTCATCATGCTGGAGGAAGGGCATACACTGCAGCACTGCCTTGTATTCACCAACTACGGCAACTACATGATCATCCCTGTCCACGAACTGCAGGACATCAAATGGAAGGACAACGGCCAGCATCTGTCAAGCCGGTTCAATCTCAAAACGGATGAAGTGCCGGTCAGGGCATTCCTTGTGGAAGAATATGACGCCGGAATCACTGTTGTCACGGCTACACGGAAGGGTCAGATCAAACTGACCGGGCTGGATGCATATGAAGCCTCCCGCATCAAACGTCCGATTGCGGGCATGGGACTGAAGGATGATGACAGAGTTGTCTCTGTTGAATTTACGTCTGCGAAAGATGAGGATGTCATGCTTGTGACCCGCAAAGGAATGACACTCAGATATCCTGTTTCAGACATAAACAATACCGGGTTGAAAGCACAGGGGGTGCGTGCGATGAATGTCAAGGATGATGACCGCATCATACTGGCAGGACTGATTTCAGGCGAGACGCATCTCATCACGGTTTCCCAGCGTGGGGCTGTGAAACGCACTGATCTGGATATGTTTGAAGCAGGGGGGCGGGCGCAGGTCGGCAGCACACTGCTGAAGGAGATCAAATCGAAGCCCCACCGTCTTGTGAATGCGGCACTTATCAAAAATGACATTGATATCGTACTCAAATCTGCATCATCGGAGTTCAGGTTAAATGCAAAATCGATACGGGTCAGTGGGAAATATTCCAACGGTTCGTTCGTAGTGGATGAGAATACGTTCGGCGAAGTGACTGATGTTATTTTCGAATATTTCATATAAATCAACTGTATAAAAATCTCTCTTAAAGCACCTCTTTGAATGCTATAATAAAAAGCATATAGGAGGTGCTTTATTAAATGGGTTTTGAAAATATTATTCCCGAGTGGTTAAAATCGGCGATCTCAGTCGGTAATGACCTGCTTTGGGGGGACTTTCTTGTTGGATTATTGATTCTTGCCGGCCTGTATTTTTCAATCAGTTCCAGGTTCGTCCAATTCAGATGGTTCAGGGAAATGTTCCGTGTACTTAAAGAGCAAGCAGAAATCCTACCGGATGGTTCAAAGGGGATTTCACCTTTTAAAGCGTTTACCATCAGTGCCGCATCCCGCGTAGGAACAGGGAATATCGCCGGTGTTGCCACTGCGATTGTTCTCGGCGGCCCCGGTGCAGTCTTCTGGATGTGGGTGATTGCATTCTTTGGTGCAGCCACTGCATTCTTTGAATCGACACTCGCCCAGGTCTTTAAAGTTAAAGACGAGGAAGGCGGGTTCCGCGGCGGTCCGGCATACTATATGCAAAAAGGGCTCAACCAGAGATGGCTGGGGATTTTCTTTGCAATACTTATCACGATAACATTTGGTTTTGTCTTCAATGGACTGCAATCGAATACTATTGCACATGCATATCAGGAAGCGTTTAACGTGGACAGATGGATTATCGGAATCGTTATAGCAATCCTCACAGCTGTAGTCATATTCGGCGGCGCCAAATGGGTGGCGAATGTTACAGGGTATATCGTACCTGTGATGGCAGTCATCTATCTTACGGTTGTCTTCGTCATATTAATCATCAACTATGACCAGATCATTCCAATGATTTCCACTATATTCGCAAATGCTTTCGGCATCCGCGAAGCATTCGGCGGTGCAGTCGGTGCAGCAATACTGAACGGTTTCCAACGGGGACTGTTCTCGAATGAAGCGGGTATGGGGTCGGCTCCTAACGCAGCGGCAGCGGCAGCAGTCAGCCACCCTGTGAAACAGGGGCTGATCCAGTCACTCGGTGTCTTCTTCGATACGATGGTTGTGTGTACGGCAACAGCAGTCATCATACTCATGTATACGGATCTTGAGTACGGTGCAGATGCAATGCAGGGCATCCAGGTGACACAGGCAGCGATGAACGCACAGATTGGGCCTTTCGGTGCAACGTTCATTGCTATCGTGATTCTGCTCTTTGCCTATAGCTCAATACTCGGGAATTTCTTCTATGGGCAAAGTAACATGAATTATATCAAGGAAAGTAAAACAGCATTATTCATTTTCAAAGCCATGGTGGTTGTAATGGTATTCATTGGTGCGGTAATGGATCTGGAAACGGCATGGGCAACAGCTGATCTATTCATGGCGCTTATGGCGGTTACAAACCTGGTTGCGGTATTTGCGCTGAGCAGTATCGTCTTCCAGGTGTCGGCGGATTATAAAGCGCAGTTGAAACAGGGCATCCATCCGGTGTTCCAGACCAACAATATTAAAGCAGACCTTTCAGACGTAGACGAGTGGGGCGAAAATCGCTACGCTTACAGAAATGGCAGCAAATCAAAATAATGTATCCTGAAGAATCTACCTCTCGATGAAAGACGTCTGGAATCTGAAACTGTTTCCAGACCAAAAAAGCGGACACATGTCCGCTTTTTTTTAGTCTAGAATAATGATCTGAAGAAATCTACAATGGCTTTGAAGAAATCTGCGACTGCATTTTTAAATGATTCCCAGGCGCCGGACTCCTGAATGTCCTTGCCGAGATCCTCAGCAGCCTCTTTTGCATCCTGGAAACCTTCAGATGAAGTGATTTCATCGATTAAACCTTTCGAACTCTCCAAGAGACGGTCGGCTTCCTCACTTTGGAACAGACCGGATTCCTGAATGTTTATGATAATCACCATGATGCGGTCAATCTGTTCCTGGCTCAATACATCCTCCAGGCCGTTTGCTTTCAGTTGTTCATCCACGATGCTTCTGATTTCACCTTCGGATAAGTTGCCGCCGGCTTCGATGACCTGAATTTTAATTTCTGTAATCGCCTTGTTAAGCTGTTCCTGGGAGAAGCCCTCCGAGTTGCTGTTTTCTTCAGCGATACCTGAGATGGTTTCAAGCTCATCCTGGGCATTCTGAGTACGTTGCGGGTCTATTTCTTCCCCCTGCACCTCGTATGCTTTGTAAATGCCGGCGAGTGCACTTTCGCCGGTGACATCCTCAGCTGCCCCGATGACCACTTCTGCATCGGTGATGCCGGACGTCAGCAGTGCATTTTTGTATGTCTCTTCTGTTATTTCCGTGATTTGTCCCATGCTTTCATCGACAGTGATGTCAAGTCCTGCTCCGGCATCCTTCTGAAGGATGCGTATGCTGGATTTGAGAATGGAATCATCGTATGTCACGCCGAGGTACTTCTCAACATCATCGCTTCTGACATATTCCACCTTGTCTTCTTCAGTGGCACCAAGTATTTCACCTGTTGCATCGAGCAATTCCCGGTTGTCTTCAAGCCCTGCACCGTAGACGGTAACTGCCTGACCCCATTCCGAAGCAGCTTTTGCACCTGCAGGCAGCACCAACAATGAAATTATGATCAACGGCAGCATTTTCCGTATCATGATACTCCTCACTCCTTTTGTTTTCAATTCATATTACTATAATGGCGGGTGCCGGCTCAATCAATATCATGATCCACATGTACCCTGCCCATGATATTTCTTTATTAATTGTTTCAAAACAGGTAAACTGACTCAGTAGATTATTTTCAGGAGCATGATAATGGATAACGGATACAGCCGCTCTGAAAGGGCGGGGCATACAGTGAAGAAGAAAAGACTGCGTAAACGGGGGCTGATTCCTCTTTTGATCATCCTGCTTCTTGCCGGGGGCGCATGTTATATATATTTTTCCTATCAATCGGGACTGGATATCGCAAAAGAAAGCGGTGTGGAACAAAAGACGTATGAATTCAATGGAGTGGATGACAACGACGGCAAGAAGAATATACTGCTTCTCGGGGCGGACAGGGAAGTGGACGGTTCACAACGTACGGACGTGATCATGATTGCACAATACGACTACATGCAGAAGGACATGAAGCTGGTTTCACTGATGCGGGACATCTACGTGGATATACCCGGCTATCAGAGCTATAAGATCAATTCCGTCTATTCCCTCGGCGGTGTGGAACTGCTCAGGCAGACGATCAGCCAGAACTTCGGCATCGATGTCGAAGAATATGCAGTTGTTGATTATGCCGCCTTTGAATCCGTAGTGGATGTCATCAACAAAGACGGCATACCGATAGATGTCGAAAAAGATATGTCGGCAAAAATCGATACTGAACTGGAGAAGGGACCACAGCGCCTGGACGGCAGTGACCTCCTTGCCTATGCCAGGTTCCGTCATGACACTGAAGGGGACTTCGGCCGTGTCAGGCGTCAGCAGCAGGTGATCGATGCCGTGAAAGATGAGGCGGTATCCTTCGGCAGCATCTTCAAGCTGCCGAAGATTGCCGGCACGGGCATGGGATATGTCAACACCAGCATGTCGGATGGTGAAATGTACCGCATGATGGCCTCGTTCCTCGTGCGGGGTGACAAGAACATAGAGACGCTTACACTTCCGATGGAGGATACCTATCAATTCATGGACACCCGGCATGCAGGCAATGTCATAGATCTGGATTTCGAGACAAATAATCAGGAACTGCATGACTTTCTTGAAGGGGAACCGGATGAACAATAGTACAAAAAAAGGATGGCGATAGGAGTAACATCCTACCTTGCCATCCTTTTTCAATGCGTTAGTGCTTTTTATTATTTTTAGTTTTCCGGTCCATCTCTTTCACAGTCTTCGGCCATGTCCGGCGGCCGTCATCCACTTCGAACTCGGTATTGACGTCTACCACATGATTTTGTTCAAGTATCAGTGCCTCGATTTCATCCCGGATCTCATTTGCATGTTCCACCGTTATATCCGGGTCGGTCTCGGCCACGATTTCAACGTGGAGATCATCACCTTCCTTCAGGACGAAGAGTTTCTGTATATCTGTGATTTCATCATGTCTCAGTACAATCTGTGAGATTCTCTGTTCCATATGTGGATCACTTTCCCCGAGTACACCAGCTGCGTTTTCCATGAAGACTTTATAGACGATGAAGAACATCATGAGACCGATGATGACGGAGGCAATCCCTTCCGATTGTGCAAAGCCCGTAAAACGGCCGATCAGGATTGCTATGATGGCGAGCAGTGCACCGGAGGTTGCCACCGTGTCCTCCAGGAAGACGAGCTTTGTTGCGGGCTTTGCCCGGTTCATGTATCTATAGCTCAGCGTCAGCGGCTTGATGCCGTCATAGGGCTGTTCAGCATGCTGCAGCAGTTCTTTTCCGGCTTTATACAGCACGAAGCCCTCAAGTGACGCAGCGACCGCAAGGACACCGATGTTGATAAGCAGCATTGCTGTATCCGTCTCTGTCGGCAGCGGCTCGACAATATGGTGGATCCCTTCCTTCACTGTCTCATAGGACAGGATTGCCACAACAACTATGGCGAACAGGACGACCAGATTGACGAGCCTGCCAAATCCGAACGGGAACCGCTTCGTCGGTGCTTTTTTGGAAAGGCTTGAACCGATGAAGACAAAGAACTGGTTGATGGCATCACCTAAGGAGTGCATCATCTCGGCAAACATCGCCACGTTGGCCGTGAACAGGAATGCAGCTCCCTTCAGCCCAGCGATCATGAGGTTGACGATTGCTGCAGTGAGAGATGCTATGCTTCCCTTCTTGAGCAATGCGAATATATCTTTCATTCCGTTCATCCCCTTTATTAACGTTTATTTATATGCCATATGCATTATTATACCCATTTTGGGTTAGATTTATTTATATCAGGCTAATATATAGTAAGCGTATAAAAATCATTATATGGAGGGTCAATCTATGTTTGAAAACCTGCTGACGAGAATCGGTATTGGGGGAGTGACGGTGGACACCCGGCTGTCGGACGCCTCCTACCGGAGTGAAGACAGCATAAGCGGCGTCATAGAAGTTACAGGCGGAGACAGCCCGCAGGAGGTCAGGGACATCAAGCTTACATTGTATGAAGTGACCAGCGGACACCGCAAGGATTCTGATTTTGATGAGTATCAGGAAGTGATACAGACCATCCGTCTCGATCATATGATGACCGTCGGGGAAGGGGAGACTGTCGATATTCCGTTCGAATTTTCCGCATCCGGCCTTGCGGTGAGCGATGAAAGTCACTCAATCAGACTCCATACGAAAGTATTTCTTCCCAACTCCATTGACGCAAATGATGAGGATGACATCCGCATCACAGAATAAAATAATCCCGAAAGGGATTGTTTTTGTTTAGGCAGCTGACAAATGTGATATTATATTAATGCGAACATATGTTCCCCAAAAGGAGGATTCGTCATGTATAATTATCATATCTGCCCAAAAAGACATATATTCTGTGTCGATCAGAAAAGCTTTTTTGCGAGTGTATCATGTATTTTAAAAGGCCTGGATCCAAAGACTACAAAACTTGCAGTGGTCGCGGATACGAAGAGCCTTGGTGCGGTTGTACTCGCTGCAACTGCGGAACTGAAGAAACTGGGCATCAAAACAGGGTCCCGGCTGTTTGAAATACCGCAGAGAAATGACATTTACATCATCAATCCTTCGATGAAGACTTATCTGGATTATTCGGCGAAGATTACAGAAATCGCACTGAAGTATGTGGCGCCGGAAGATTTCCATCAGTATTCCGTGGATGAATTTTTCATGGATGTCACAGAAAGCTGGCATCTTTTCGCCGGTACGCCGGAGGCACTGGCTATAAAACTCAAAAATGAAATATATGATGAGACTGGGATAGAATGCGCTGTTGGGATCGGCGACAACCTCCTGCTCAGCAAGTTGTCCCTGGATATTGAAGCCAAAAAGACGGAGGGCGGTATTGCAGAGTGGCACTATCACGATGTGCCCGACAAACTCTGGCCGATCAAACCTCTACGGGATTTCTGGGGAATCAGCCGGCGGAGTGAAGTGAAACTCAATGAACGGGGTATATTCAAAATCGGTGATCTGGCACGGTACTCTCCGGTGTATTTGAAACGGGACTTCGGTATCATCGGTGTCGACTGGCATCTGCATGCGAACGGCATCGACGCCAGCAGAATACGGGAGAAGCATACGGCGCACTCACCGTCCATCTGCAAAAGCCAGATTCTGATGCGGGATTATGGATTCAGCGATATATATGTCGTCGTGCTCGAGCATGTGGATGAAGTGACGCATCGTCTCAGATTGTCCAGGAGACTTGCAAAAACCGTGCAGGTCGCCGTCGGTACGAAAGATGGGCATATATACAGAAAGCAGTTCACGATTCCCGGGGGAACGAACAACAGCAACCGTGTGATGAAGGATATTTGGGATATATTGAAAAGTATCGCAGACCCCCATGCACTGTACCGGACCATCAGCGTGACGCTCACAAATCTCATTCCCGACAGCATGAGCCAGATGTCCCTGTTTGAAGATGCCTGTGCACTGAAGCGCCAGGAATCGCTCATGAAGACGGTGGATCGCCTGAAAGTGAAATACGGGCAGCTGAGTGTGATGCGGGCACTCAGCTGTACGGAAACATCCACTCTCAAACTACGCGATGGACTAATCGCCGGCCACAAGCGGTAAAGAAGAAGCGTGCCAGCCGCTTCTGATAATTGATGTCATAAAGCATGAGTCCGGAGATGCCGGAAATGTCCATAATAAGAGATGGAAGCATGTGTAAAAACCTCCTTAATGTTATAATACAGACGACTGTAAATCAGTTTATGTACAAATTCACCTGGACAAGCGAATGATTTGAATTTCGTCAAAATAAACGAAAAACAAACGAATTTTAAATGGATCCATCAGGGAAATGATGGAGAAGGCAGCACAAATCTGATAATATAATCTAGGTATCAAAATTAGGTGACAGGAGTGCCATTATGCAATTTACAGAGTTAACGCCACAGGAGTTCGAACAGTTTACGCGGGCTCATTTCAGCCACTTTACCCAGACAGTGGACAATTATAATCTGAAAAAGGATGCAGGAGTGGAAACCTACCTGGTCGGAGTAAAGGACGGCGGAGAAATAAAAGCGGCGAGTCTTGTGACACTGACCCCTGTGATGAAAGTGTTCAAATATGCCTACACGAACCGTGGTCCTGTAATGGATTACAGTGACAAACGTGTTTTTGACGTATTTTTCAAAGGTCTGACAGAGTTTTTAAAACCTAAAAAAGTGATGTATGCAAGAGTGGATCCCTATGAAGTCATCAAAGAGCGCACCCACGATGGAGAGATCACCAAAGACATGGGGAATCGTTATATATTCGATTATTTCAAGGCGCTTGGATGGCACCATACAGGTTTTACAAAAGGTTTCGATCCGGTGGTCCAGATCCGATGGCATTCCGTATTGGACCTGGCCGGCAAGGACCCGAAAACACTGCTTGAAGATATGGACAGCCTGAGGAAGCGGAATATTAAAAAAGCGCAGAAGAACGGGCTTCATCTGCGCTATCTGGGGCTTGACGAAATTGATGTATTCAGAAAATTCATGAAGGACACTTCGGAGATGAAGGCATTCATAGACCGGGATGATGAATACTACATCAGCCGCAAAAAGCATTTCGGGGACAATGTGCTGATTCCGCTCGTTTACGTGGACCTTGAGGAATATAATGAAGCGACACGGAAAGACCGCGATCAGCTGGTCAAAAATATCGATAAGGCCAAAAAGGGTCTCGAGAAGGATCCATCCAACAAGAAAGCGGCGAACAAGGTCAAAAACCTTGGGGAACAGCTGGGCAATATCGAGGAGAAACTTGCCGAAGGCGAATCGCTTCTCCAAAAACACGGCAGAGAACTGCCGGTGGCGAGCTCCTATTACTTCATAACACCGCACGAAGTGGTCTATCTCGCCGGCGGCAGCGCCAATGAGTTCAGACACTTTGCAGGAAGCTATCTGATCCAGTGGCATATGATCAACTATGCGCTTGAAAATGATATTAATGTATACAACTTCTACGGCATCAGCGGAGAATTCACTCCGGAAGCGGAAGATTACGGAGTGATACAGTTTAAAAAAGGTTTCAATGCTAAAGTGCTTGAATATATCGGAGATTTCATCAAACCGGTCAACGGGCCGGCATATACAGTATATAAAGGCCTTGCAAAACTGCGCACTTTCACAGGAAGGTAGGATAAAGAGAATGAAGTTTACGGAACTTACTGAAGAGGAATATCAGAAATATATTGAAAAAGGCGAGGAATCCGCCTTTTTCCAGATGATCGAAAACAAGGCGAACAGGGAGATGGACGGCCAGGAAGTGCGTCTTCTCGGTGTAAAGGACAGTGACGGGAAAGTTGTGGCAGCATGCCTTTTTACACTTAAAAAAACCGGCGTGGGGAAAAAATTCTACTATTCAAACCGCGGTCCTGTCCTCGACTATCATAATCACGGTCTTGTCAGATTCTATCTGCAGGAGCTTTCGAGATATCTTAAGGCGAATAACGGTCTTTACGTCAAGCTGGACCCGAATTGGATCTACAAAAAGTATGACAAAGATGTAAACGAAAAAGAAGACTATGAAACGCAGGATAATCTCATAAAGATCATGGAAGATGAGGGATACGTGCATCAGGGATTCACCCGCGGATATTCAAGGACTTCGCAGGCTCGCTGGATGAGTGTGCTGGATCTTGGCGGATTTGATGAGAAATCCCTGGTGAAATCATTTGATTCACAGAGGAAACGCAATATAAAAAAAGCGCAGAAATTCGGAGTCAAAGTCCGCTTCCTCGATGTGGATGAAATCGATATCTTCATGGACCTTTATAAGGATACGAGTGAGAGGCAGGGATTCTTTACCCATCCGAACCCTAAAGAGTATTTTACCAACTTCAAGAAGACATACGGCGATAAAGTCCTCATTCCGCTGGCCTATCTCGACCTGTATGAATATATAGGCAACTTGAAGGACCAGCTGGATGATGTGCGGAAAAAGCACAGCCAGATGATGGATAAGGAAAACAAGAATGACAAGACATTGAACAAGATCGCGGAAGCTGAAAAGCAGATTGAGAAGCTGGAGGCAGACTGGCGGACAGCCAATGAAATAAAAGAGCGGGAAGGCAGCGTCATCAATCTCGCCGCCGGCATCTATTTTGAAACGCCATATGAAATGGTGTATAATTCCGGAGCGAGTTCGTCCGAGTTCGCCCAATTCGTCGGTCCATACATGATGCATTATGAAATGATGAAATACTGCATGGAAAAAGGGATAGACAGATACAACTTCTACGGTGTCAGCGGAGATTTCTCGGAAGACGGTGAAGATTACGGGGTTTACCGTTTCAAACGCGGCTTCAACGCTGAAATCGAAGAGCTTGTCGGAGACTTCGTAAAAGTGATCAGTCCGGTGCAGTACAATATCTACAAAGTGAAAAGCAAACTGCAGCAGATGAAAAAGTAAAATCAGGAAGGGTTTGTCGTAAACATGCAAACATCATTAATCCAGGAGAGTACTTTCAAGGCATTCATGGAAGACTATGAAGGTTACTCCCATTATCTGCATGATGCACTATATTATGACTATATATCCAAAATACAGGAAGTGCACCTGCTCGGGCTCTATGATGATGAAGAGCTGGTGGGTGTGTCCATGCTGAGTGCGACCCCCGTGTTAAGAAGATACAGATTGTTCACTTCCCACACGGGACCGCTCATAAAAGATTTCACGAATGAGCGTCTTGCGTTCTTCCTCGGCGAAATCGATGATTACGTGAAAAGGAATCATGCCCTGAAGCTCATCCATTCTCCGTATCATATATATAGAATCAGAAACGGCGAGGGTGAAGTCATCGACAGTGAAAAGAATAATCCCGGAATCGTGGACATCTATACAAAACTCGGCTATACACACCAGGGATTCACGAAACAGCTTGTTACTGAAGAGCTGCTCAGGCACCAGGCGATTCTCGATATTACAGAAAGTGAAGATGAACTTATCAAGAACATGGATTCGAAAACGCGGTATAATACCCGGGCAGTGGAACAGATGGATCTGAAGCTCAGGTATCTGGATGAAGATGAGTATGACAAGTTCGTAGAAATCTATAAGGATACAGAAGAACGTATCGGGTTCGATCCGGTAAGCGGCAAAAAGATCAAGAATCTGCTCAAAACGCTGAAAGACAGGACGTATCTCACACTAAGCTATATCGAAGTGGACAAATACCTTGAGCGGCTGAACAGAGAGCTCGCTTCACTGGAGTCAGAGCAGTCCGATATGGAGGGCAAACTCGAAAGCGGGCAGGGGACAAAGCGCATGAAGGGGCGTCTGAATGAGACGAAGGACCTGGTGGCGAATAAAAAGAAAAGAATCGCCAAAATAGAAAAGGTACAGAAGGAATAAGGCGATACCATCGAACTGTCTGCGGCGATGTACTACTATAATAATCATGAGATGGTCTACCTCTTCAGCGGCAGCTATCCGGAACATTCGATGTTTATGGGAACGAACTTCACGACATGGGAAATGATTAAAAAAGCGAAGGAAATGGGGCTGCCGAGGTTCAACTTCTTCGGACTCACGGGTGATTTCACCGAAAACTCCAGAGACTACGGTGTCTACAAATTCAAAAAGGGCTATAACACCTTCATTGAAGAATTACCGGGAACATTCTACAAAATATTCAATAAACCGATATATAAAATAGCGGAAAAACTGAATAAGATACAGTAGAGATTCTGCCTCTCCAAAATATGGAGAGGCATTTTTTGGATAATCCCGGGTGATTTATTTTCATGATTCAGGGTAGTGGTCCTGTATAGCAAAGATTTGGCAAGGGGTATGGCTGCTATGCTGAAATAGAAAGGGGTTATTGAAATGCTTGGGACAAGACTTGGGGATATAACTGAGACAAGTGATGCAGATGCGATTGTCAATGCCGCGAATACAAGTCTCCTTGGCGGCGGTGGTGTCGACGGGGCAATACACAGGGCGGCGGGCCCCGGGCTGCTCGGGGAAACCCGGACGCTCGGCGGCTGTGAAACGGGGGACGCCAAAATTTCAGGCGGCTACAACCTGCCGGTGGACCATATCATCCATACTGTCGGCCCGGTATGGAATGGAGGAGGCGGTAATGAAGAGGCACTTCTTGCCAGCTGTTATGAAAGATCATTGGAAGTTGCCAGTGAGAATAATATCCGGAGGATTGCTTTTCCATCCATTTCAACAGGTGTATACCGGTTCCCGCTGGATAAGGCGGCTCAAATCGCCGTAGGCACAGTCAATGAATACCTTGAGAAAAATCAGGATGTATTCGATTCAATAACCTGGGTACTGTTTGATGGAAAAACAAAAGCCGCCTATGATCAGGCCATTGATAGTTAAAATCCCGGATACACATGAATGAACCGGTACAAATCCAACCTGCCAAGTTAAATACAGTGCAGAGGTTGGATTTTTAATATTTCACGCCAAAAAAGTATATTTCAAGATATTTAACATATGTCTTTTTAACGAGGGTTTTACATACACAACAATATAATTAACATTTATTAAATAAAATGCAGTAAAAGTTGTGTTTTTTGTTGTCTTTTTTTCACTGTCAGTTTATAATGTACTTACAGCCTTTAAAATACATTATTTGGAAGTGATGGAAATATGAGTAAAATAGGCTATGCAAGAGTAAGCACAAGACATCAGAATCTCACAAGCCAACTGGACATGCTTGAAGATGCAGGATGCATCAAAACATTCTCGGAAAAGGTGAGTGGCAGGAAAACCGACAGGACAGAGCTTGAGAATTGCCTGGATTACATGAGGGAAGGTGACACATTGGTGATTACAAAACTGGACAGGCTCGGACGGACGACAAAACAGCTGATAGAACTGGCTACAGAGCTTGAAAATCGCGGGGTTGACCTGGAAATCATCAATATGAACGTCACAACAAAAGATCCGATGGGAAAAATGTTTTTCACGATGATGTCGGCATTTGCAGAGCTTGAAGCAAACCTGATGAGCGAACGGACAAAGAAAGGCCTGGAATCAGCGAGAGCACGCGGCAGAAACGGCGGCAGACCCGGAGTCAGCGAAGATAAGAAAGCGATGATCCGGTCATTGTATGAAACACAGCAGTATACAGGCAGCAAAATTGCAGAAATGGCCGGCGTATCAAGAGCGACTGTATATAAAGTCGTAAGCGAATCAAAAGAACAATAGGATAACATGATTAAAATAACCGGTCTGGATGTAAATTCCAGGGCGGTTATTTTAATAGAATTCGAGTCTCATTGGGAGGATGTATTTATTTCTCCATCATAAAGTTTACATAATATATATTATGGGAAGTTATGGGTGTTTGCAAAAGAGAGCCCTACACTTACGATGCATCCTCCTTTTTAATCATCTTTCAACTGTCTGTAAACCCGATTGTTTTACAGGTGATGATATTTTTAACCCAGTCGATCATTTTGTGTTAACACTATCTATCTGTTAGTTATGCATCATAGTTTAACAGTTCGTTTAAATCTTAGCTGTAATGTATTATCATTGATGCCATCCCGGAAATTCATTCCGTATCATGTTTACTAATTACACCATCTTCAATATCTGCTTTTCCATCTGTTCTGATCCCGTTTGGATCAGTTATGTTTACTGCATATATTCCGGGTGAATTATGATAACTATATGAATCTCCCTTTTGTCAGGAGGATATTTACTATGAGTATCTTAAAGAAGTTTTTTACGAGCAGCACATCGACAGCCGGCCGTAAGGTTGTTGCGGTGTATGTCGTGTTTCGCATAATTGCTGTTGTGAATCTTGTCAATCAGATAATATTCATGCAGGAATGGGGAGATATTTTCATACTTGCACTGACGCTCGCCCTCTTTACCGTTCCTCTCCTTGTCGAGCGTATCTTCAACATTGTCATTCCAAATCTTCTGGAGCTTATCATCATCGTATTCATTTTCAGTTCGACAGTTCTCGGCGAGCTGGGTGATTTCTACGGTTATATACCGGCCTGGGACACGGCGCTTCACACGCTCAACGGTTTTTTGGCTGCAGGCGTCGGTTTTTCACTCATCTATCTGTTGAACAAGAATGCTGAAGGTATCGATTTGACTCCGCTGTTTCTTGCTATAGTGACTTTCTGCTTTTCCATGACCGTCGGTGTCCTCTGGGAGTTCTTTGAGTATTATGCAGATCGCTTTATGGGGCTGGATATGCAAAAAGACAGGGTTGTACAGGTGATAAACAGCGTTAATATCGGTGCAGAAAATGGTGATGTCCACCATGTTGGCGACATAGAACGTACAATCATAGAAAGTCGGGATGATTCCGGCAGCACCAGCCGGACTGTCATTGACGGAGGCTATCTTGATATAGGAATCAGAGACACAATGAAGGATCTGCTGGTCAATCTGATCGGTGCGGTCGTTTTCAGTGTTTTCGGCTATCTGTACACTAAATACGATCAGCAGAAATACCGGTTTGTCAGAAAT
>Ga0079225_10000667_pt1 | contig 18661 bp, 17 predicted proteins | sample Poulit2012_FD_76344 | JGI IMG/M metagenome (GOLD analysis project Ga0079225, IMG submission 76344) | Agricultural soil microbial communities from Georgia to study Nitrogen management - Poultry litter 2012 | ecosystem: Environmental > Terrestrial > Soil > Agricultural land | place: USA: Georgia... | reverse complement strand
GCAAGATCGGCACCTTCAACGGCCCGTTCAAGGGCGCCGACGCGGTCGGCGTGATCTTCGACACCGTCTTCCCCGAGGCCGCCGGCCGCGACTACGTGACCGGCTTCATGACCAGCCGCGAACACACCAGCGACACCACGCCCAACCTGCACAACGCGGTGCTGCGCTACGCGACACCGGAGGCCGCGGCCGCGGCCGCGGCCGAACTCGGCACCAACGGCGGTCCCGATCCCACCAAATATCCCGACAACACCGCCCCCGACTCCACTCCGACCAGCATTCCGCGCCACGCCGAGACCCGGGCGATCACCTGGGGGCCGTCGGAATCGTTCACGGTGGCGGCCTACACCGCGCACGGCCCGTATCTGCTTGCCCAGGAGTCCTACTCCAAAACGGGCTCCGACGATGCGATCAACCTGGTGGCCGACGCCCTGGACAAACAGATCCCCCTGATCGACCGGTTCACCCCCACCCCGGTCGATGAGATCGCCGACCTGCAACTGGATCCCGACGGGCTGCTGGCGCGAACAGTGGAACCCCCGGTCGACGAGCGGGGCCGGTTCCGCTTCGGGCTCTACGGCGTCCACGGCTTCCTGGCGTACTCCGATGACCCGGCCGGCGACGAGAAGCTGCTCACCGACGCCGGGGTGGACCTGATCGCGCTGGCCGGCACCGATGTGTACCGCGCCCGTGATGCGGCCGGGGCCGATCAGATCGTCTCGGCGTGGACGGAGATTCGCGGCGAGGACTGGGATTCCATCGACGGCGTTCCCGGCCTGCCCGATTCGCACTGCTTCAAAACGGTGACCTCCCCGGGCAGCGACTACTCCCGCAGCCACTACAGCTGCCTGTTGACCGCCGATCGCTACGCTATCGACGTCGCCTCGTCCCAGAAGGACGCCGTGTACCAACAAGCAGCCGCCCAATACCTGATGCTCACAGCCGAGTGAGTCCCCGACGGGAGAGATCATGAGCGAACCACCGCACTCGCCGCCGCCGACGCAGGGTTGGCGGCCGACACCCCCGCCGCAGGGCCAACCGAACCGTCCGCCGGAGACGCGGGCCTGGCAGCCGGGGCCCCCGCCGGAGGGCCAGCCGCCGCCCCCGCCTGCCCACGGCGCCCCGAATCCGCCGCCCGGCCCACCGATGGGCCACCCCGGTCCGCCGCCGGGGTGGGAACCGACCGCCGCGATCACGCCGCCGGGAAACCGCGGCCGTTTCGGCGGTCCGAAGCTGCGCGCGGCGCTGCTGTCGGTGCTCGGTGTGGCCGTGCTCGCGGTGGCGCTGACCGGTTTCTGGAAGCCGGGTTTCCTGCGCACCGCCGAACTCGACGTGCACGCCGCCGAGGACGGGGTGCGCCAGGTTCTCACCGACCCCACCACCGGCTACGGTGCCTCCGACGTGACCGATGTGCGGTGCAACGACGGGAAGAACCCGACGATCAAGGCCGACGCCACGTTCACCTGCGAGGCGACCATCGCGGGAACCAAACGCACCGTCGAGGTCACCTTCGCCGACGAGGAGGGGTCCTACTGGGTCGGCAGCCCCAGCTGAGCGGCCATGGAACTCGGAGGTAATACGAACGCGGGCCGGCGCCACGTCGGCACCGAGACACCGAAGGCGCCCCGGCGCAGCTTGGATGCGACACGATGATCCCGATCGGTTCGATGGTGGCCGGCTACCGGGTGCGCCGCATCGTCGGTTCCGGGGGCATGGGCACCATCTACGCCGTCGACGACCCGCAGTTGCCACGCCTGGACGCCTTGAAGGTGCTCTCCGCGGAGCTCTCCGCCGACACCAAATTTCGGGCCCGGTTCATCCGGGAGGCCGACGTCGCGTCCGGGCTGGATCACCCGAACATCGTGTCGATCTACGACCGTGGGGAGACCCCGGAGGGCCAGCTGTGGATCGCGATGCAACTGGTCGACGGCACCGACGCCGACGCCGCCATCCGGGCCGGCACCATGACCCCGCACCGCGCGGTGCACGTGATCACCGCGGTGGCCGAGGCACTCGACTACGCCCACGCCCATCACGTGTTGCACCGTGACGTCAAACCGGCCAACTTTTTGCTCACCGGACCGGTCGGCGACGACGAACGGGTGCTGCTCGGCGACTTCGGCATCGCCCGGGCGGTCGACGACGCCGGGTTGACCGGCACCAACATGGTCATGGCGACCATGTCCTATGCCGCCCCGGAAGTCCTCTCCGGCCAACAGGTCGACCACCGGGCCGATTTGTATTCGCTGGGGTGCGCGCTGTTTCACCTGCTCACCGGCCAGGTGCCCTACGCCGACACCACCGGTGCCTCAGCCCAGGCGATCGCCCACCTGCAGCGCCCACCGCCGAAGCTCACCCCGCTGGCACCGGGCCTGCCGCCCGCCTTCGACACGGTCATCGCGACCGCCATGGCCAAAGACCCCGGCGACCGCTACCAGTCCGGCCGGGCCTTGGCCGCCGCGGCCAACGATGCGCTGCGCCAGCGTGATCACACCACCCATCCGGCGATCCCGTCGAGGGGCGACCTGCACTCGGCGAGCACCGTGCCGCGCTCGCCGTCCGCCGGCGGCGCCGCGGCCCGGCGCGGCAGGCGCGCCACCGTCCTCGGCGCCGGGGCGGCGGTCACCGTCCTGGCCGCCGCCGGCATCACCGCGGCGGTACTGACCAAGGCCAACAACGACACCCCCGAGCCGCCGCCGTCGACGTCGGCCGCACCCACCAGCACCCTGCCGACCGTGGCGGCCTCCGAACTGTCGACGCTGATGGTGACCGCCGACCGGATCAGCGCGGCGACCGGCGTTCCGGCCATGGCGCAAGCCGAACCCTGGACCAGCTTCGCCAGCGACAGCTTCGACAGCTGCGGGGGCGTGGTCTATCCATTCCAGAAAAAAACCTACTCCGGCAGCGGTTCCACCGACGAGTACGCGCAGATCTTCACCGAGGTCGGCTCCGACTCGAAGGTGAGCGCCATCCAGAGTGTCGTCGCGTTCCCGTCCGCGGACCTGGCCACCCGCTTCGTCGACCGGCAGCGGGCCCTGTGGCCGCCGTGCGCCTACAAGTCGGTGCGCGTGTCCGCCAGCGGCAGCAACCCCGCCTACCACTGGCTTCTCGGTGCGGTCAACACCGGTGACATCATGACGACCGCGGCGACCAAGGACGACACCAACCGGACTTGTCAGCACGCCCTGACCTCGGCGAACAACATCGTCGTCGACGTGATGGCCTGTTCGGAGACCAAGCCCGACGCGGCGCAGACCATCGCCCAGGCGATCGTCGACAGGATTGCGCAGTAGCGCGCACTCGGCTCCGTCGGCATGGGCACCGTGTATCCGGTGGCCCTCGACGTCGCTGCGGTGGACCGGGACAGGATTTTCGGCTATGCCTGGCTCACAGGTCATTTCCCGCATAGGACTGATTGAAGCTTTTGTTCGCCAGGGGGAAGTCGGGCACGATCGTGTCGGTCATGGCCACCGGTAGCCCCGGCCAGTTGAACCAGGACGGGTCGACGATCTTGGCGCGGCTGATCGTCGCATCGTTGGTCAGTTCGACGCGGTGCACAATGGTGCCGCGCCAGCCCTCCACGATGCCGACCCCGTCGGTGGCCCGGCCCGGGGCCGGCAGCGCCACCGCGACGTCCAGCGGGCCCTCATGGGTCTCGACGAGGTGACAGGCCAAAGCGATCGAGGCGGCGACCTCGTCGCGCCGTACCGTGTAGCGGGCCAACACGTCCCCGGCCTCGGCGCTCACCTCGGTGACCGGCAGGGCGGTGACCGGATGGTCGAGCCGGGCGTCGATATCCAGGCCGCTGGCCCGTGCGACGTAGCCCAGAGTGCCCAGCATCCGGGCGTCGACGCCCGGGAGTACCGCCGTTTGGGCGAAACGCTCGTAGACCACGGAGTTTCCGAGTGTCAGCGCCGCGATCTCGGCGACGTCCTCTCCGATCTGCAGCAACTCGGTGGAATCGGGCAGCTCCCGCACACTCACCCCGCCGGGCCGGATGGTCCCGCGCAGCAACCGGTGGCCGGTGACGCGCCGGTTGAGGCGCAGCAGGCGCTCGCGCACCTGCAGGGCGTGCGCGTTGGCCAGACCGAAACTGACGTCGTTGGCCAGTGCTCCGAGGTCACCGACGTGGTTGTACAACCGTTCCAACTCGACCAGCAGGGCACGCAATCGCTGCACCGAATCCGGCACGGCGACCCCGAGGGCGTCTTCAACGGCGAGGCTGTGGGCCAGCGCATGCGCGGCCGAGGTGTCGCCGCTGATGTGCTCAGCGAGGGCAGCGGCGTCACCGGCGGGTCTTCCCTCAAAAGATCGCTCGACACCCCGGTGGACGAACCACAGCCGGATCTTCAACCGCAGCACCGTCTCCCCGACGACGGAGAACCGGAAGTGACCGGGCTCGATGAGCCCGGCGTGGATCGGGCCGACCGGGATCTCGTAGACACCGGGGCCGGCGACTTTTTTGAACGGGTACCGGCCCGTCGCGGTGAACGGCGGTGGCGGTCCTGCGTTGCGCCGCATCGGATACCAGTCTTGCGGCCAGTGAGCGTGACGAACCAGACGGCGGGGACGGGGATGGCCGAGCGGGGTGATGCCGAACAGGTCGGCCATCTCGCGTTCGAAGCGCCCGCCGGGAAAGGAGAGTTCGGCGATCGAGGGTACCTGCGGGCGCTGAGCAGGAGTGGTGAGGCTCAACTCGATCCGACGGTCGGGTCTTCCGGCCAGAAACAGGTACACCACCCGCAACCGGTCCCCGTCGTCGTGTGCGGCGACCAATCCCAAGCGGAACCCATCGTCGAGGAGTTCTCGGGCGGCATCGGCCAGTTGGTGGTCTGACACGGTGCGGCGCTGGCGCTGTGTGGTCATCATCGCACCCCGAATTGGGTTCCGGCAGCGTCGAAGAGAACAGCCAGTGGCCCGATCGTCACGCCGAGTACCATCGAGATCGCGACGCCGGTCACCAGCGCACCGGCGACCGGGGTCGGGGTCACCACGACTGCGGGACCGTCCGGGGCCGGCCCGAACATCACCCGAATCGAGTTCCGGGTCAGTGCGGCGAAGGCAACGACGATCAGCACCAGAACCACGCCCAACACCCAGGCCAGTTGCGCGTCGGCCAGGGATCGGGCGATGGAGACCTCACTGGCGAACATCGCGAACGGGGGCAGGCCCAAAAGCGCGATCATGCCGACCGTGAACGCGGTGCCGAGCAGCCGCGACCGTGCGAACACGCCTGCTATGTCGGCTAGGGCCGTCGAGGAATAGCCGTGCTGTAGTTGACCGCTGGTCAAGAACAGCACTGTTTTTCCGACACCGTGCGCCAGCACGTGCAGCAGCAGTGCGGCGATCGCCAACCGCGTCCCGGCGGCAGCGGCCACGGCGATCAGGCCCATGTTCTCCATCGATGAGTAGGCCAGCATCCGTTTGAGGTCGGTGGTCACCGTCAGCAACAGGGCAGCGACCAACACCGTGGCGAGTCCGGTCGCCAGTAACCCGCCGCGCAGAAAGCCGGGGCCTACCGCGGCGTCGATGATGGGCTTGATCCGGATCAACACCGAAAAAGCCACCGACAGCAGCACACCGCTCATCAGTGCTGAGACCGGCGCGGGGGCTTGGCTGTGGGCGTCGGCCAGCCAGGTGTGAAACGGCACCAGGCCGACCTTGGCGCCGTATCCGACGAGCAGCAGAGCCGCGGCCAGCCGGGTGACCGCCGGGTCGAGCGCACCGGCATGGGCGGTGAGCACATCGAAATGCAGGGCGTCGTCGGCGCCGGCGCCGGCCAGGCGTGCGGTGAAGTACAGCAGGACCGTACCCAGCAGCGCGACCGCGATCCCGACCGAGCACACGATGACGTATTTCCAGGTGGCTTCCAGCGCGGTGTGGGTGCGCCGGTGGCCCACCAGAAAGGCGGTGGCGACGGTGGTGGCTTCGATCGCGACCCATACCACGCCGATGTCGTTGGCACAGACCGCGAGGACCATCGCCGACAGGAACAGCCCGGTCAGCACACCGTAGAGGCGTGCGCCGCGCCGATCGGTGTGCCCGTCGGCGAGTTCGGTTCTGATGTAGCCGACGCTGGCCCAGGTGGCCAGCGATCCGACGACTCCGATGACGATCAGCATCGTGGCCGACAGGGCGTCGGCGCGTAGCAGCCCGCCCAGGGCCAGGTGGTGCCAGTCGGCTCCGTGGCCACCGATGGCCAGGGCGGTCCCGCAACCGAGCACCCCCAGTGCCGCCGCGGTGGTCAGGGTCGCGGTCCAGGTGCGCCATCCCGCGATCAGCGTGCACAGTGCCGCGGCGGCGGGGGCGAGGATCGCGATCAGGATCGCTGTGGTCATCAGTCCTTCAACTCCTGAAGCTGATCGAGGTCGGCGTCGCCGAAGGTGCGGCGCAACCTGCCGGTGAGCACACCGATCACAATCAACGCGAACAACACGTCCAGCGACGCCCCCAGTTCCACGATGAGCGGGACGCCGGCGGTGAGCAGGAACGCCGCTGCGGTGATCCCGTTGTCCAACATGAGAAACCCGGCTGCCTGCGAGATGGCGTGTCGGCGGGTGGTCATCACCCACAGGCCCGTCAGCACCACCGCGACCGCTGCCGGCGCCGCCGCGGTCGTCGCCGCCGGCTGCAATGCCACGATCGGGCGCGACACCGCGAACGCCACCACCACCAGGGCGGTGGTGACCAACAGTGACGCGCCGGTGTTGACCAGTGGGGTGGCCTCCCGTTGATCGCGACGCTCCTGCCCGACCACCCGGCCCAGCAGCCAGGGCAGCAGCACCGCACGCACACCGAACACGGCGACACCGACGGCGATCAACGCCGTGTCCTGGTCGTGCACACCACGGACGATCGGGATCAGCGCCAGCGCCGCGCCCTGCGCCGCCAGCAGTCTCACGATCGCGGGAAGGTCCCGGCGCCACACGATGAGCACGGCGGCCAACAGCACCGCTCCGGCCGCAAGGTCCAAAAGGCTCACGTAGTCGACCATCGGTTCAGCCCGATCCGGTGAAGAAGTTCGCCGACGTCACCGCCAGCACCGCCAACAGGAACGACCCGGCGAGCAGTTCCGGAACCCGGAACAGTCGCAGCTTGGCGATGAAGACCTCGGCGAAGGCCAACGCCACCGCCAGGATCGCCACTTTGGCTGTGATCGCCGCCGCACCGATCGCCAGGGTCGCCGGCCCCGGGTCGACCCCGGCGATCCCCCACGGCGCGAAGAGATTCGCCAGCAGCGCCAGCAGTACGGTCAGCCGCATCCCCGAAGCCCATTCGAGCAGGGCGAGTTTGGGCCCGGCATATTCGAGCACCATGGCCTCGTGCACCATGGTCAGCTCCAGATGGGTGGCGGGGTTGTCGATGGGCAGCCGACCGGTCTCGGCGATGATCACCACGACCAGCGCGACGAATGCCAACGCCCCGGCCAGCGAGATGATCTGCGTCGGGTTGGTCATCGAGTTCGCCACGATCGCACCGAGGTTGGCAGATCCGGCCGGGATCGACAGCGCGAACACCGCCACCAGGATGGTGGGCTCCACCAACGCGGCGATGGTCATCTCCCGGCTGGCGCCCATCCCGCCGAACGCCGTGCCGGTGTCGATCCCGGCCAGGGCCAACGCGACGGTGCCGAGGAACAACAGTCCGACGACGGCGACGAGATCGGCGACCGGATCCAACGGCGACCCGGTCGCGACCAGCGGGGCGATCGCCGCGATGAGCACGGTGCTGCCGGCCAGCACCGCCGGGGCGGCGGCGAACACCACGGTGGTTCCCTCGGGGATGATCGACTGCTTGCCGAGTTGTTTGCTCAGGTCCCGCCAGGGCTGCAGCACACCGGCGCCGACGCGTCCCTCGGCGCGGGCCCGGACCTGCCGCATGACACCGATGATCACCGGCGCCCCGAGGATGACCAGACCCAACTGCACCGCCCCGGCCAGATACGCCATCACCGTCACCGCGCCACCACCAAGATCACCAGCACGCCGACGGCGCCATAGGCCAGGTACAGGTGCACGCTGCCGGTGTGGGCTCGACGCATCAGCTGCGCGGCACCGGTCACCGCACGCAGCACCGGGCGGTAGAGCCGGTCCTCGACGACGTCGCTCATCGCGGTCCGATAGGAGATCGTGTCGACCAGATAGCGGGAGCCGGCAAGATGGGTCACCGCCAGCTCGGTGTCCGGTCGCAGCACGTCGGTGAACACCCGCTGCAGCGGCTGCGCGAACGATGTCGCGGTGTACTGCATCCGGGCACTGAGATCGTCGGCGCCACAAGCCCACAGCGGTGCCGACGACACCGCGGGGCGCCGCGGGGACCGCCAGCCGGCGAGAACGACCACGAGCACCAACGCGGCGGCCAACGCCGCGGCCAGCAGTCCCGGGCCCATCGAGCCGGCCATACCGGGCAGGCGCACGATCGCCCCGAGCTGCGGGGGGTCGACGCCGGCCGCGGCCGGCAGCACCTCGAGGATCCGGTCGAGCATCGGCGCGACCACGGCCGGGAAAATCGCCACTACCACGCAACCCAGCCCGGCCACCGTCATCGCGACCAGCATGCTCGTCGAGGTCTCCCGGGCCGTCGCAGCGGCGTCGGAGCGGGGGCGAGCGAGAAAACCGATGCCGAAGGCCTTGACCATCGCCGCGACACCCAGCCCGGCGGTGAGTGCCACGGCCCCCACCGCCAACGGCATCGCCAGGGCGATCACCGCGTCGGTTCCGGCGCCGGTGTGGATGAGCGACTGGATCAGCAACCATTCGCTGACGAATCCCGCGCCCAACGGTAAGCCGGATGCCCCCAGCGCGGCGATGCCGAACAGCACCGTGGTGGCCGGCATGCGTCGGGCCAAGCCGCCCAACCGGTCCAGGTCGCGCAGCCCGGTCGCCTCCAACACCGCCCCGGCGCCGAAGAACCCGAGGGTCTTGAACGCGGCGTGGGCGAGCAGATGCAGCAGTGCGGCGGTGAGCGCCACCATCGCAGGGGCGCGGGCGTCACCGGCGGCGAGCAGTGTGGCCGCGCCGAGGGCCAGCACCACCAGCCCCATGTTCTCGGTGGTGGAGTAGGCGAGCAGGCGTTTGAGGTCGGTGGCCACCGAGGCCTGCAGCACCCCGTAGACCGCCGAGATCGCCCCGACCGCCAGCAGCGTCACCCCCCACCAGCGCGGCCCCGGCCCGAGTAGCTGCAGGTCGATGCGCACCAGACCGTACACACCGAGGGTGACCATGGCGGCGCTCATCAGCGCCGAGACCGCACTCGGGGCCTCCGGGTGGGCCCGGGGCAGCCAGGCGTGCAGCGGGAGCAGGCCGGCCTTGGAGCCGAAGCCGAGCAGGGTCAGCACGAAGACGGTGTTGGCGACCCCGTCGGGCACGGTGGTGATCTCATCGAAGTCGTCGGCGCCGGCCGCCCCGGCCAGCAGCATCAACGCGGTCAGGATTGCGATGAACCCCAGTTGGGTCATCACCGCGTACACCACGGCGGCCGCGCGCACCGGTGCGCGCCGATGCCCGGTCAGCAGCAAAACCAGCGACGCGATCGCCATGAGCTCCCAGCCGAGCAGGAAGGTGGTGATCGTCCCGGCGGCCGGAACCGTCAGCAGAGCGGCCGCGAACGCCGGCATCCCCACCAACGGGGTGGCCCCCAGCCGTTCCCGGGCGGCGTAGCCGATCCAGTACACGCCGACGACACCGGCGACCGCGCCGATCATCACCATGAAGAAGCCGCCCAGCGGTTCGACCGACAGACGCACCCCGATCAACGGCAGCGCCCAGGCGAGATCGAGCTCGGGCCGCGATCCGGACAGGGCGAGCAGACCGACGACGATGCCGCCCGCTCCGACGAGGACCGTGGCGAGACCGCTGAGCAGGGCTGCACCATCGCCGCGGACCACCGGGGGGATCTCGCGTGCGGGGATCGACTGCGCCACCGTCACGTGCCCGTCACCGACCGCAGCGCCGCAATGATGGCATCCGGTGTCGGCGGGCAGCCCGGGATCTCGACGTCGACGTCGACGACGTCGGCCACCGCGCCGACCACCCCGTAGGCGTCGGCGAGCACGCCGCGCCCCAACGCGCAGTCGCCGCAGGCGATCACCACCCGCGGCTGCGGGGTGGCCGCCACCGTGTTGCGCAACGGGTCGACCATGTTGCGGGTGACCACGCCGGTGACCAGCAGCGCGTCGGCATGGCGCGGGGAGGCGACCAGGCGCACACCGTAGCGTTCGGCGTCGTAGACCGGGCCGAACACCGAGGCGATCTCGACCTCGCAAGCGTTGCAGGACCCGACGTCGACGTGGCGCACCTGCAGGCTGCCCCGCACCCCGGCCAGCGGTGCGACGACCGGGGGCGGCGCCTCGGGTGCCCGATCGGCGAGGCGGCCGCTTCGCAGGATCCTGGACAGCCAGCTCACGGCGCGCCTCGCAGGTCCTCGAGCAGCGCTGCCTGGTCGCTGAGCAGTCCGGCCAGCACGGTGCGCGCCACCGCGAGCAGGTCGGCGATGCCCGGTGAGGCGATCGAATAGACCACGGTGTTACCGGATTTGGCGGTCACCACCACGCCGGTGCGTCGCAACACCGCCAGCTGTTGGGACAGGTTCGACGCCTCCAGGCCCACCTCGGGCAGCAGCTCTCCGACGGTGCGCTCCCGATCGACGAGCAGCTCCAGGATGCGGATCCGCGCCGGATGCCCGAGCGTCTTGAAGAACTCGGCCTTCAGCTTGTACAGCGGCTCCGACATGGCCCCAGACCGTAGCAAAGAAACCAACAGTTGAAAACTTCTTCAATTGTTGGGGCTGGGTGGCTCGGTCAGGCCGGCCCTCCCGCACGGCGGGGATCTGTGCCCGCATTCACGTGCCGGCGATCGTCGAGGGCGCCGGCCATCCACCGCAGGACCGCGGGGATCGCCCAACCGGCGGCGATCAGGTGCTCGCCGGGAACGGGCAGGTAGTCGACGGTCGCCCCGCGGGTGCGCCAGGTGGCGACGAGTTCACGTGCGCCCTGCTCGGGGACGAATTGGTCACCGAGCATGCGGTCGCGTGAACCGTGATAAAGCAAGATGGGCATCGTGGGTGCCGCGGCGCCCGGCTTGTTGTCGACGATCACAGCCTGCGCGATCTCTGATTCCACCGGGTCGGCAACCGCGGCGATCCGTCCCAGATCGATGCGGGCGACACCGGCCGCCGCGAGGGGACTCTGGGGCAGATCCTTGATGAGGGTCGCCACGTAGAACGCGAAATCACCGAACAACTCGACCATCTCCGGGTACTCGCGGGCCTGGCCGATCACGGCCGCGGCGAACAGCCCCGAACCCAGGGCACCGTTCATGCTGCGGTAGAGCAACGCGTAATCCGTCGGTGTGCCGCCGGCGATCGCGCCGCGGAAACGAAGCTCCGGGGCGTAGGTCGGCTGTTCCTGGGCGGCCCACACGGTGGCGATGGCGCCGCCGCTGTAACCGTCCATCACCATGGGCGATTCGGCGAGTTCCGGTCGCAGTGTTCGCATGCCGCGCACCGAGTCCAGCACCGCGTGCGCGGCCATCCGGCCGGCCGAATACGCCATCCGCGGACCTTCGTGATCGGGCAGCACGACCGCGTAATTGCGGGCCAACAACAGCGGCAACAGGGGCGGAACATCGACGTAAACCCCGTGCGCGATGCGGTAGGACGGCGCGGCCGTCAGACCGAGTGCGTTGATCGGCTGGTTGCGCACCACCACCGGTCGCGGCCCGGGCCCCCGCCAGGGGCGGCGCGGCTCGATCAGCGTGGCCGTCACCGGCACCGCCTTCCCCGCGGTGTCGGTGGAGCGCACCATGAACCGGTGGACGTGTGCCCCGGGCATCGGCAGCCGCGGTGACACACGCTCGGCGCGCTGGATGTCGCCGTTGCCGCATACGGCGAGATCGCCTGCCGGGGCGTAGAAACCGGTTTTCGCGATAGGCGTGGGCAGGATCGCCGCATGCCGGTCGGCACGTTGCGCGTCGGTCAGCCGCCGCTGCGCCCAGTCGTTGAGGCGCCGGATCACCGTGGGGCTGCGCAGCGCCGCGGCTGGCCCGGCGATCGCGGCGACCGCGGTCGCGATGCCCGCGAGCGCGACCGTCGGCGAGACAGCGTTGAGCGACCGTGCCGGCACCGAGTCAGCGTACACGGCGTGGCCGCTGCCCACCCGTCATGGCGGACCAAACCCGCGCATGTTCGCATGGATCCGCGATGACAACGGCGCACTGGTGGTGTGGGTCGGGTCGGTGGAGGAGAAGGACATGCTGGTGGCCGCCGACCCGGACACGTTCTTCACGACCGCTCACTACGACGGACACCCGGTCGTGCTGATCCGCCTTCCTGCCGTCGGCGTCGATGAGCACGGGCGCCACGCCACCGCGCCGCGTCGGCGCTGACCGGGCTCACCCGGGTGCTGGTTTGCGACGGGCTTGAGCCCCCCGCAGGGGCTGACGCCACCGATAGCGTCAATCCAGGGTTGACGGCCCCATGGCGTCAACCTATGGTTGACGTCATGGTTGACCCGACGCCCCTCGCGCAACCCGTACGCCTCGACGATCTGATCACCGCCATCACCGGCGTGCACGACGATCCCCTGGACCAGTTGACCGACGCGGTGCTGGCGGCCGAGCACCTCAGCGAGGTCGCCGACCATCTGATCGGACACTTCGTCGACCAGGCCCGCCGGTCCGGCGCATCCTGGACCGAGATCGGCAAATGCATGGGCGTCACCAAGCAGGCGGCGCAGAAGAGATTCGTCCCGCGAGCCGAGGCCGCCGGACTCGACGCCGAGCAGGGCTTCACCCGTTTCACGCCACGGGCACGCAGCGCGGTGGTGGCGGCCCAAAACGCCGCCCACCAGGCGCGCAACGCCGAGATCACCCCCGACCATCTGGTTCTGGGCCTGCTGCACGATCGCGACGCGCTGGCCACCGCGTTGCTCACCACCCAGCAGGTCGACCCCGATGCGGTCGTCGCCGCTGTCACCCTGCCGCCCGGCGGCACCGAATCGCCCGCGTTGATTCCGTTCAGCGGCCCAGCCCGCAAAGTCTTGGAGTTGACATTCCGCACCGCACTTCGACTCGGCCACAACTTCATCGGCACCGAACACCTGCTGCTGGCGCTATTCGAGGAAGAGGAAGACACCGGCCCCTTGCATCGGGCCGGAGTGGATCGCGAACGGGCCGAGGCCGACCTGTCTCGAGCCCTGGAGTCGATCACTGCGAACCTCGCCCACGGCGGCACCGGTCGCACAGGTTGAACGACGTCGTGGCCTGCCCTACCACCCGGACACCCCGCCGCATGTAGCGGGTGCGGGTGGTGAGGGCGGCGCGCACCAAGGCCACATGGGCGAGTGCGCCGGCGCCGCCCCAACCCCTTGTCACCCCAACACCGACCACGTCATCGTTAACTGTGCCATTGTCAAACGGCACAATTCGTGATGAACTGCTGCGCGTGACAGAATCCGACGAACCACATCTGCCGCTGGTGCCTGCCCACGCCTCACGCCGGGCCGCGCGAACCCGCGACACCGAAGAGGTGTGCTGATGTTCGCCCTCGACACTCTGCTCAACAGGCTGCGCACCGACCGGCGCTCCGCTGACGCCAAGGCGGTGGTCACCGGTGCGGGCAGCGGTATCGGGCGGTCTTTCGCCCTCGACCTCGCCCGCCGCGGCGGTGAGGTCATCTGCGCCGATATCGACCCGGACCGCACCGCGGAGACCGTCGCCTTGATCGACCAGTTGCCCACCGGCAGTGCGCACGCGGCACACTGCGATGTGTCCGATCGCGCCGCGGTCGAGAAACTCGCCGCGACCGCCCAGGAGGTATTCGGTGGCCCACCCACCCTGGTGATCAACAACGCCGGGGTGGGTATCGGTGGAAAGCCCGTCGGCGACATCGGCTTCGAGGATTGGGACTGGGCCCTGGGCATCAACCTGTGGGGCGTGATCTACGGCTGCGAGGTGTTCACCCCGCTGTTGCGGGAGGCGGGCCGCGGCGGCGTCATCAACGTGGCCTCGGCCGCCGGGTTCGCCGCCGCGCCGTCGATGGCGGCCTACAACGTCTCCAAGGCCGGGGTGATGTCGCTGTCGGAGACCCTGGCCGCGGAGTTGAACGACACCGATATCACGGTGACGGTGCTGTGTCCGACCTTCGTCAAGACCAACGTCTTCGACGACGGCCGCATCACCCCCGGCTCGATGAACCTGAGCAAGCGGCTGGCCCGCTGGACCGGGCTGTCGGCCGACAGTGTCGCGGCCCGCACCCTGGACGCCCACGACGCCGGCCGCCTCTACGTGGTGCCGCAGCTCGACGCCACCGTCATCTGGCACCTGAAACGACACCTCCCGGGCCTCTACGTGCGCGGCGCCGGGCTGCTCGGCCGGCTGCTGCCCGACAACTGACCCGCCCTCCTCTGAAAGGAAACGATCATGGCAATGGACATGGACGCCATGCTTCAGACGATCAAGGACCGGCAGTGGGCGCTGGCCGACATCGACTGGGATGCACCGGGCGCCGAACTCATCGAGCCGGAGTTGTGGGCCAAGCTCAAACCGTTCATGTCGGATCTGATGTGGATCGAGAATGTCGGCGCCCGCGGTTTCGCTGCGCTGGCTAAGAAGGCTCCGACACCGACGCTCAAGCGCATCTACGAGCATTTCCACGCTGAGGAACAAAAACACGCTAACGCCGAACTCGCTCTGATGCGCCGCTGGGGCATGCTCGACGACGACGAGATCCCAGCGCCGAACGTCAACGTGCAGTTGGTGATCAACTGGCTCGACAAGCACTCCGACGGTATGGGCCTGACGTTCCTGGGCACCGTCATCCCGATGTTGGAGGTGGCCCTGGACGGGGCGCTGATCAAGTTCATCACCGACGAGGTCAAAGACCCGATCGCCCAAGAGGTGTTCCGGCGGATCAACTCCGACGAATCCCGCCACCTCGCCGTCGATTTCGAGGTGATGCATCTGCTCGGCCAGGCCGGCATGCACAAGCTGCTGATCGAGTTGGTCGGCGGGTGGATCAAACCCTCTTTCCTGATCGGGGTTCTCAGCTATTTCCCGCTGCTGAACAAGATGCGCGACAACATCGTCGCGATGGGCGTCAACGAGGAGAAGTTGTACCAGGCCATGCGCCGGTTCCAAGGAGTCGGCGAGCGCAGCGAATTCACCCGCAGACTGCCGATGTACCGGATCGTGTCCTGGCAGGCCCGCAAGGTGATCGACCGCACCTCGAAATACCACTGGCTGGCGGACTCGCTGGTGAAGGCCACCAGCATCATCCCGCTGCCGTTGGTGCGGCACACCCCGACCTGGTCGCGGGAACTCACCTACGAGCCGGTCGCCTGAAGGAGTCGCACGCAATGACGCTCTCCGTAGCCATCATCGGTGCCGGCTTCGCCGGCATCGGCGCCGCGATACGGCTCAAGGGTCAGGGCATCACCGATTTCGTGATTTTCGAGCGGGACGCCGAAGTCGGCGGCACCTGGCGGGACAACACCTATCCGGGTGCGGCGTGCGACATCCCGTCGCACCTGTACTCCTACAGTTTCGCGCCCAAGCCCGACTGGTCGCGCACCTATTCGGGCAGCGCCGAGATTCTCGACTACATCGACGACATGGTCGCATCCAACGGCGTCGGTAGCCACATCCGCTTCGGACACAACGTGACCGGGATCGTCTACGACGCGCCCACAGGCGAGTGGACCGTGACTTTCGCCGACCAGGATCCGGTGCGGGCCCGTGCTGTCATCGTCGCCTCCGGCCCGCTGGCCAACGTCAGCTTTCCCGCCATCCCGGGCATCGACGACTACCAGGGCCACAAGATCCACAGTGCGCGCTGGGATCACGACTACGACTTCGCGGGCAAGCGGGTGGCCGTGGTCGGCACCGGCGCCAGCGCGGTACAGATCGTTCCGGAACTGGTCAAGACGGCCGCCGCGGTCAAGGTGTTTCAGCGCACCCCGGGCTGGGTGTTGCCCCGGGTAAACGCACACAGCAGTGAGCTGGTCAAGCGGATCTTCACGGAACTGCCCCTGGCACAGAAGGTGGCACGGTCGGCCTGGTACTGGGGCCACGAGTCGATGGCCCTCGGGCTGGTATGGGATACCCCGGTGACCCGCATCGTGGAGGCGGTCAGCGCGCTCAATCTGCGCCGGCAGGTCAAAGACCCGTGGTTGCGCCGGCAGTTGACGCCGGATTTCTCCGCCGGGTGCAAACGCATCCTGATGACCAGCGACTACTACCCCGCGCTGCAGGCCGACAACTGCACGCTGGTGACCTGGCCGATCGCGCGGCTGGCGCCCGACGGGATCCGCACCGTCGAAGGCATCGAGCATCAATTCGATTGCATCGTTTTCGCCACCGGATTCGACGTCTCCAAAGCCGGCACCCCGTTTGCGATCACCGGTGTCGACGGCCGGGATCTGGCCTCGGAGTGGAGCAGCGGCGCGTTCGCCTACCGCAGCGTCGCGGTCTCGGGCTACCCGAACCTGTACTTCACCTTCGGGCCGAACTCCGGGCCGGGCCACAACTCGGCGTTAGTGTACATGGAGGCCCAGATCGGCTACATCGTCGCCGCGATCGGTAAACTGCTGCAGTTCAACTGGAAATCTCTGGACGTACGCCCCGACGCGCAGGCGCGCTACAACGAGGACATCCAGCAGCGGCTGCAGTCCACCACCTGGAACTCCGGATGCCAGAGCTGGTATCTGACCGAGGACGGCTTCAACGCCACCATGTTCCCCGGCTTCGCCACCCAATACGTCAACCAGCTCAAGCACGTGGACCTGGAGGATTACAAGATCGTCGCCCGCCAGGAGCTGGGCAGCCCGGTTGCGGTCGGCTAGGAGCGGGCCGTGGTGGAGTACCGGATCGACGACCTGGCGCGGGAGGCCGGGACGACGACACGCAACGTGCGCGTCTATCAGGAGAGCGGACTGCTCACCCGCCCGGTGCGGCGCGGCCGGGTTGCCATCTACACCGACCGGCACCTGCGCCAGTTACAGACCGTCATCCGGTTGCTCGGCGAGGGATTCACCGTCAAGCACATCCTGAAGTTCCTGACCGGGCTGCGCGACGGCCAGGAACTGGCGGAGGTGCTCAACCTCGATGATCTGGCGGAGTTGGTCACCGCGCCGTGGTCGCATCCGGAGTCGCGGACGATGTCGTTGGCGCAGTTGACCGAGCGCCTCGGCGTTTTGGACGCGCCGACGCTGCGACGACTGTGCAGCACCGGGGTGATCGAGCCGACCGGTGACGCGGACAGCTACCTGGTGCCGGACCGCCGGATCATCGACGACTATGCGCAGCTGATCGCCCGTGGCATGCCGCTGGCCGCGATCCTGAAGGCCACCGCAGCCACCGACAAGAAACTGGACGCCGCGGCCCGCGCCATGGTGCGCCACGGCCACACCGAGATCACCCGGCAACGAGGGACCGGCTGGTACCCCAGTGACGACGCCGAACTCGCCTGGGCCGCCGACATCATCGCGGTGATGCGCCGGGTGGCCGGGCGCGCCGCGCACGCCAGTCTGGACCGGGCGCTGACGGCCGCGGTCCGCGACGAACTGGATGACTACAACCGGGCGGCCAAGGCGATCCCCACTGCCGAAGCAGAGTCCGGGGCTGTCGGGTCGGAGGCTCAGGAGGGGACCGCCTCCTGAGCGACGCCGTGGCCCGCGGGCCCGCCCGTGGTCGATGAGTTCGAGGACACCGTCCTCGGGGAGGAAAGCGAGTTAGCTCATCGACACCGAGTCAGCTTAAGCGGCACACCCGTGGCCGTGGTTCTGTTCGTCCTTATCCGGCGCGACCTCCGGGGAGAGACGAAGCCTGACCGTTCACCACGGTTTGGGGCAGCCTCCCGGCCCCTTAAGGGTCTCGGCCGCGTTGAAGACGTCCGGGCAGAACGTCCACGCCGATGGTGGCGGCGGTGCCCCTCCGCCCCGGTGTCGAGCCCGGCTGCCTCGACCCCATTTTCAACCTCGACGACGAGCCCAGTGCACTCGGCAACGTCCGCAGCGACCAGCCCAGCCCCGTTATCAACGACCGATTCCTCCGTCACCGTCACTGCCAGCTCGGCGTCGGTTCCGGAATCCTCAGCGCCTCCATCGACGTCGGCTTCGGTCGATGTCACCTACAGGGTTGAGGCCGACACTCCGTATGTCGAAATCGCTTACGCGCCCGGCGAATGGCAGCAGTACACGTTGAACCTCTCGCAGCTCTACGGCCGCTACGCGCTATCGCTGCGGGCGACAGCCAGGAATATTGACGACTTGTTCGTCGCCATCCGTGGATCTTCCGAGCAGTACTGCCTGATCCGCGTCTCCGCTGTCGTGGTGGTAACCAACTCTGGTGCCGACCAGGCGGAATGCCGAGCATCAGCACCTGATGCGGCGACCGGTAGACGGAGTTCACCTGCTCGCCGTCCATGTTGGCCGACGCAGCCGAAGTGCCGCCGGATGTGTTGGTACGACGGAGCGTCTACGCCCTTCGTTGCTTTGGCCGTCAGTCATCGGCGTTGTGGCGGCGATCCCTGCCGGGACGTTGTCGTCGGTTCGACGTTGGATAAGCCGCGGGCTCCGAAGCCCGCTGAGTCCGAGTCGTGCCGGCAATCAGTCCGTCTGCGACCGCAGCAGGTCGCCGAGGACCGTGATCACCGGGGTGAGGACCTC
>Ga0079225_10000666_pt1 | contig 18666 bp, 16 predicted proteins | sample Poulit2012_FD_76344 | JGI IMG/M metagenome (GOLD analysis project Ga0079225, IMG submission 76344) | Agricultural soil microbial communities from Georgia to study Nitrogen management - Poultry litter 2012 | ecosystem: Environmental > Terrestrial > Soil > Agricultural land | place: USA: Georgia... | reverse complement strand
GCGAGCGATGTGCTGCCGTCATCTTGTACATATCGTAGATTTCGCCGTTGGAAGTGGCGTAGCCATGAACCGTTTCGCCATACCAGGAGGCGTTACCTTGCTGGGCATAGCCGCGCGCCTCCGGCAGCACACGATAACTTTTGCCCCACACCTCATAGACAGGACGGTTCCCCCCCCGCGATAACGGCTCTACCCGGGGTACGGCATCGGGAATCTCGCTCACGTCAGGCGGGTTGACCGGGTAGGCATCCCCGCTCATGGCATAGCGCTCACCGCTGGCCGGCAGCGTGGCAGACACCGAAGAAGCTCGCTCTCCTGACGCAACCGGGGCTTGACTCTTGCCGGCACACCCGGCCAGCAGCGCTGTCAGCAACAGTGCAGTGATCGTGTATCCATTCATCGCCCGTACCCTTTCATGATGTCGACTCCGACTCGACAGTGCCGGAAGTCGGTGCGGTACCTTCAGTTGAATAAGCCTGCGCGATTGCCTCGGCCAGCTCGGTTACCGCCATGGCATAAAGGTGGCTATGGTTATAGCGTGTGATGACATAAAAGTTCTCGAAACCCAAGCGATAACGCCAGCTCGACGCATCCCTTTCCAGCGCCAGTGGAACCACCTTGGTGCCATCCCCGAGCACAGACGCAGCGGTAATACCCGCCTGCTCCAGCTCACTCACCTCGGCATAAGGCGGCTGTGTGCGGTTGAAATCAACCGCAGAAGGCGGTGAATCAGGCCCCTCGGCCTCGGCATAGATCGGCTCACCGGGGCGCCAGCGATGCTCGGCGAAGTAGTTCGCCACGCTGCCAATGGCATCTACCGGATTGGTCCACAGGTCACGTACTCCATCTCCATCAAAATCCACCGCATAGGCGCGATAGCTGGTAGGAATGAACTGCGGATATCCCATGGCGCCAGCATACGAGCCCTTCAGGCTACCGGGATCCACTTCCTGCTCCCAGGCGATTTCAAGGAAAGCGGCCAGCTCACCACGGAAGAATGTCCCCCGTACAGGATGATGAAACGCCAGCGTAGCCAGCGAATCCAGTACACGGTGACGTCCGGTAAAGCGTCCATAACTGGTTTCGACGCCGATAATGGCGGCAATCACTTCCGGTGGGACGCCATACTCTTGTTCGGCACGGGCAAAGGCTTCGGCATGCTCCTTGATGAACTCAACGCCACGGACAATCCGTTCAGGCTGAAGAAAAATCTCGCGATACTCATCCCAGCGCAAGTGGCGTTCCACCGCCCCGGCCATGGCATCCAGTACATCCTGCTGGAACACAGCAGCGTCAAACGTCGTCTCGAGCCAGTCACGCTCAATACCGCTTGCCGCGAGCTCACCCGCCAATTGACGGGCTCCACTATGCTGTTCAAGGGAGAAATCCGCTGCCAACAGCCCAGGCGCTGCGCCACTCAAAACCATCGCCGCCAACGCGGCAGCCCCTATTCTCTTCACTTGAGCCAACTCCTTATTGGGGCCTGGAGAACTACTGCACGAATACTAGCGCGGCAGCAGTCGTCGATGTCCATGAATGGACATGAGAATACCGAATCCGGCCATCAAGGTCACGCTGGAGGTCCCGCCGTAGCTCACCAGAGGCAGCGGTACACCAACCACCGGCAAGATACCGCTGACCATCCCTGCATTGACGAAAAGATAGATGAAGAAAGTCAGTATGATGCTGCCGCCCAACAGGCGACCAAACGTCTCGTGGGCAGCGGCTGACAGCCACAGTCCGCGCAACACGATTAGCAGATAGAGAACCAGGATCAGCAACATGCCCACCAGGCCGAACTCCTCGCCCAGTACGGCAATGATGAAATCGGTATGCCGCTCCGGCAGAAATTCCAGCTGCGATTGAGTGCCCTTGAGCCAGCCCTTGCCCCATAGCCCGCCACTCCCAATGGCGGTTGTCGACTGAATGATGTTCCAGCCAGCGCCAAGAGGATCACTTTCAGGGTTGAGGAAAGTCAGTACCCGTTGTCGCTGATAGTTGTGCAGATTCATCCACAATAGCGGCAGCGCCGCCGCCGCTGCCACAGCAAGAAAAGCAATAAAGCGCCATGAAAGGCCGGCCAGCAACAGGACGAATGCGCCGGCACAGCCTACCAATAGCGACGTGCCCAGGTCTGGCTGTTTGGCAATCAACACGACCGGCAAAACGAGCAGGACACCGCACAGCAGCAGATCTCGCCACTGTGGCGGCAGCTCACGGCGACTGAGCCATGCCGCCAACATCAACGGCATGGCCAGCTTCATCAGCTCCGACGGCTGAAAGCGCAGCACGCCGGGTATCACGAGCCAGCGCTGGGCCCCCATTCCCACATCACCAACCAGCTCCACGGCGATCAGCATCAGCAAACCCACGCCATACACCAATGCCGCCCAGCGCAACAGTGTGGTAGGCGGTATCTGGGCGACCACCACCATGACAGCCAGCGCCAACAGCAAGCGGGTGCCTTGTGCCATGACCACTTCGATCCGCTGACCACTGGCGCTATAGAGCACCAGCAGACCTGCCGCCATCACCAGCAACAACAGCAGCAACAACCAGGGATCAAGGTGCACACGCTCCCAGAACCCTTTGCGCCGCGACATACCGCTCTGAGGTCCCTTGAGTGGCCGGGCGCGTAGCCTTTGGGTCAACAGGTTCCAGGACATTATTCAGTTCCCCGCTACGCTGCCGTTGTCGTTTTCCAGTGCTTCGAGCACTTCATCGAGTTCCGGCGCCTCCTCCTCCAGCAACCAGGCATCGGTCATGGCACGGGCCAGGTGAGCCGCATGCGTACTGCCTCCACCAGCGTTCTCGACGACTACCGCCACGGCAATTTGCGGCTCTTCCAGAGGCGCAAAGGCCATGAACAAGGCATGGTCACGCAGCCGCTCGGCAAGCTCTTCGGCGTTATAACGTTGATCCTGGCCCAATGAAAACACCTGCGCGGTGCCCGACTTGCCGGCCATGCGATAGCCGAGCCCTGCACCGGTACGCCGGGCTGTCCCTTCATGGCCACTGAGAACTTTTTCCATACCCGAGAAGACCCGATCCCACCAGGCGTCGTTCTGCACCTCAATGTTTCCTTGGGTCTCGGGTAAATCTGACGGCACCGGTGTATCGCCGATTCGGCTGGCCAGACGCGGCTTGACCCAGCGTCCACGGTTGGCAAGCACGGCGGTAGCCGTCGCAAGTTGCAACGGCGTGACCTGCCAGTAGCCTTGGCCAATGCCTACCGACAAGGTCTCGCCCGGATACCAGGGCTGATTGAAGCGTTCCTGCTTCCACTCACGCGACGGCATCAGCGCCCCACTTTCACCGAACACATCATGCCCCACACGTTGGCCGAAGCCGAAGGCAGCCATCTGCCTGTGCAAGCGATCAATTCCCAACTCATGGGCCAAAGAGTAGTAATAGGTGTTATTGGAAACGGCGATGGAGCGCTCCATATCCACTCGGCCATGCCCCCAGCGCAACCAGTTGCGGTAGCGCCGACTATCATTGGGCAATTGATAGAAGCCCGGATCATTGATGGTGGAATCGGGGGTGATTACCCCTTCCACCAGACCGGCGAGAGCCAGGAAGGGCTTGATGGTGGAGCCCGGCGGATAGTGGCCGCGAATGGCACGGTTGAACAGCGGCAGGTCTATGTCTTCTTGCAAGGCGCGGTATGAAGCGACATCGATACCCGTAACGAACTGATTGCTGTCAAAACCCGGCGCGGACACCATGGCCAGGATCTCTCCCGAATGCGGCTCGATGGCGACAATGGAGCCGCGCCTGCCATCAAGCAGCTCATAGGCGAGCCGTTGCATCTCGCTATCGATTGTCAGGGTGAGGGTTTCACCGGGCACCGGGTCGGTACGCCCCAGCTCACGCAGCACGCGTCCCCGGGCGTTGGTTTCCACCTGGCGCAGCCCGGCCTGTCCATGCAGTACATCCTCATAGAAGCGCTCGATACCCACCTTGCCGATGAAGTGAGTGCCGGCATAGCGCCCGGGGTCAAGTGTCTTGATTTCTTCAGCATTAATGCGGCCCACATAGCCCAACGCATGCGCCATGATGTCCGCCTCGGGGTAATAACGCAGTAGCTGGGCCTCCACCTCCACCCCGGGCAGGCGGTGGCGGTTGACCGCCAGCCGGGCAATCTGCTCCTCGTCCAGGTCACTCATCAACAATGCGGGCTGGAATGGCCGTTGCGGTTGGCGAGCCTGGGTACGAAAATCCTCATTCTCTTCCGGCGTCAACTCCAGCAACGCCTCGAGCCGGTCAAGGGTGCTGTCAAGATCCTCAACCCGTTCACGAATCAGTGTCAGGTTATACGTCGGCCGGTTTTCCGCCAGCAGCACACCATTACGGTCATAGATCAAGCCGCGGTTCGGTGGCAGCGGCTCGACCCGTACACGGTTCTTCTCGGAGCGGGTAGAAAATGCTTCGTGCTGGATGATTTGCAGGTAAGCCAACCGGCCGGCCAGCACTCCGGTCAGAATGAGGATGACCAAAGCAGCCGGCACAGCACGGGTACGAAATATCCGCAGCTCATGTTCTGGATTCTTGAGGGTTTCTCGGCGCTTGCGCATGCCGGCAGTGGCTCTCGATCAATTTGTTGCTGAACCGGGGCTCAGCGGTGGTATGGATGACCTACCAGCAAGGTCCAGGCACGGTAGAGCTGTTCGGCCACCATCACCCTGACCAGCGGATGCGGCAGGGTCAAAGGAGAGAGTGACCAGCGCCGCTCGGCCACCGCCGAAAGATCGGGCGCAAGGCCATCCGGACCACCTACCAGTAACACGACATCCCGCCCTTCAAGGCGCCAGCGTTCGGCTTCCTGCGCCAGGCGCGGAGTGCTCCAGGCCTGGCCCTCGACTTCCAGCGCCACGATCAGCTCATCGCCGCGCAGCCGTTCGCGGATACGCTTGGCTTCCAGCGCCACGGCCTTGCCCGTATCAGCGTTTTTACCCCGCTGACCCGGCGCAATTTCTTCAATTTCAAGTGCAAAGTCGCGGGGTAAACGCTTGCGATACTCCTCGACACCAGTGTTGACCCAGGCAGGCATGCGCGTGCCAACCGCCAGTAGGCGAATCTTCATGTGCCATGCGACTCCTGGCGGCCCTCACTATCGCTTGGCAGGTCGGCCCACAGGCGCTCCAGATCGTACAGCGCCCGGGTTTCGGGCAGCATGACATGCACCACCAGGTCGCCAAGATCCACCAGCACCCAGTCGGCTCCTGCCTCCCCTTCAACACCCAGAGGCTGAATACCTTCCGCCTTGACGCGTTCAACCACGTTATTGGCCAAGGCCGCCACATGACGGGTGGAAGTGCCGCTAGCCACGACCATCAGGTCGGTAACGCTCGTCAGCCGGGATACATCCAGTTGTGCCACATCCTTGGCCTTGAGATCATCCAGCGCATCGAGCACCAGTGTCTTGAGCGAATCCGTCTTAAGCGTAGCTGTGTTTAGGGAATGGTTTGGCATAGCCCCTCATCGATGGGAATGGTTGGACCTGCTATTGTAGCGCCTCTGGCTGCTGCTGGCAGCGTCAATGGCGCTGATACAGCGAGGCCTGCATGATTCTGGTCTCGACCGCTTCGGGAAGCAGGTAGCGAACACTCTGGCCGGCTGCCAACCGCTGACGTATACCGGTTGCCGAAACCGCCATGCGAGTCGCTAGCGCCACACGCAATAGACTTCCGGCCGGACGCTGCATCAGCGACTCTGGACTATCGACCTCTCGCCCGGCAATCAGTTCGCGCAACGCCGTCGACAGCAACGCCTGATGGTCTGGTCGCTCGATTATGACCAGGTGCGCCAACTCGAACAGCCGCTGGGGTGCATGCCATTCGGTCAAACGCAGGAAAGCATCATGTCCCAGCGCCATGATCAAACGCGCGTCAGCGCCATACTCATCACGCAGACTGGCCAGGGTATCAGCCGAGTAGGAGGGACCTTCGCGCTCGAGCTCACGCCCATCGGCGATCAATCCCGGGGTGTCGCCGATGCCCAGTTGCAACAGCGCCAGACGTTGCCGGGCGCTCACTTGTGGCGAGTTGCGCAGCGGCGGCAACCTTGCCGGCACCATGTGCACCCGATCCAGGTTCAGTAATTCACGCAGCTCGACCGCACTGCGCAGATGCCCAAGATGCACGGGATCGAAAGTGCCTCCCAGCATGGCGACACGCGGCGCTCCGGTAGGCGCTTGAGCCTGTACCGCCTGCCCTTGAGTCACTGGCGAACCTGACCGTCGCCCAGCACGACATACTTGCGGGTGGTCAAGCCTTCGAGCCCCACTGGACCACGCGCATGGAGCTTGTCCGTGGAAATTCCGATCTCCGCCCCCAGGCCATACTCGAAACCATCAGCGAAACGGGTCGAAGCGTTGACCATCACCGAACTGGAGTCGACTTCGGCCATAAAACGCCGAGCCAACCCATAATTTTCGGTAATAATGGCATCGGTATGGTGAGAGCCGTAGCGCTCGATATGCTCGATGGCGACATCGATACCGTCGACGACACGCACCGCCAATACCGGCGCCAGATACTCGGTACCCCAGTCCTCATCACTAGCCGCCGTGATCCCGGCGAGGATCTCCCGGGTGCGCTCGCAGCCACGCAGCTCAACCCCGTGTTCGGCATAGGCTTCGGCCAGCCGCGGCAGCAAGGCAGCCGCTACCGGAGCGTCAACGAGCAGGGTTTCCATGGTGTTGCAGGTGCCGTAGCGATGGGTCTTGGCGTTAACCGCAATGGCAAGGGCCTTGTCAAGATCGGCACTGGCGTCCACGTAGACGTGACACACCCCATCAAGATGCTTGATGACCGGCACCTTGGCTTCACGTGAAATACGCTCGATCAGCGACTTTCCGCCGCGCGGGATGATCACGTCGACATATTCGGGCATCGTGATCAACTGTCCCACCGCGGCACGATCCGTCGTCGCTACCACCTGAACAGCGGTTTCCGGCAGGCCAGCCATACCCAGCCCTGCACGAATGCAGGCGGCAATGGCGGCATTGGAATCACGTGCCTCGGAGCCTCCGCGTAGAATGCTGGCATTGCCTGACTTGAGACACAGACTGGCGGCCTCCAGCGTCACATTGGGGCGTGATTCATAAATAATGCCGATCACTCCCAGCGGAACGCGCATCTGCCCCAGCTGAATGCCACTGGGACGCGAGTGCAGCCCATCGATTTCACCCACCGGGTCAGGCAGTGCCGCCACCTGTTTCAGCCCCTCGATCATGGCATCGAAGCGGGCGTCATCCAGGGCCAGACGATCCAGCAGCGCCGGGTCCAGACCATTTTCTCGCCCCCGGGCAAGATCGGCCGCATTGGCTTGCAGGACGACCTTGCGCTGGCGCTCCAGCTCCTCGCCCATTGCCAACAGGGCACGGTTCTTCTCCGCGGTTGATGCGCGGCGCATCCGGGTAGCGGCAGCGCGAGCCGCCTGCCCAAGGTGGTTCATATAAGTGGTGACATCGGCAATATCACCGGCTGCTGGCGAGACGTAAGCGGTCATGCGGGTAAAGCTCTCCTGACAAGGCGCCACACGGCACCACTTAGGGGTAGATAGATAGTAAGATACCATGCACCGCAAATACAAAGTGGAGCCCCTGTTTGAGCGTGCCTGACCTCCTGCAACAGCTCGCCCCTTCGCCTGGCATGCTGGTGCTGCTCATCGGTGCCATTGCCTTGCTTGAGTCGCTCGCCCTGATCGGCTTATTGCTGCCCGGCGTCGTACTGATCACTGCCGTGGCGTCCCTGGCGGGACACCAGGACGTGGGCGTTGTCGTGCTGCTGCTGGCCGCTTTTGTCGGTGCCGTCATCGGTGATGGCCTGAGCTTTGTTCTGGGCTATACCCAGCGTGAGCGTGTCGGCCGAATATGGCCGCTCTCACGCCATCCGGACTGGCTGGCCAGAGGCACAGGCTTCTTTCGCCGCTACGGCAGCCTGTCGGTTTTTCTGGGACGCTTCGTCGGCCCTGTACGCCCGATCATTCCGCTGGTAGCCGGCATGCTACAGATGAAACCCGGCGCCTTTCTGTGGGCCAACCTTGTTTCCGCAGCACTCTGGGCTCCCACCTACGTTCTACCCGGCTATCTGCTCGGCCAGACCTGGCAGCAGTTGCTGGATATTCCCCCAGGGCTCGAAGCGCTGCTGGTCACCATGGGCATTGTACTGGTGGTATTGATCGTGGCTTTCTCGTGGTTACGCTATCAGGTCAGCCGCTCGGGGAATGTGTATCGCCTTATCGCCAGCATTGCACGCCAGCACCCCATGTTGCGGCGCGCCTGGCTGAAACGGAGCGAGCAGGGTAGCGAAGTCCCCCTGGCCAGTTGGCTACTCCTTATCTTTTCCCTTGGCGGACTATCCGGTCTGACCATCGCCGTGATTGGCCAAGAGGGTCCTTTTACGCTTGATCTCGAAGTGAATGCCTTCTTTGCCAGCCTGACATTATCGGCTCCCACCCAGACAGTAGCGGACATTCTCGCCCGGGCGGGGGATCTTTATGGGATTTTCGCGCTGACCCTGCCTTGGGGGATCTGGCTCCTGCTGCGGCGCCACACGGTGGCGCTGGCGCATATTGCCGCCGGCCTCGGTGGTATCGCGCTGCTCAACACCCTGGGCAAGGCACTGATTGGTCGCCCGCGACCGGAGACGCCTGAGTACCTCATGGGCTCACTGGCCTACCCTAGCAGCCACGCCTCTGCCGCTGTGGTGCTGTATGGACTGGCGGCTGCCTTCGTGGCCGAGGAGCTGCCCCGTCGATGGCGCTTCTGGGCCTACTGGCTGGCCATTGCGTTAACCCTGCCCATGGCGCTGTCACGCCTGGTAATTGGCGTTCACTGGCTGACCGACTTGCTGGGCGGTGGTTTACTCGGGCTGCTGGTCTGTGCCCTGGTGCGCCTGGCCTGGCAGCGTCAGCCACGTCTTTCGCTGACGCCCTGCCCGTGGCAGGCCCTGGTGGTTGCCTCGCTGCTGCTGCTCGCGGCACGGGTTGCCTGGCTACCACTGGTTTAGGCAATCATTGAATTAAGTACTACTGAATCAATCAGCCTAATGCCAACCAAAGCCCCACCCCTGCCATCAACGTACCGGCAATGCGGTTAAGCAGCCTCACATTGCCGCTTTCGCCCAGCAGACGGCGCAAACCACGCCCACCGGCGGCATAGATCAGCAAGCTGAGAAACTCAATGACCAGAATAATGCCGATCAACAGACTGAGCTGCCCCGCCAATGGCCGCGACGCATCCAGAAAGGGGGGCAACAGCGCAACGAAAAAGGCCCAGCCTTTAGGATTGGCGACCGCAGTCACGAATCCCTGCAGTGCCAGCTGACCACGCGAGACCGGTTTCAATTCGAAATTTTCCAGCGGTATCGCCATGCGCCCGCGCGAGCGCCACATCATCACGCCAAGATAAAAGAGGTACGCACCCCCCACCCACTTGAAAATGGCAAACAGCTGGGGCTGGCGCAACATCAGTGTTGCCACGCCGGCCCCTGAAGCCACAGCTACCAACCCCACGCCCATGAGCTCGCCAGCCATCATCCACAAGGTACGCTTTACGCCCTGGGTCATGCCCAGCACCATGGAAAGCGTCATGCACATGCCGGGAGTCAAGGAGACAAACAGAAAGGTGGGGATAAAGATCGACAGCAGTGAGAGCTGGATCATGAGCGTGCCTGCTGGCTCTCCCTGTCCTCTTCCCACCGCGGCATCAGCCGATGCTCTATATCCAGCTGATTGAGAATGCGCGCCACAATAAAATTGACGAGATCCTCCACCGTTGCCGGCCGGTGGTAGAACCCTGGCGCCGCCGGCAAAATCACTACTCCCAAGCGCGTTAACGTCAGCATGTGCTCAAGGTGAATGGCCGACAGGGGTGCCTCACGCGGGACCAGAACAAGCTTGCGCCGCTCCTTGAGGGCCACATCAGCGGCACGTTCAATGAGGTTATTGCTGGCGCCGGTGGCCACCGCCGAAAGCGTCCCGGTGGAGCAGGGGCAGATCACCATGGCCGAGGCAGCTCCCGAGCCCGACGCCACCGGTGCCATCCACTCTTCACGGCCAAAGCAGCGAATCTGCCCGGCCTGTGCGGCAAAGCGTTCCGTTAGCGCTTGGGCCAGACGCTCAGGGCGCGCCGGTAACTGCTCATCCGTCTCGGTCTCGATCACCAGATGCGCCGCCTTGGAGACCATGACCCATACCTCATGACCGGCCGCCACCAGGGCCTCGACCAGCCGCAGACCATACTGCGCACCAGAAGCACCAGTAATGGCCACCGTAACGGGAGCCAGAAAATTCGGACTAGCCATGCGCCACCTCAAGTGCAGTCAGCAGCTTGGCATGAATACCGCCAAAGCTGCCGTTGGACATCACCACAATGCGATCAAGCGGGCGGGCTTCCGCTACCAGGGCGGCAACCAGGGCATCGATATCCTGTTCCCGTTGTGCCGGTACCGGGCTCGCCTCGATTATGGCCTGCAGCGACCAACCGAGCCCCGGGGGTTGGTACCAGAACACGTGATCCGCGGCGGCGACACTGGCCGCCAACTGGTCGCGCAGACTGCCCAGGCGCATGGTATTCGAGCGTGGCTCGATCACCGCCAGTAGCCGACCACGCGGCGTGGCGGCACGCAAGCCTTCAAGCGTCATGGCAAACGCTGTGGGGTGATGAGCAAAATCATCAATGACCTGAATTCCGCCCACTTCACCCCGTACTTCCTGGCGTCGACGCGGTGTTTCAAAACGCGACAGCGCCGCACACCCCCGTGCCAGATCGACCCCACAAGCGTGTGCCGCCGCCAGTGCGGCCAAGGCGTTGTGCGCGTTATGGGTGCCAGTCAGTGCCCAGTCAACCACGGCATCTTCATCCGCCTGTCCATGCTGGCGCAAGACGCGAAAACGCGAAGCATCGTCACGCTCAAGCTCCACACGCCAGGGACTTTCCGGCGCGGTACCGAAGCGCTCCACCGGGCTCCAGCAACCTCTTTCCAGCACCCGGTCAAGGGCCGGCGCGTCAGCAGCCACCAGCAGACGGCCGCGGCCCGGCACAGTACGTACCAAATGATGAAATTGCTGTTCTATGGCGGCTAGATCGACAAAAATATCTGCGTGGTCGAACTCAAGATTGCCGAGAATGGCGATCTCAGGGCGGTAGTGGACAAACTTGGAGCGCTTGTCGAAAAACGCCGTGTCGTACTCGTCCGCCTCGACCACAAAAGGAGCGGCCGGCTTGCCCAGACGCGCCGATACACCAAAGTTGCGTGGCACACCACCAATCAGAAAGCCCGGCTCCAGCCCCGCCGATTCCAGCAGCCAGGCCAGCATGCTGGCGGTAGTGGTCTTCCCATGCGTGCCGGCCACGGCGATAACCCGCCGTCCCGGCAGCACTTGCTCGGCCAGCCACTGCGGGCCTGAGGTGTAAGGCAGGCCCAGGTCGAGCAACGCCTCCACCTCCGGGTTACCCCGAGACAGTGCATTACCCACCACCACCAGGTCGGGTTGCGGCGACAGGTTCGCCGGTGAATAGCCCTCATGCAACGCAATACCGGCCTGTTCGAGCTGGGTGCTCATCGGCGGATAAACGCCGGCATCCGATCCCGTAACGTGATGCCCCAGCTCGCGCGCCAGCAGCGCCAGGCTACCCATGAAAGTGCCGCAAATACCCAGGATATGGAGGTGCATGAAATCTGACCTTGTTCACCAGTTGGCAGGCGGCCGCCACCCGCCGGAAAGAGCCAGCAGCCTAGCACGGCCCGGCGGCAGCGCTCCAGCGGCGTGCAGGCACGTCGCCTTTCGTCTAAAATGCTTGATCTTATTATGCAATATCACACGGACCATTTCCCGCAGGAGCACACTACCCCCATGGCCCAGCATAACGCCTTTTATGCCCAGTCTGGCGGAGTTACCGCCGTGATCAACGCCAGCGCTTGTGGCGTGATTGAAGCCTGTCGTCAACATTCCGACCGCATCGGCAAGGTATATGCCGGCCACAACGGCATCATCGGCGCGCTGACCGAAGACCTGATCGACACCAGCCAGGAGTCGGAAGAAGCCATTGCCGCCCTGCGGCACACTCCCGGCGGCGCCTTCGGCTCCTGCCGCTACAAGCTCAAGGATATCGACACCCACCGGGCTCAGTACGAACGCCTGATCGAAGTATTCAAGACCCACGATATCCGTTACTTCTTCTATAACGGTGGTGGTGACAGCGCCGACACCTGCCTCAAGGTTTCCCAGCTCTCCGAAACCATGGGCTATCCCATCACTGCCATCCATGTGCCCAAGACCGTCGATAACGACCTGCCGATCACTGATAACTCGCCAGGCTTTGGCAGCGTAGCGAAGTATATCGCCACTTCCACGCTCGAAGCCTCACTGGATATCGCCTCCATGTGTGCCACCTCAACCAAGGTCTTCGTGCTAGAGGTCATGGGGCGTCACGCCGGCTGGATCGCCGCCGCCGGTGCGCTGGCAGGTGAAGGAGAAGGCGAGCCGCCACACCTGGTTATCTTTCCCGAGATTCCCTTTGACCGGGCCAAGGCAATGGCGCGCATCGATGAGTGCGTGAAACAATATGGCTACTGCGTCATTGTAGTTTCCGAGGGCGCACGCTACGCCGATGGGAGTTTCCTGGCCGACTCCGGTACCGTGGATGCTTTCGGCCACCGGCAGCTGGGTGGCGTCGCTCCGGCCCTGGCCAACATGGTCAGAGAAGACCTCGGCCACAAGTACCACTGGGCAGTAGCCGACTATCTGCAACGGGCGGCACGCCACCTGGCTTCGCGTACCGATGTGGAGCAGGCCTATGCCGTGGGCCAACAGGCGGTGGAAATGGCACTGGCCGGACAAAACGCCAGAATGCCGGCGATCATCCGTGTCAATGACAATCCCTATGAGTGGCGTATCGAGTCCGCCCCCCTGGCGGAAGTGGCCAACCAGGAGAAGTTCATGCCCCGTGAGTACATTCGTGAGGATGGCTTCGGCATCACCGACGCTTGCCGGCGTTACCTGTCACCGTTGATTCAGGGCGAAGACTTCCCTCCGTTCGAGAACGGCCTGCCCAAGGTCGCCAAGCTCAAACTGGCCAGGGTGGAGCGCAAACTACCCGATTTTCAGGTCTGATGCAGCAGCCTCTGCCGAGGCCTGTTACTGTACCCATGAAGCCCCGGGTTGCCGGGGCTTCATGCATTTAGCGTAACCACCAGGAGAGCAATAGCAGCAATACCAGAACCCCGGTGATCACCTGCCATATGTAGGTCGAGCCATGCCCAGGACGGGACAAGCCATGTGGTTTCGCCCCACCCTCGCGGCCATCCTGGTGGCGCAGGGCATAGAGCAGCTCGGAGAGGCGCCTGAAGCGCAGCGAGCGTTGTGGATCAAGCGCACGCCGCAGGGCTTCATCAAGCTGAATGGGAACGTCAGGGTTGTAGCTTCTGGCACTCCGGTATTCGAGCTGTTCAAGATCCGTATGGCGGCGCAGCCGGTCGGGAGACACCACGTACGGCAGCTCGCCGGTCAACAGCCAATAAGTGGTGGAAGCCAGGGAGTACTGGTCGCTCCGCCTGCCGATATCGCTATTCAAGGCATACTCAGGAGCGCTGTGCTCAGTCAACCCCGTTTGTCGGACAAGCTCACGCGAACCGCGATGGCCATCTAGATCACGCATGTGGCACGCGCTGAAGTCGGTGAGCACCAACTGACCATGGGAGTCGACCAGTATATTGTCAGGATGAATACGTTGGTGCAGCACATCGCGGTGATGCAACGCCTGAACCGCCTTGCCCAGCTGCATGGCAAGATCCAGGCGCTGGGCCAGGCTGGCTTGAGGGTGACACTTGGCCCACTCGGTCAAACTCACGCCTTCGACGTTGGCCATCAAGTAGTAAAGGTAACTACGCGGTCGCGAAGAGGCCGTGACGCGGGCCAAAAAAGGCGACTTGACCCGCTCCACCACCCACTGCTGCAACATGAAATGCTCCAGGTAAGCATTTCGTTGTGAAAGCTCGGGGCTTGGCGCCTTCATGATCATCTCGCGTTCGGCATCCAGATCCCGCACGCGATAAACCCGCGACTGCGCCGTGCGCGAGAGCACCTCCAGCACTTCCAGGCCGTCGAGGCGTTCGCCCGGTGACAACTCGGGCGGCGTCGGCAGATCCCCATAGATTCGCCCCGGATGGTCACGCTCCTCTTTCGGCAATTGATCGATGCGAACCAGCTGAAAGCAGAACTGATCGGCACCATAGCCGCGCTCCTGGGCCCGTTCGCGCGCTGCCGCTGCCAGTCGCTCGCAAGCGGCGTCAAGGTCGCTCGCATCCTGACGTATCAGCCCGACATAATCGGAAGGTAGCAGCGTGCCGCGTACCGCCTGGGTGGTGAACAGGAAAATATCGCCCTGTTTCAACGGTAACTGCAGATAATCGATATCGATACTGCCGTCCAGGCCCAGGGCGCGCGAAGGATAACGATAACCGCCCAGGTCGGTCACATGATCACGGGTCAGCTGTTCGAATTCGGCACCACGCAAGCGAAAGACCAGTGAGTCCCCCATGTGGAAGAGATGCGCTTCACGTCTGCGATAGACCATGGCCGAGAACGAAGCCACGAAGCTGCCGTTCTCGACAAAGTGGCTCTGGCTGTAGCACCAGCTGTTGAGCGAGCGGAGTACCCGCGTCGCCGAGAACTTGACATCCCAGTGGTCCGGCGTAGAGAAATAGTCGGCAAGAAAGCCTCTGACGCTAAGATCACCTGCCTGCTTGGCAATCGCATTGCGTGAACTGGAATCACTGATGGCGGCACAGGCACCCTTGGCCAGAAACAGGCTCGCCTCGCCGGGGATACGCACTGACATGGAACTACGGTGACGCCGCCGATCCGGCGCTACAAAGGCCTGCCCGAAACTTAGCGCGAGCCGATCCGCCGGCAGAACAGGTTCCTTCAAGGTATCGCCGTTGATCACCGCACGCCCCACATGGTTGGCAGAACCAAAAGTTGCCGACCATGATACATGGTTGTTACCCCGACAGCTTGTCAACCAAAGCCCAAGTCGGGCCGTTCTTCATCGCGACTGCATCAACCATCGTCTATTGTTGGATTGGTAATCCCCGGGCCATCTCCGTATAATTCGCCGCATTTTGCGGTGTCCCGACTTTCCGCCCACGACGACTTTCTGCTTACGAAGGAATCCCCCATGAACTTCGATCACATCCCCGCCGGCACGGACTTGCCCAACGACATTTATGTCGCCATCGAGATTCCTGCGAACCACGCTCCGGTCAAATACGAAATCGACTCGCAGATGGGCGCACTGCTGGTAGATCGCTTCATGGCCACACCGATGTTCTATCCGGCCAACTACGGCTTCATTCCGCATACCCTGGCCGATGATGGCGACCCTCTCGACGCCCTGGTGATCACCCCCCATCCGGTCCAGGCCGGCAGTATCATTCGCGCTCGCCCGGTCGGTATTCTCAACATGACCGATGAAGCTGGCGAAGACGCCAAGCTGGTCTGCGTCCCTCACGCCAAACTGTCTTCGCTGTATGACGACGTGGAAGATGTCACCGACCTGCCCGAGCTGCTGCGCCAGCAGATCGCTCACTTCTTCGAGAACTACAAGGATCTTGAGAAAGGCAAATGGGTAAAGGTCGAATCCTGGGAAGGTGCCGATGCGGCGCGCAAGGCCATCGAGAAATCGGTAGCCGCTTATCAGAAGGCATAAACAACGCTGGGCAAAAATGCCTCAAGTAACTCGTTAAGCGCCACGGGCCGCCCTTCTGGGTGGCCCGTTGCTTTCCATGGTGCGACATCAGGACACGGCACTGACCTCATCCCTTCTTAACCTTCGGTACGTTATGCTGGACACCGCATAGCCTGTTTGAATGGAACCGACCGCTACGCTTGCGGGTCCATTTCTTGAGCTGCTAACGCATGCCATGCAATCTCCATGCTTTTCAGAAGGACTCTGCATTGGGTAGTCATCGCCTCACCATTCGTCTGATCCTCGCCCTGCTATTGTGGCTGCCATTGGCTACCCAGGCCCAGTGGTTCTCTTCCTCCACCAGCAACCAGGGCGACTTTCTACCGGTTCTTGAGGCATTCCAGCCCGCTGCCTGGCACGATGGCGAGACCCTTTACATCGGGGTCGAGGTGACTCCCGAGCACTACCTCTATCGCCACCAGTTGGCGGTAGCCTCCGACGCTGTGAGCCTGGGCGAGCCCGAGATCCCTCCAGGCGAGTTTACCAACGACGAGTTCATGGGCGACGTTTACGTCTTCCGCGACACCATGCGGTTCGAAGTTCCCCTTGAGGAGAGCTTCAGCGGCCCCCTGGCGATCACCTTCACCTTCCAGGGCTGCGCCGACGCCGGACTCTGTTACCCCCCCGAACGGGTCGAACTACAAGCACCGGAAAGCAGCGCGCCCCCAGCTTTTGCCGATTGGGACGGGAGTACCAACACTGGCAGCGAGTCAGCCAATACCTCACCCGCCAGCACAGCGCCCACCCTGCAAAGTGCGGATGGTCGTTTCAGCAGCTTGATGGGTGAGGCCAGTTTGGGCATGGCGCTCGGGCTGTTTTTCCTGGCCGGGCTGGGCCTGACGTTCACCCCCTGCGTGCTGCCCATGATCCCGATCCTCTCATCGATCATCGTAGGGCAAAACCCGAGCCGGCCACGCGCCTTCGCGCTCTCTGCCAGTTATGTTGGCGGCATGGCGCTAACCTACGCCGCTGTGGGTGTGCTGATGGGACTCTTCGGTGCCGGCTTGAATCTGCAGGCGCACTTGCAGTCCGCTCCCGTGCTGATTGTTTTCGCTCTGCTCTTCGTCATCTTCGCCCTGGCCATGTTCGATGCCTTCCAACTACGGCTCCCTCCCCGCCTGGCCGGACGTGTCGATGCTCTACAGGCACGCGCCCAGCGCAGTGGCCCAGTAGGTCTCGCCGCTGCCGGCGCTCTTTCGGTACTGGTGGTTTCCCCCTGCGTTTCAGCCCCCCTGGCGGGCGCCCTGGTGTTTATCTCCTCGACCGGAGACGCGCTGATGGGGGGTGCTGCGCTGCTCGCCCTGGGACTTGGCATGGGCGTCCCGCTACTGCTGGTAGGCACCTTCGGCACTACCCTGATGCCGCGTAGCGGAGCCTGGATGAATGGGGTAAAAATCGCTTTCGGCATTCTCTTGCTAGGCGTGGCGATCTGGCTGGTGGAGCGTCTCTTGCCCTCTGCAGTGGCGCTACTGATGTGGGCGGCACTGGCCATGGGCAGTGCCCTGGCCCTGGGTGCCATGTCGGTGAACCTACCCCAGGGTTGGCCACGTGCACGTCAGACAGCCGGCTTGTTGCTGCTGGCCTGGGGTCTGGCTCTGGTGCTGGGAGCAGCCAGTGGCGCCCATGACCCACTACGCCCCCTGGCCAACCTGGTGGGCGGCAATAGCGCAACGACGGCAACAACACCTGCCACCATTACTACCGTTGAGGGGCTCGATGAGCTCCAGCGCGCTCTGGCCACGGTCAGCAATGACAGCCCCGCTTTTGTACACTTCACCGCCGACTGGTGCGTCTCCTGCAAACTCATGGAGCGTCAGGTCTACCCCGACCCCCGGGTTGCCGAGCCATTGGCCCAGTTCACACGCATCAATGTCGACGTAACGCGCACTGATCCCGCCACCCGCGAACTCCTTGACCACTTTGGCCTGTTCGGCCCCCCTAGCCTGCTATTCTTTGCCCATGGCGAAGAAATTCGTCAGGCGCGGATCCAGGGCGAAGTCAGGGCCGACGATCTCGCCGGCCACCTGAAGGGAGTGCTCGACTGGCTGGCAGCCAGCGCAACTGAGAGGCGATCCACCTGACATCGAACACTGTTCTATCTGCTGGACAACATTCCCGAATTTAGGCAAACTCCGCCGACAGCACTTAATAAGGCCAATAGAGGCGACAATCTCTGCCATCTTGTCGCGATCTATTCCATGTTGGCTCGGGTTGACTGCGCCCGGCCTGGCCCTTTACCCACCGGTCGAGATTCATTTATGGATATCCGCAAGATCAAAAAACTGATCGAACTGCTGGAAGAATCGAACATCAGCGAAATTGAAATTGAAGAAAATGATGAGTCGGTGCGCATTAGCCGCTATCCCAGCGGGACACACTGGCAGCAAGCCTCCATGCCGCAGTATGCCGCCCCTCAGCCCGCACCGGCTTACGCCACACCGCCGCCTGCTGCTGCCGCAGCCGAACCGGCTCCCGAGGCCACAGCGTCCCACCAGGGCCATGTGCTCAGCTCACCTATGGTAGGCACTTTCTATCGTAGCCCGGCACCGGGTTCAAAGCCCTTCGTGGAAGTGGGTCAGCGGGTCAAGAAAGGCGAGACCGTCTGCATCGTCGAGGCGATGAAAATGATGAACCAGATCGAAGCGGACAAAGAGGGTGTCATCGAGGCGATCCTGGTCGAAGATGGCGAGCCGGTCGAGTTCGACCAGCCTTTGCTCACCATTTCCTGATCTTTCACCGACACTGGCGGACTCCCTATGCTGCACAAGGTTCTCATCGCCAATCGCGGCGAGATCGCTCTGCGAATCCTGCGTGCCTGTAAAGAACTGGGCATCAAGACCGTGGCGGTACACTCCAAGGCGGATCGCGAGCTGATGCATGTGCGCCTGGCCGACGAGGCTGTTTGC
>Ga0079225_10000665_pt1 | contig 18676 bp, 16 predicted proteins | sample Poulit2012_FD_76344 | JGI IMG/M metagenome (GOLD analysis project Ga0079225, IMG submission 76344) | Agricultural soil microbial communities from Georgia to study Nitrogen management - Poultry litter 2012 | ecosystem: Environmental > Terrestrial > Soil > Agricultural land | place: USA: Georgia... | reverse complement strand
CGACAGTGGTGTGCCAGTAAGGACCACTACTTCCGAGCACGAGGACGGCGATGAACTTCTCCCGACGGCGCAGCCGCGGCGTACACACCCTGCGGACCAGGGCAGTGCGGCGCGATGGCCCCCAGCAGCGCCCCCGGATCGCCCTGTACTCCCACGATGCCCAGGGCCTGGGGCACATCCGGCGCAACCTCGCCATCGCCAAGGCCCTGTCGCCGCTGAACGCCGACATCCTGTTGCTGACCGGAGCACCGGAAGCTGCCGACCTGCGCCGCACCGACGGTATCGACATCGTCGCGATACCGGCCTTGGCCAAGGACAGCGATGGGCAGTACTCCGCCCGGCACCTGGGCCTGGATCTGACGGCCACCCTGCAGTTGCGTCAGGACATCCTGCGGGCCGCACTCGCCTCCTTCGCCCCGGACCTACTGATCGTGGACAAGCACGTCCGCGGCTTCAAAGGGGAGCTGGAGGCCGCGCTGGCCGTGTGCCGGCGCACGCCCACCCGCGTGGTGCTGGGCCTTCGAGATGTACTGGACGAACCCGAGGTGGCCCGGGCCGAGTGGCGCGCCGATGACGGTGATGCCGCGCTGCGGGCCTACTACGACGAAGTCTGGCTGTACGGCGACCCCACAGTGCACAACGACGCCGATGTGCTCAACCTGCACGCCCCGGTGCGGGCCACCGGGTACCTCGCCTCCGGGCGGGTGCCCTCACCCGAGACTGTGCGCCGGCCCCGGTCCCTGGGCACCGAGCCCTACGTGCTGGGCCTGCTCGGCGGCGGCAGTGACGGCACCGAGTTGGCCTACGCCTTCGCCCGGGCACGGTTCCCCGACGGCCATCGCGGTGTGCTGATCACCGGCCCACACCTGCCGGCTCCGGCCCGCCGGGCGGTACGCGATCTGGCCCGCACCCGCCCGGAGTTGAGCGTGCACACCTTCCGTGACGACATCGAGCACTGGTATGCCGGGGCCTCGGCAATCGTGTCCATGGGCGGGTACAACACCGTCTGCGAGGCACTGGCGGCCGAGCGGCCGCTGCTGGTGGTGCCCCGGGTCACGCCCAGGGCCGAGCAGCTGGTCCGGGCCCGCGGACTACAGGAACGCGGCGCCCTGGATGTCTGCCACCCCGATGACCTCGACAGCGAGTCTCTGACCAGCTGGTTCGCCCGCACAATGGCGGCCGGCAACGAGCCCGGGCACCGACGCCACGGGCTGGACCTGAACGGGCTACGCCGGATCCCGGCGATGGCCGCTTCCCTACTCGGCCTCCAGGAGGTGGCCCACAGTGCCTGACTCGACACCCCACAGCGCCACTGCACACCGCATCGGGTACGTGCTGAAAATGTACCCCCGCTTCTCCGAGACCTTCATCGTCTCCGAGATCCTCGGCCGGGAGGCCTCCGGTGCCGCGATCGAGATCTTCTCCCTGCGTCCGCCGATCGACTCCCGTTTCCACGACTCCCTGGCCCGGGTGCAGGCCCCGGTGCACTACGTCGACCGAATCCGGCGCGCGGCGGACCTGTGGACCCGGATGCGCCTGGCCACCGAGAAGCTCGGCGGGTTGGAACCGGGGGCGGCCGACCTGCTGCTGACCGCCTCCGCAGAAGACGCCGGCCAGGCCCTGCAGATCGCTATCGAGGCCCACGAACGCGGCATCACCCACCTACACGCCCATTTCGCCTCGGTGGCCACCACCGTCGCGCGTCTGGCCGCCCGCCTGGCCGGCATCACCTACTCCTTCACCGCCCACGCCAAAGACCTGTTCCACGAGAGCGTCGATGTCCAGGACGTGCTGGCCAAGGCCACCGATGCCCACCACGTGGTGACGATCTCGCGCTACAACGTCGAGCACCTGCGCCGGATCGGGGTACCGGACCAGACGATAAGACTGGTCTACAACGGCCTGGACCTGGAGACGTTCACCCGCGTACCGGCGGCCGGCCCCCGGCAGCGCCCCCTGCAGATCGTGGCGGTGGGCCGGTTGATCGAAAAGAAGGGCTTCGACGTCCTCATCGACGCCTGCAAACTGCTGCACACGGCCGGGATCGAGCTGCAGTGCGAAATCCTCGGCGGTGGGGAGAAGGAAACCGCACTCACCGACCGGATCCACGCCCTCGGCCTGGCTGGCGTCGTGCACCTGCGCGGGCCACAACCCCAGGCCGAGGTACGGCGGGTGGTGGCCGCCGCCGATGTGCTCGCCGCCCCGTGCGTGGTGGGCTCGGACGGCAACACCGACGGCCTGCCCACCGTGGTGCTGGAAGCGATGGCTCTGGGCACCGCCTGCATCAGCACCGACGTCACCGGGCTGGTCGAGGCCGTCCAGCACGAACGCACCGGCCTGGTCGTGGCCCAGCACGACGCCGTCGGCCTGGCCCGGGCGCTCGACCGGATCCACGCCGACCCCGATCTGGTGCAGCGACTGACCGACGCCGCCGCTGACCTCGTGGCCGAACAATTCGACTCCCGCCGCCAGGCCCAGGCCCTGCAGGACCTGCTCCCGGCGATCGCCGCTGAACCGGTCCGCAGCGGAAAGGAGGCCACCGCATGACTGCCCACATCGACGATCCGCTGGCCAGTCTGGCCGAGCACTGCGCCGGCCGCCGGATCGCCTACGTCTGCGCCGACCCCGGTATCGGGATTTTCGGCACCAAAGGTGCCTCGGTGCACGTTCAGGCCGTGGTGCGCGCGATGCGCCGGGCCGGTGCGGTGGTGGAGATCTTCGCTGCCAAGACCGGTGGCCGGGCTCCGGCCGACCTGGTCGATGTGCCGGTGCACGGATTGCCCAGCCAACCCAAGACCGACGACGAGGGCCACCGGCTCACCGCCGCCGGCCGGGAGGCGGCCCTGTTGGCCGCCGACGCCCAGGCCGGTGAGGTGATCGCGGCTGCGGGCCACTTCGACCTGCTCTACCAGCGCTACTCCCTGTTCAGCGCCGCACCGGCTGAAACCGCCCGAGCGGCAGGGACTCAGGTGATGCTGGAGGTGAACGCACCGCTGATTGACGAACACGCCACCCACCGCACTCTGGCGCACTACGACGAGGCCCACTCGGTGTTGCAGCGGGTGATCGCCGCGGCGGATCTGGCGGTGTGCGTCTCGGAGCCGGTCCGCACCTGGCTGACCGCCCTGCACCCGGACGCGCGCGCCGTCGTCGTCCCCAATGGTGCTGACGTACACCGGATCACCCCCCGGGACCAGCCGCGCTTGGCCGGCGAGACGGTTACCCTCGGTTTCGTCGGCACCCTCAAACCCTGGCACGGGGTGGAGGCGCTGGTGGAAGCGGCCGCGCCGCTGCTGGCCGGGGAGTGCAGGGTGCCGGTGCACCTGATGATCGTCGGGGACGGCCCGCTGGCCGAACAGGTCGACGAACGCGCCCGCCGCGAGGGCATCACCGACCACATCACCCGTACCGGGGCAGTGAACCCAGCGCAGATCCCCGGCTTGTTGCACCAGATGGACATCGGTCTGGCGCCCTATCCGGCTGAAGCCGAGACCTATTTCTCCCCGCTGAAGGTCCTGGAGTACCTGGCGGCCGGGCTGCCGGTGGTGGCCAGCGCAGTGGGGCAATTGCCCACGCTGATCCAGCATGAGCAGACCGGGCTACTGGTCCCGCCCTCGGACCCGACCGCACTACGCCAGGCCTTGGTCCGGCTGATCGCCAGCCCGGAGGTGCGGGCCCGCTACGGGCACGCCGGCCGGGAGCGAGCTGTGCGCCGGCACAGCTGGGAACACGCCGTCGCCCAGACCATGGCTGCTCTTCCGCCGCAGACGAAGGGTGGCCTCTCGACGGAGGTAGCGGCATGAGGCAACGAACCGACCCCCGCAAGGCGAAGACACCCACCGCCAGCTCAGTTCGGCTGTGCCAGGGCTGCGCCGCACCCTGGGCCACGTGCGCCCGCACCTGCGCCCGCACCGCAAGCTGGTGGTGGTCGGGATGATCGCCCTGTTCGCCGAGGTGGCCTTCCGGCTGCTGGAGCCCTGGCCGCTGAAGTTCGTGCTGGACGCCATCATCGCCTCGGTGGCCACCACCGATGAGGTGGCCGGCGACGCCCCCTCCGCCGAGGGCCTGATGACATTGGTGATCGTCGCTGCCGTGGCCGTGGTGGCCGTGGCGGCGCTGCGGGCTGGTTCTGCCTATCTGCGCACCGTCTGTTTCGCACTCGCCGGCACCCGGGCGATGACCGGGGTTCGGGGGCACTTGTATCAGCACCTGCAGCGGTTGTCGCTGAAGTACCACCGCTCCACTCGCAGCGGTGATCTGCTGAACCGGTTGATCGGTGACGTGGGCCGCGTACAAGAGGTCGCGGTGACCGCAGCACTGCCGCTGCTGGGCAACGTGATCACCTTGGTCGGCATGCTCGGGGTGATGTTCTGGCTGGACTGGACCCTGGCGCTGATCGCCATCGGGGCACTGATCGTGTTCGCCCTCGGCAGTTCCCGCCAGGGACCTCGGATCACCGGCGCCGCCCGCAAGCAGCGACGCCGGGAGGGCGACCTCGCCGGCGCCGCCAACGAGACGCTGGGCGCGATGCAGGTGGTGCAGGCCTACAGCCTGGAGGAAGTCCTCTCCGACCGGTTCACCGCCTCAAACAAACAAGCCCTCAAAGATGGGGTGAAGGCCTCCCGGATGTCGGCTGCCCTGGAGCGGGGCACCGATGTGCTGGTGGGCCTCGCCTCGGGAGTGGTGTTGCTGCTCGGAGCACGCCAGGTGCTCGCCGGCCAGATCACCCCCGGTGAGCTGACCGTGTTCATCAGCTACCTGAAGAGCGCATTCAAACCGATGCGGGACCTGGCCAAATTCACCGGCCGGATTGCCAAAGCCTCCGCCTCCGGGGAGCGGATCTCCGACCTGCTCGATGAGTCTCCGGACATCGCCGACACCAGCTGGGCACGGCCACTGCGACGGCTGCGGGGCTATGTCACCTTCTCCGGGGTCGCCACCAGTTACGGCGACGGACGGCTCGCGCTGCAGGACATCAACCTGAGCGTGATCGCCGGTCAGCGGGTAGGCCTGCTGGGTCCCTCCGGGGGCGGCAAATCCACTCTGGCCTCGCTGCTGCCGCGGCTGCAGGACCCGGTCGCCGGGCAGGTCTGTCTCGATGGTCACGACCTACGCGACCTGACCGTGGAATCGGTACGCGACAACGTCGCCATCGTGCTGCAGGACAGTGTGCTGTTCGCCACCTCGGTCGCCGAGAACATCAGTTACGGGCGTCCCGGCGCCACCGAGCAGGAGATCGTGGCAGCGTCCCGGATGGCCGGGGCGCACGAGTTCATCAGCGCGTTGCCGCAGGGGTACCACACCGTGATCGGCGAGCGCGGGGGCACCCTTTCCGGCGGTCAGCGCCAGCGAATCGCCGTGGCCCGGGCGATCCTGCGCGATGCACCGATCGTGGTGCTGGATGAGGCGACCACCGGGTTGGACCCCGCGTCGGCAACGCTGGTGCGCACGGCGCTGGACCGGCTCAGTGCGGGCCGGACCACGTTCATCATCACCCACGACGCCCGGGATGTGGCCGACTGCGATCTGGTGCTCTGGATCGAGGACGGCCGGATCACCGACCGCGGCACCCCGGCGGAGATCCGGTCCCGGCACCGCACCAGCACTGAGGCCGGCAGCCACCACCGTGACCCCGCTCGGTCCGAACTCACCCCGGAGGCCAGTCATGTCGGCTGAGATCTACACCCCCACCGATGATCAGACGCTCGCAGCGGCCGATGGGGCGCTGCCTGCTCTGGGGACGGTACTCGATGAGGAGGCCCTGACCGCCCTGGTGCAGCGGTCCTGGCCCGAGGCGCGTTCGGCCCGGGTGCAGTACGTGCGGTACAAGCCGGGCACTGCGGTGCTGGCGGCGGTACTGATCGATGACGGCGCCCCGCATCTGGCCCTGGCCCATGGCGTGCGGGCCGAGGCGGTGCCCAAATTGCGCAAGTTCCAGCGCGCCGCAGCCAAGCACCGGCAGTGGTTCACCATGGCCGAGGAGAACCATCTGGCCCTGGCCGGAGCCGCAGCCGACCGGGCCCTGCCCGGGTTGTATCGAGCGCTGCGCCGCCCGGGAGTGCGCACCCTGCGCTACAAACCGGCCCGCCGGTGGGTGGGCCGCAAGGATGACTCCCCTCGTGCGCCGCTGGTGAAGGTCTTCAGCCACGGGCAGGCCCGGATCACCGCAGACGCTACCCGGTCCCTGGCCCGCCGGGGAGTGCCCGGACCGCTGTTGGAACGAGCGGACCTGAACGCAGACACCCTGACCTTCACGTGGCAGGCCGGAACCCCGCTGGACCAGGTTGCCGATCCGGATCTGGTGGGTGTCGGCCACCTCCTGGCGCAGTTGCACGCCGGGCGTTGGGCCCATGCCCGCCCTGTCGACGTTGCCGCCCACCCCACGCACAGCGCCACCGGGTTGGACGACCTGGCCAGCGCCCACCCCGACCTGGGCTGGGCTGCCGCGACCGCCACTGAGCTCAGCCGGCGTCTGGCCCCGCTGCTGGCGGTGCCCGCCGGTACCCCGATGCTGGCCTCCCACGGCGACTTCTCGGCCGATCAGGTGCTGTGTGCGGCCAGTGGTGAGTTGCGTCTGCTGGATCTGGACAGTGCTCGCACCGCACCGGCTGAGGTGGATCTGGGGTCCTGGCTGGGCGAGACTCTCGCCCGGGCTTGCCGCCAGGAGGCCGATCCCCCGGAGGTGGTGCGCCGCGCCCTGGATGAGGCCAGGACGCTGGTGCACGGCTATACCGAGGCCGGTGGGGTCCCGGTCGAGCCCGCCCGACTGCTCGCCTACGCGGCCCGGTCGGTACTGGATCGCAGCGCTGAACCGTTCCGGCTGCGGCAAGCAGAATGGATCGACACTGCCCGGGCCCACGTCCGGGTGGCCGCGCACCTCACCGCCCTGGCCGAGGAGCGTCGATGATCGGGCCCGGTGCACCGGCTCGCCCGGCGCCGAGCACACCGGCTGCTCCGGGTTCGAGTCAGCCGGCCGGCCCGGATTCCAGCTCGCCGGCCGACCCGTCCTCGCGCCCGCCGGCTGCGGTGGGACCGTGGCCGGTGCTGCGCGGCTGGCCCCGCTCCCGGGAGCACGCCCTGCTGGAACTGGACACTGCCGGCGGCAGCCGGGGCGCCCAGTGGTTCGCCCGCCGGGCCGACCTGCAGGCAGCAGCCGCCGACATCCCCGGGGCCCAGGTGCACGGCGCGGTGCTGCTGCACCCACAGGGCACCGATCACCGGCTGCCGGCGATGGCCGCGCGGATCGAAGCCGGTGAGCAGATCGTGGTACACCGGCCCGGGCGGCGGGCGGTGCTGCGTGGTTCCGGCCCGGGGGCCCCGTTCACCAAGGTCACCCGGAAGCGCCGGGCCGCCAGCGCCGTGCAGCGGCACCGGGCGGTGGCCGAGGTCCTGGGGCCCAGCGCCCGCCTGGCCCAGATCCTCGACGCCGGATCGGATTGGTTCAGCCTCTCGGCGCTGCCGGGGCGCACCTTGCTCGACCTGGGCACCGATCAGCACGTTCCCGCCCATCTGCTAGCCACCGGGTGGGCTGCCCTGGGTAGCGCCCTGGCACACCTGCACACCACCGGCGGGCAGCCGCCGGCCGGGATCGAGGCCGACCATGACGCGCGAGCCGAACAGGCCACCACGATGCGCTGGCTGGATCCGGTGCTGCACTGGCAGTTGCTCCCCGACGTCGATCGTCCCGGGATCGAGGACCTGTTGAGCCCGCTGACCAGGCAGTCCCCCGGGCAGCTCGGGCTGCTGCACCGGGACCTGCACGACCAGCAGGTCCTGTTCGACGTCGACAACGACGCCGGGCAGGTTGGCCTGCTGGACCTGGATGCCGCCGCTTGGGGGGAGGCTGCCCTGGACGTGGCCAACGTCCTGACGCACCTGGAATTGCGCGTCCGCCAGCAGTTGCTCAGCGTCCATCGGGCGGCCATCGCCGAGCAGGCGTTCCTGACCGGGTTGGAACCATCGGCGACGACGATGGCGCGCGTTCCCGCTTACCGGACCGCGGCCCGGCTTCGGTTGTGCGCGGTTTATGCCCTGCGGCCCCGCTGGCGCTCGCTGGCCACCCGGTGGTTCACCGAGGTCCACTACTGGGGCGCCGCGCCGGCATCCCAGTGGTGAGGGCCGCCCGGCCCGCCTGGCGAGACGTTGTCCGCTGCGGTCGCATCCCGCCCCCAGCGATCGTATGGTCGAGACATGGTTACCAACGGCTCTGGAAACGACGCAATCACCGCCCGTCCTCGCACCGGCGCCTACACCGTGCCTGGCCTGACGCCGGAGCAGGGCGCCCAGGTCGCCGAGCTCCTACAGGACCGGTTGAACGCGCTGAACGATCTGGCGTTGACCCTCAAACATGTGCACTGGAACGTCGTCGGCCCGCATTTCATCGCGGTCCACGAGATGATCGATCCCCAGGTCGATGAGATCCGCGGCTTCGTCGACGAGACCGCTGAGCGGATCGCCACGCTGGGGTCCTCTCCGCTGGGCACCCCCGGTGAGATCGTGAAGAACCGGTCGTGGAACGACTACAGCCTGGAACGGGCCACCACCAACGAGCATCTCGGCGCGTTGAACGTGGTCTATGACGGCATCGTTGCCGACCATCGCAAGGCCCAGGCCGCGACCGCGGACGTCGATCCGGTGACCGAGGACATGCTGATCGGTCAGATCAGGGGGATGGAACTGTTCCAGTGGTTCGTCCGAGCCCACCTGCAGAACGTCCAGGGCGACCTGTCTACTGCCGGCGCGGCCGAGGAGACCGCTGCTGCCCGGCAGGCCGGCCAGGCGGCCGACGGCTGACCTTGGGCGGTCCTGGGGCGGGACCTCTCAGGCGGCGCCCTTGATGTCCACCACGAACACCAGAGTGTCCTCACCGCCGATGCCGGCCCGCGGGTTGCCATACGGCCCGTAGCCCTCATGCGGCGGGATGGCGAGCAGGGCACGGGTACCGACGGGCAGTCCGACCAGACCCGAGTCCCAGCCGGCGATGACCTGGCCGATACCGATCCCGAACTGGATCGATGAACCGCGGTCGTAGGAGTTGTCGAAGATGCGCCCGCCCCAGACCTGGCCGAGGTAATCCACGTCGATTGTCTGACCGCTCTCGACCACCGCGCCCTGACCGGCCTGGAGAACTTCGACGGTCAGTTCCGGCGGCGGGGGCGCATCGGGGAAAGTCAGATTCGGCTTGTCCCCGAACGATCCGGTCGCGGCGGGCAACTGCTGGGTCATCGATCCTCATTTCAGGTCCACGGTCACATTCGCCGGCACCACTGTAGGTGCACCTGTAGGTGCCCGCGCGCCACGGAGCATGTGCAGCGCCGGGCCCAGCACCCGCCCGGCCGCCGGTGAGCCCGCCGGTCAGCGGTCGATCAGCGCCGCCAACCAGGCAAGGTTCTTGGCCTCCTGGTGGCCTCCCCCACCTTCGTGGTTGTTGTACTCCCACACCTCGATGTCCTTGGTCACCGCTGTTTGAGCCTGTTGACCGTAGGCGTTGTAGGAGGCATACACCGTCGACGGCGGGCAGACTGTGTCCCGCAGCGCCACCGAATACAGCGCTGGGGCGCTGGCCCGCTTGGCCAGGTTCACCCCGTCGACGTAGGAGATAGTGCGCCAGGTCTGCTCGGCCTTTTCCCGGTGCACCGCCAGGTACTTCGTGATCTCAGCGTACGGCCCGGTGTCGGTCACGTTCACCGCTCGCCGGAAATGCTGCAGGAATGGCACATGTGCCTGCACCGCGTACAGGTCGGGGGTGAGCGCGGCCGCTGCGATCGCGATCGCACCTCCCTGACTGCCACCCTTGGCGATCACCTTTGCCGGATCGACCCCGGGCAGCTGCCGGCCCGCCTCGATCGCCCTGGCGGCGTCGGTGTACAGGCGCCGGTAGTAGTACTCGGCCGGATCGTGTATCCCGCGGGTGAGGAACCCCGGCTGGGACGGCCCGGTCGCGCCCGGGTCAGGGGTGTCACCACCAGACAGGGAGAAACCCTGCCCGCGGGAGTCCATGATGAGGTAGCCGTATCCGGCGGCGGGATAGAGCGTGTGTTCATGGGGCAGACCTCGGCCGCCGCTGTAGCCGATGAAGTTGACCACCAAGGCCAGGTCGTCGGTGGCCCCGGCCGGCCTGGCGTACCAGGCTTTGATCGGGTGGCCGCCGAAGCCGGCGAAGGTGACGTCGAAGACCTGCACATGCGGCAGGCCGGCATCGACCTGCTGGTACCGCAGCTCGAGGTCGTACTCACGGGCCTGGGCCAGGGTGCCGGACCAGAACTCATCGAAGTCTTCCGGTTCGGCAACCTCGGGGCGGTAGGTGGTCAGCTCATCGAGCGGGAGATCGAACAGGGGCATGCGCTTACCGTATCGGGGCTGGCGGGCGCTCCTGGTGACTGCCACGCGCCCAGCGCATCTGCCCCGGCTACCCCTAGCGCACTGAGCCGGCCCGGGCACACACGGCCCGGGCCGGCTCAGTCAGAATCGAACGGATACCTGCTCACGGATGCCTGCTCAAGGCAGGTCCGGCTGCTCGGCGTGGTGCTGCTCAGTCAGCGCCTGCGTACTGTGCTGCTCAGTCAGCGCGCCGGAGTACCGGTCAGTCTCCGCGCAGGATCGCCAGGATCCGCAGGAATTCGACGTACAGCCAGATCAGGGTCAGCACCAGGCCGAACGCCGCACTCCAGGCGAACCGGCGCGGTGTGCCGTTCTGCACGCCCTTGGTGATCTGGTCGAAGTCCATCACCAGCACTGCAGCGGCGAGCACCACAGCGAGGGCACCGATGGCCAGACCCCATCCACCCGAACGCAGACCGAAGGCACCGCCGAAGTCGGTGAAGATCATCACACCGAGGTTGATCAGGGCGAAGACTGCGTAGCTGACCAGGGCGATCATCACGATCTTGCGGAACTTCGGCGTCACCCGCACCTTGCCACTACGGAACAGCGCCAGGGTTACCCCGAAGGTGACGAAGGTGGCCCCCACAGCCTGGACCACGATATCGGGGTACATCATCTCGAAAAAGCCAGAGAGTGTTCCCAGGAAGAACCCTTGGGCCACGCCGTAGGCCATGATCAGCGGCGGGCTGGGCTCCTTCTTGAAGACGTTCACCAGGCCGAGGACAAACCCGATGATCAGCCCGCCCCACATTGCGACGAACTTCATCTCCATCGGCACCAAGAACCACGCTGCTGCCGCAGAACCAACGACCAGCGCGAGCAGGCCGGCGGTACGGACGATGACGTCCTCGTAGGTCATCCGGCCGGTGTCCTGGGGTCCGGCGTCCGGCCCGTAGTAGGACTGCTGCACCGACTCGAACTGCGGCTCATAGCCCTGCGGGATCGTGGCCTGTCCGCCCCGTCCGTCCGCGTACGGCACCGGCGCGTGCCGGTTCTTGGACTTACCGAAATGCGGACTGTTCTCCAGATAAGGGTTGCTCATCACATCTCCTGGTCGCGTCATGGACGTCGGCCGACGTACTGGTCACCATCCTACGGTGTCCCGACGCCAGATCCGAGCACCGAAAGGTTTTGCCTACTACGCCCAACGTGCGGTGATGCTCCGGTGTTCCCGTCCGGCCCGGTTCATCGGTGCCATCATCCCTGAGGATGATGTCCCTACGTCTTGCGGCTGAGGCAGTTGGGGCAGCGAAAGCATCCCTTCGGCTGATGTGCACCGGCACGGAAATCTCTAGCGTTGATACCGCAACATGGGCAGAGCCGGTGATGAGCGCCATCCCGGACTGCGCACTCCCAGCACTACCGTCACACCTGGTCACCCGCCGAACGATTCCCGCGGCTCCACCAGATTCTGCATCTCCTCACACAGAAGGGCCCGCCATGATCGAGGCACGCGGCCTCACCAAGCACTACGGCGCAACACGAGCAGTCAACGACGTCCCCTTCTCGGTCCAGCCGGGACGGGTCACCGGTTTCCTCGGCCCCAACGGCGCCGGGAAGTCCACCACGATGCGGATGACCATGGGCTTGGACCGACCCACCCACGGCACTGTCACCGTCAACGGCAAACCCTACGTTCGTCATCGGGCCCCGCTGGGCGAGGTCGGGGCCCTGCTGGAGGCCAAGGCGGTGCACACCTCCCGCAGCGCCTACCACCATCTGCGTGCCCTGGCCGCCACCCACGGGATCCGGAGCGCACGCGTCACCGAGGTCATCGACCTGACCGGTCTGAGCGCCGTAGCCCACAAGCGGGTCGGCGGTTTCTCCCTGGGGATGGGCCAACGGCTCGGTATTGCCGCAGCGCTGCTGGGTGACCCCAAGACGCTGATCCTGGACGAACCGGTCAACGGCCTGGACCCCGAAGGGGTGAAGTGGGTGCGCACCATGGTGCGCGACCTCGCCGCGGAGGGCCGCACCGTATTCCTCTCCTCCCACCTGATGAGTGAGATGGCACTGACCGCCGATGATCTGATCATCATCGGCCGCGGCCGGATCGTGGCCTCAGGTCCGATCAACGACGTGATCGACTCCGTGACCGCCACCTCGGTGCGAGTGCGCTCGCCGCAGGCCACCGAGCTCGCCGAGCAGATGCGCGGGGCCGACGTATCCATCACCACCGTCGAACCAGGCCTGCTCGAGATCGACGGCGTCAGCGCCGAGCAGATCGGTGAGCACGCCGCCCGGAACGGTCTGGTCCTGCACGAACTCACCCCCCGCACCGCCTCCCTGGAAGAGGCCTACCTGCAACTCACTGCCGATGTGGTGGAATATCAGTCCGGTGGCGACCAGCCTGCCGGCGTCCCTTCCGGTAACGGCACCGTAGGAGGTGCCCGATGAGCGATGCGCAGACCACCCAGCACACCTCACCGACCCAGGTCCACCGATCACCGGCCCCCGCCCACCAGGCGGTGCGGAACGTGAACTTCGCCCGGGTGGTGCGCAGTGAGTGGATCAAGTTCACCACGCTGCGCTCCACGCTGTGGATCATCGCCCTGACCATCGTGGTGATGGTCGGCCTCTCGGCGATGATGGCTTGGGGGATGACGTTCGAGGCCCAAGACCCGGCGATGGCTGGTGGTGGCCAGGGCGATCCCCAACCTGCTCCGGCAGACCCGCCCGGCGGACTCGGCCTGATCGCGGTGACCTTCAGTTACTCGGTGGGACAGATCGTGGTGGTCGTGCTCGGGGTGCTGATCGCCACCAGTGAGTACGCCACCGGTCAGATCCGGTCCACCCTGTCCGCCGTTCCCTCCCGGTTGCCGGTACTGGTGGCCAAGGTCCTGGTCACTGCCGTCAGCGCATTCATCCTCGGTGCGGTGGCAGTGGCGCTGTGCTACCTGGCGACCCAGGCGATCATCTCCGGTCACGACCTCGACATCGATCTGTCCGCCGAGGGGGCGATGCAGTCGGTGCTCGGCGTACCGCTGTACCTGCTGGCCATCGCCCTGTTCGGGTTGGCCATCGGCTTCCTGCTGCGGCACACCGCTGGTGCAATTTCGCTGGTCCTCGGTGTGCTGTTGGTGCTACCGATGATCTCGATGATCGGTCTCGACTGGGTCCAAGAGCTCTCCCACTACCTGCCCGCGGCAGCCGGTGAACGTCTCATCATGGGTGAGATGCCCGGAGCCGTACTCAGCCCGTGGGAGGGATATGCCGTCCTCGGCGGATATGTGGTGGTGTTACTCACCGCAGCCGGTGTGCTCCTGCGTAGGAGGGACGCCTGAGCATTGCGGACGGGAAGGTGCCGGCGGGCGAGAGCGCGCCGGCACCTTGCTCTGTCGGGCTACCCGCCCCCGGCAACCAGGCCGCACCGGATCCCGACCGGCCCCAGCCACCGGCACCTCACCCGACTGCTCCGTTCACCGAGTTGCACCGCCGCGGGCAGGGCCCGATCCGGCGCCTCCTCACTGCCCACCCACTGGTGGCGGACACCCTGGTGGTGGCCGCCTATGTCATCCCGACCATGGTCGGCGCCGCCGCACAACGATCGGTACCGATCGTCTGGATCACAATCATCGGCGGGGTGTTGCTCTTCGGGCGCCGGCACCGGCCGTTACTCACCTTCGGGCTGCTGACCGCACTGGCGGGCTTCACGGTGGCCCTGGTTGGTGACCTGATCGGCCTGCAGTTCGCCCTGGCGCTGAGCCTGTACACGGTGGCGACCCTGCGCCGTCCGCGGGTGGCGTGGCCGGCGATGGCGATCTCAAGTGCTGTGGTGACGGCGAACCTGTACGTCGCCGGCACCCGGGACAGCATTCTGGGCGGGCCGGGCGCAGGGCTCGAAAGCGCTCTGGGGGTGGCTACCGGAGCACTGGTCTTCGCGGTGAGTGCAATGGCGATCGGTATCAGTGTGCGGGGCCGGCGCGAGAACCTGCAGCGGCTACTGGACCACGGTAATCAGATAGCGCTGGAACGCGATCAACGCGCCCAGCTGGCCATCGCGGCCGAACGAAATCGAATCGCCCGGGAGATGCACGACGTCGTGGCGCACAGCCTGTCGGTGATGGTCGCCCTCGCTGACGGCGCCCAGGCCAGCCTACACCGCACACCCGAGCAGTCCGAGATCGCCCTGCACGAGCTTTCGGCCACCGGTCGCAGCGCGCTGGCCGACACCCGGCGCATCCTCGGCGTACTGCGCGACGACGGGTCGAGGGCGGATAGCCCCACTCCCGCATCCCAGAGCCAGAGCGGGCAGATACCGATCTCGTCGGCTACCGGCAGTTCCCCACCCGATGCTCCGGGGACCACCGCACCGAGGGGGACCGGCCACGCCCCCACCACTCCGCAGCCCGATGAGGGTCAAGTACCCGAACTGATCTCCCGGTTCCAGGCCACCGGGGTGCCCATCCGGCACACCCACCGTGGGCCCGATCTGCCGCAGGACGCTGCCCTGCACCTGGTGGTCTACCGGATCGTGCAGGAGGCACTGACAAACGTCCTGCGCCACTGCGCCAGGGCCGCCTTCATCGAGGTCACAGTCGACGTCGGCAAGACCGATGTGCGAGTGCAGGTGGAGAATGGCCCACCGGCGCCTGCATTACCGCTCCCCTCGGCGGCGGCTGAGGGGGCGAATCACAGTGTGGGCGGCCAGGGGCTGATCGGGATGCGCGAGCGAGCGGCTGTCTTCGGCGGTTCTGTCAGCGCCGGACCGATCTTGACCGGTGGTTGGCGCGTCGAGGCTCTTCTACGCTTCGAGGCGGAGGACTCCTGATGACGATCTCGGTGGTGCTGGTCGATGACCAGGCGCTGTTACGCATGGGCTTCCGGCTGGTGCTGGAGGCCGAAGATGACCTGACTGTGATCGGGGAGGCCGCCGACGGCCATGCGGCAGTGCAGATGGTCGCGGCAACTGAGCCCGATGTGGTGTTGATGGATGTGCGGATGCCCGGGATGAACGGGATCGATGCCACCCGTCAGATCACCGCCAGTCACCCCCGCACCCGGGTGCTGATCCTGACCACCTTCGACCTGGACGAGTACGCGTTCGAAGGGCTACAGGCCGGCGCCAGTGGCTTCCTGCTCAAGGACACCCAGCCGGCAGAACTGGCCGGGGCGATCCGGACTGTGGCCCACGGGGACGCCGTTGTCTCACCGCGGGTGACTCGCAGGCTACTGGAGATATTCGCCGGATGGGAGAGTTTCGGGCAGGATCTTGCTATCACCCCCACCCGCCCGGGAGGTAGGAATCCGGAGGCCGCGGCGGCCCTACCGCACCTGACCCACCGGGAGGTGGAGGTGCTGTTGGCCATCGCCGAGGGGCTCTCCAATGGGGAGATCGCGGCGCGCCTGGTGGTCAGCGAGGCGACTGTGAAGACTCATGTAGGTAAGGTTTTGGCCAAACTTGGCTTACGGGACCGCGTGCAAGCTGCGGTGTATGCCTATCAGAACGGGTTGATCCAACCCCATGAGCCCGCGGCAGGGCAGCCACCCACGCAGATTTGAGGAAGAGAAGTGATGACCGAGCAGAGCCCGCAGCGGCCGATCAGTGTCCGCGATGCCGGACCGGAGGACGCGGAGTTTCTTGTGGATATGCTGCTCGAGGCCATCAACTGGACCGGCGAAGAGCGGATGAAACGCAAACAGTTGCTGCGCGATAAGACGCTCTCCCACTATGTGGCAGGTTGGCAGCGTGAGGGCGATCTCGGGGTGATTGCCGTCGAGACCGGCGGACCGGGCGGGTTGCAGATTCCCGTGGCGGCCGCCTGGCTGCGCCGGTTCGACTCCCACCACCCCGGGTACGGGTACGTCGCCGACGACGTCCCGGAGATGAGTATGGGCGTGGTCCCCGCCTACCGGGGGCGTGGGATCGGCACCGCACTTCTGCGCACGCTGCTCAGCCGCGCCCGGGACGCCGGGGTCACCAAGGTGAGTCTGAGCATCGAGGACGGCAACAAGTCCGCGGCAATGTACCGCCGTGCCGGTTTCACCCCGGTGGGCCGCAACGGAAACGCCGACACGATGCTGCTGGACCTGAACGAGCGGTGACCCGGGCCACGTGTGTCAGTGCACGCCGCCCGGGCTACGCCGTCGGGTAGTAGACGACGACCGTCTCTTCCCCCAGGGCGACCTCGAACCGGCCGATAACCATATCGGCAGCGTTCAGCAGGTAGACCACGTGGGTCGATCCGAACGTCTCCTGGGGCAGTGCCACGATGTGGGTGCCGTGGGCAGAGGCGATGACCGAAGCCAACACATCCAGTTGGGTCTCATCGACGTTCTCACCGTCACTCAGCTCCTCGATCGCCTCATAGTCCTGGTGCTCGGCGAGGTCGGCGAAGCGCTGCACGGCACCGATCGGTGAGCTGAGCCCGGAACCGGAATCCAGACCGCGCATGGCGCCCTCCTCGATGACCGCCTCAATACTGGCCAGCTGGTCGCCGTCCCAGCCCACCGCGTAGGTCACCGCCTGCTCGGTGATCGGGCCGTGCAGAGAGATAGTGCGCTGCAGCAGGGTGGTGGCCACCACCACCAGTCCGTCATGGCTGCCGAGCACCTCGGCGTCGCGCAACTCGATATCCACCTCGGTGATATCCCCCGCAGTGGTGGTCGCACCAGCCATCCGATCCAGTTCGGTGGCAGCAGCGATCACGAAACGTTCGGCCTGCGGGCCCAAACCAATGGCCTCATCGAGTTCGGCCGCGGCCACGCCCGGGGTTGCTTCCGCAGAGATGTACTGCGGGCTGATCTCCTCGGTCTCGGCCAGGAAGTGGGCGTACAGCTCGGTGATCAGCACCTCCACGGTGGTGGAGTTGGCCTGCACCTGAGCAGCCGGAGCATCCACGGCCTCCAACTCGGTGACCGGGGGGCCTGGAGCGCAGGCAGCCAGCGTCATGGCGGCCAGCAGCGCCCCGGTGATGGACACGCGAACCCGGCGCATTGTTACCCCCCTTATGATCGTGGCGGACATGGTCTTCTCGGATGCATCACTCTATGCGCCGTGAGCCGAAGATGAGAGTGAGGACAATTTGGGCCAGGCGGAGCATCAGGCACCGCGGATCGAGGGGTACGAGCACATCGGCCCCATCGGTCGTGGTGGCTTCTCCGATGTGTATTTGTACCAACAAAAGATGCCCAAGCGTGAAGTCGCGATCAAAGTGTTGCGTACTGATGCGCTGACCGACTCCCTGCGCGCCCAGTTCAGCGCCGAGGCCAACCTGATGGCCCGCCTGTCGAACCACACCAATATCGCCTCGATCTACGCCGCCGACATCAGCGATGACGGTGAGCCCTACCTGGTGATGGAGTACTGCTCCGGGGGCAGTCTGGGCGATAGCTACCGGCAGTATCCGATGTCGGTACGCGATGTGCTCAAACTGGGGGTGCGGATGTGCGGGGCACTGGAGGCGGCTCACCGCGCGGGGATCGTGCACCGGGACATCAAGCCGGGCAACATCCTGGTCACCGAGTACGGGGTCCCGGTGCTCTCTGACTTCGGAATCTCCACCATCGATGAGGAGTTCCCCGAGGCCACGATGGCCCGGGCACAGGTGTACGCCGGAGACGGTTCAGATGCCGGTGGCACGGTGGGATTGAGTCTGCCCTGGGCTGCCCCGGAGACTCTCGGGGACCCTCCGGTTTCCGATACTCGCTCGGACCGCTACGCCCTGGCCGCCACCCTGTACTCGCTACTCGAAGGGCGTTCCCCCCACGAGATCCCTGGGGGGCCCAATGGGGCCTCCCATCTCACCGGGCGGATCCAGAGCGGGTTCATCGGCACGATGCGCCGCCCGGACATCCCGCCGGCGCTGGTCGATGTGCTCACGAAGGCGATGGCGTATGACCGCTCGGCCCGGTTCGGAAGCTCGGTGGCGTTCGGCAAGGCCCTCCAGGATGTGCAACGGGCTCTGGGGCAGGATGTCACCAGCCTCGATGTGCCGCGCCGGCAGGAGCCGGCAGCCACACCGCCCTCGGACACTCGCTCGCGGCCGGTGAACCGCGACGATGTGATCAGCCTGCCGCAGGGGCATCCCACCGTGATGCCGCCTAGGGAACAGGCAGGGGCTGGCGGGGCAGGGGAACCGCGGCGCCGAGACCTGCGACCGCCATCGCCGTGGGATGAACCGGGACCCGACTCGGTGCCGCCGCCACCCCCGCCCACGCATACCTCGGGGGGTGGCACCGCAGCACAGGGCTCGGTCCCACCACCCCCGCCGCCGACACACACCTCCGGCGGAGGCACCGCAGCACGAGGCTCGATCCCACCACCCCCACCACCAACACACACCTCCGGCGG
>Ga0079225_10000664_pt1 | contig 18723 bp, 18 predicted proteins | sample Poulit2012_FD_76344 | JGI IMG/M metagenome (GOLD analysis project Ga0079225, IMG submission 76344) | Agricultural soil microbial communities from Georgia to study Nitrogen management - Poultry litter 2012 | ecosystem: Environmental > Terrestrial > Soil > Agricultural land | place: USA: Georgia... | reverse complement strand
GGTTTGGAACGATCAAAAGTTTCCTTTGCCATAATTTCTACTTATTTAATCTTAGTTATATAATTAGTGTTAATCCTTTACAATAAAACAAACAACTCGGTTCGTGAACCAGTTGTTATTTAAAGCTAAAAGCTTTCCTATTGTAGAGCCAACGGCGAGAATTGAACTCGCGACCTCTTCCTTACCAAGGAAGCGCTCTACCCCTGAGCTACGTCGGCTTATCTTTATAAATCGACAGGCCTGTTTGCCCAAGCCTCAAAACGAAAGCTATTCGCTCTCTATCAGAGCGGAAGACCGGGCTCGAACCGGCGACATTCAGCTTGGAAGGCTGACGCTCTACCAACTGAGCTACTCCCGCATTTATTTTAGTCTGCAAAAATAAACAAATTATTGCAAACCTCAAATGGTAACTTGATTTTTCTACTTTCTTTTTTCAAGAAAATGTGGGAGGAGCAGGATTCGAACCTGCGAAGTCGAAAGACAACAGATTTACAGTCTGTCCTCGTTGGCCGCTTGAGTATCCTCCCGAAAAATATTTCAAAGTCCTTCAAACAAAACAGAGCCGACAGAGGGACTCGAACCCACGACCTGCTGATTACAAATCAGCTGCTCTAGCCAACTGAGCTATGTCGGCAACTCTACTTTATTACACAAAACAAAGCGTTACCTCGTTTTTTCTGGAATGCAAATATATACTTGTTTACAACACCGCCAAAACATTTTTCTATTTATTTTTCATGTTTTTTACACACCACGCATAACTTGCTGATTACCAGGGGCGTATTTCGGAATTATTTTTTAAAATTATTGCTTCGCGGATGGGATTTCGCGTGTACTTCCTTTAATACCTTAATATCATTATGAGTGTAGATCTGTGTAGTTGATAAACTTTCGTGACCCAACAGCGATTTAATAGAATTAATATCCGCTCCTTCATTCAATAAATGTGTAGCAAAAGTATGTCTTAATATATGTGGGCTTATTTCTGTTTTAGTGGAGGCTTTCTCAAAATAATCTTTAATCACCCGATAAACCAACATCTCATATATCTTTACACCTTTTTTAGTCAACAACAAAAACTCATCGTCTTTGATATCTTTTAGTTTATTCCGCTCCTCCAAATAACTCTGAAGTGATTCCAATACAACAGGCAGCAGCGGTATTATCCTTTCCTTTTTTCCCTTTCCTCTTACCTTCAACTCACCTCGTTCGACTTGTATATCATTTTGTCTAATTGAAATCAACTCTGCTCTTCGAATTCCGGTAGCATAAAACAGGGTTACAATTAGTTCGTTTCTTACTCCTTCAAAACCTTCCGCAGGAGATAACTCCCTCGCACGTTCGACTTCTTTCTTAGAAAAAGGAACCTGTATCTTTTTAGCCGTCTTTAAAGATCTGTGCTTTACTAAAGGAGAAACCTCTATTTGAAGCGTCTTTAATAAGTAATTGTAATAGGCTTGAAGAGATGAGATTTTTCTATTTACCGACCGATTGGAAATTCCTTGATCGACTAAATGTACAATCCAAGATCTGATCATACTATAATTGGCCGAATCGATTTCTTTTTCTTCAAATTTTTTGGATACAAATTCCGAAAAACTTTTCAGGTCGTCCAAATATGCTTTTAAGGTATGAGAAGAATACTGTTTTTCTAATTGCAAGTAATCCCTGTATGATTCAAATTCCATGCTCAATTATTTCTTCTCAAATTTAATTGATTTTTGCAATCCATAAAAACTTCAAGACCGTTTAAAAAATTTATTTTGTATTATTTGGAGGTTTTACAATCATAGATAAATTCTATGATATATGCTTAATATATTAAAATACAGTTATTTATACAATATCACATAAACCTTTACTATAATATGGTTTGTTCAATGTAAAGCAAGGATAATTTTAATGTATTCAATTTGAAATATCTCAAATCATTGTATTTTTGGAAGGTGAAGAAAAAAACTCAACTTATAATTGCCGCTTTTTTGCCCTTACAAATAATAGGGATTCAGCTTTTGGCTAATTATCCGGAATGGGTGGAGAAATATTACAGTCAGTCGCTCTTTCAAAAAATAGCTGAAGTCGAAAGATTTTTATTCGGATCCATTCCTTTCTCCATTGGAGATCTATTATATGTTTTCTTCGGGGTTGCTATCATTTATTGGTTATTGCGTAGAATTAAGACCGGGTTTAAACATCCACAGCAATGGGGATTAAAACTGATTGCAGCTCTTTCCATCCTCTATTTTTGCTTCCATGTTTTGTGGGGCATAAACTATTATCGTCTGCCCTTACATCAAAGTTTAAGCTTGCAACAAGAATATGAATATGAAGAATTACTTTCTCTCACCAAAACGCTTATTCATAAATCAAATGCGCTGCAAGAACATTTAACCGAGGATCAATCTCAGCCTGTGAATTTTAGTTTTTCTTTTCAAGAAATGAAGAAGTTATCAGTTCAAGGTTATGATTTAGTGGATGATAAGCATCCTTACTTAAACTATAACTTCAGCAGTGTTAAAAAGTCACTTTTGAGTTATCCGCTGACTTATATGGGATTTAGCGGGTATTTGAATCCGCTGACCAATGAAGCTCAGATCAATTATAAATTACCACGATTTAAATTCCCAACTTTAATTACGCATGAAATGGCACATCAAATTGGGTATGCCAAAGAGAATGAGGCTAATTTTATGGCTGCTTTGGCTACGATAAATCATCCCAATCCTTATTTCAGTTATGCCGGATATACTTTTGCCTTGCAATATTGCATAGCTGATGTTGCTCGACATAATCCGAAAGATGCAAAACGATTAGTCGAGAAAATTAATTCGGGAGTGCGTAAGAATTATCAAGAGTCCTATGATTTCTGGGAAAAATATGAAAATCCATTAGAGCCTTTTTTTAAATTATTCTATGGCAATTATTTAAAGGTGAATCAGCAACCGGAAGGAATGCAGAGTTATCATTACGTTGTGGGATTATTGGTCAATTATTATCAAGGAGAGCAAGCGCTTTAAGTCAAAAATTTTTATTTGACGTCATCCCTCCTTCTACTTTCAAAAATATTATTATTTTTCAACTTATAAATTTATGTGATGTATAAAGAGATTTCCAGCACCAGTAATAAAACGATCAAAAACTTGGTGCAACTTCAAGAAAAATCAAGAAATCGGCGCCGGGAAGGTTTATTTGTGGTGGAAGGTTTTCGGGAGATCAATTTAGCTTTAGAATCTGGTTATCAATTAACTGAACTATATTTTTGTCCAGAACTTATTCTTGATGAACAGTTGCAGTTTTTGGCCAATCAAATTACAGACATCACCGAGGTTTCTCCACAGGTTTATAAAAAAATAGCTTATCGCAGTTCTACGGAAGGATTTTTAGCCGTAGGAAAACAGAAGAATCACGATTTGGAATCCGTCGAGTTTAAAACCGATTATCCATTGGTCTTAGTTGCCGAAGCTCCTGAAAAACCAGGTAATATTGGTGCTTTGTTGCGAACGGCCGATGCTGCCGGCGTAGATGCTGTTTTTATCGCTAATCCTTTAACCGATATGTATAATCCCAACATCATTCGATCCAGCGTAGGATGTGTGTTTACCAACCAAATTGCAGTGGGTTCGTCTTCGGAAATAATCAAGTTTTTAAAAAAGAAAAAAATTGCAATCTACTGTGCGGCTTTACAAGCTTCAGCAATTTATACCAATCTTGATTATACGCAGGCTACGGCAATTGTCGTCGGTACTGAAGCCGATGGTTTAACAAAAGAATGGTTGGATAATTCCGATCAAAATATCATCATACCGATGCAGGGAAAAATCGATTCGATGAATGTATCGGTTTCTGCGGGGATTTTGATTTTCGAAGCGAAACGACAACGCGGGTTTTAGTATTCAAAGTTGGGTTCATTATCAGTATCTTCAGTGTTTTCCAATTCTTTGAGAATTTCAGCCACATTCTCCTCTGTGGTAGAGAGCTTAGTTTTACAGATTTTAATAAGCTGTGCTGCTCGTTTCACCTTTTCGGAAAGTTCGTCAACAGAAATTTCTCCTTGTTCTATCTCCGAAACAATATTTTGTAACTCTTCAAAAGCTTCCGTATAATTAATTTTCTCTTTCATTTGATTTTGATTTTGATTTTACCACACTGATTACTTCTCCTTTATATAACAAAGTCTTCAGCTCTTCTCCTTCATCGATTGCTTCAATGTCCGTCACGGATTTTCCTTCGTATAAAGTTATACTATATCCGCGTTTCAACACATTTTCGGGATGTATTAAAGCGATGTTTTTCTCGAGGTTTGACAATTCTTTTTCACTGGTTTTTGTAAATCTACCTGTTCCCAATCTCAAATTTCTCAATTGATAATCCAAAGATAAATGATGTTTATTCAATTGTTGTTGCATATCTCTTTTGAGTTGATAACCGATTCTGTTCAGTTCTTCCGAATTATCTCTAAGCAAATATTTGGTCTCTGCTCCTATTTTTATTTGATAGGTTTCCAGTCTTTCTCTTTCTTGTTTAAAGGTAGCTTGAAAATTCCACGACATAGTATTGGATATTTCTCTTAGTATATTTCGATTCTTAGAAAGCAAATATTTAGTTCCCGATTTAAAATGTCTTACTTCTGTTTGGAGGTTTATCTTTTGTTCCGACAAAAGGGATTGTGCCTTCTCAACAATTATTTTCCGTCCTTCTTCTACCGGCAAGGCGAAATTGTGAAATTTCTGAATGATAATCTCCGCCAATTTTGTCGGGGTAATCGCATTTTTATGTGCAATCATTTCAGCTGCTGTTTCATTCGTAGCGTGACCTATACCGGTTATCACAGGAATAGGAAACAAAGCGATTTCCTTTGCTAATAAATAATTATTGTAACAAGAGAGTCCGATATCGCCTCCTCCCCCTCTGACAATCACCACCACATCAAAATGACGACTTACTTTTTTAATTCTATTCAGTTGCTTGATTAAGGAGTTTACCGCATTGTCACCTTGCAATAAAGAAGGAAACAGCATATTAAAAAACTTATAGCCCCACTTGTTTTCCGCCTCTTCAAAAACATTGAGATAATCTGCATATCCTTTACTGGTTTGTACTGAAATCACGGCAATTCTTTGAGGAAGCAAGGGAAGTTGAAGTTTTTTGTTGTTGTCGAAAACACCTTCCTTTCTCAGTTTTTTAAGGGTTTCTTGCTTTTCTTTTTCCAGATCTCCTAAGGTAAACCCCGGATCGATATTCAATATATGAAGCGACAATCCATATTGGGGATGAAAGTTTATCTTCGCCAAAAACAAGATTTTAATTCCGTCTTTTAAGGGTTCGTGAACAGTTTTTTTGAAAGCTTCGTTGATTCGGATAAAATCTCGTTTCCACAAAACCGAACGAATTTGGGTAATAATCTTTCCCTTTTTTTTCTCCACGAGTTCGGGATAACAGTGACCGGAATGTTGGTAATAATTTAATTTATTGAGTTCAGCCTTCACCCAGAAAGCACTGGAATAACGCTTGTTCAAGGTTTTCTGTATACTTCTGGTTACTTGGTATAAAGAAAATACTTTTCGATCTTGGATGATTTCAGACATTTTTTTGTGGATTTAAACAGTCCGGTCGTAAAATTAATCAAAATAATCTACCAAGAACCTTTGTGCTCGGGTACTTTTGAAATTACCGGTAAGAAAATCAAGAAAACAATTGCAACCACAAGATAAACTGAAGCTTGTGCTTCCCCAGCTAATTCAGTCCCTGCAATGATGGCGGTAAAAACTGCGATACTGATAATCGAGCCGAGTTGTAAACACAAAGATCTTAGGGCAGCAATGGTGGCAGATTCCTCCGGCGCTAATTGCAAACCTGCATTTCTCGCCGGCGGACTGATAATACCCATGCCAATTCCGATGAGAAATGCCCCTATGGCTAACCAATAATAAGGAGAGATTCCCCACAAAGGTTGGAAAGCCAATAAAGCCACGCCCGATAAAATTATACTGCAACCGATATATAACGGAATTTTATAACCTGTCCTTCTTAAAAAGATAGTAGTCAATATCGATAAAATCACAGAGGCAGAACCTTGAGCGATAAGCAAAGTTCCTGAATCCAGCGCATTTAAACCATATCGATGGGCGGCATACAGCGGCAATAAAGCGATGACACCTTGGGTAGTTCCCCCATAAAAGATATTTAAGAAATTGACTGCTCCAAAACCTTTACCACAAATGAATTTAGGAAAGATAAATGGATTTTTCACAAGTTTGATATGTTTAAAAAATCCAATCAATCCGATGGCTGCAACCAAAACCAACCCTATAAAAATAAAAGAAAGCGCTTTGGATCCTTTATCTCCGAGATAGGTAGCCGCAAACATACTCGCCAAAATCCCCAAAGCCAACCAAGCGACTCCCTTTATATCCATTTTAGTATGAGCCGTCAATTTCTTTTTGATATCCTCCGGAATAAAATAGAAGGACATTATTATAATGAGTATCCCAATGGGCACATTCACAAAAAATATCCAATGCCAGGTCCAATAGGTGACAATCAATCCGCCAAAAATAGGACCGATCATTACCCCGATTGGGAAAATACTTCCGAATAAACTCACCGCGCGGTCTCGGGAATTTCCAAAATGATCGACAATAATGGCGGTAACCGAAGGGGTGATTCCCGCTGCTCCAATCGCTTGAATTACTCTTAGGACAATCAGCATTTCAATGTTTTGCGCCAATCCACAAAAGAAAGAAGTCAACGTGAAAACAGCAATAGAAAGTAAAAACACTCTCCGCGGTCCGTGCCGCATACTGAGTTTTGCACTTAAGGGAAGCATCAAAACAAATCCAAGAGAATAAGCAGTCATGGTCCACCCCACCCAATTCACCGAAGTGTCCAATTCTCGTTGCAGCGTTTCCAAAGCTGTTGCCACAATGGTAGTATCTACCGTAGTCATCAACAACGATAAAGCTACAATAATAAAAACCACAATTTTATTGACCGGTTGATCTTCGGATTTTTCTTCTGAATTGGCTGTAGTCTGAAGAGAAGCGGAGTCTTTCATTAATTAGGTATAAAATCTATTTGACGGCAATATCTTGATGTGAAATCTCTAATTCTATTTTCGTTTGCTATCTATACTTCTAAGCTAAAACAAACATTTCTCGCCAAAACTACCCACTATAAAATAATCTCGGTTAATTTTGTCAAATGTTTATCATCACAGCTTCTCGGTTACTTTCTAAAAACTTCAATGGTTTAACCATATTTCCTTTTATTATTTTAAAAGAAGCTGGTCTCAAAAGTGATAAAACCCTATTGAACCACGAGAAAATCCATATTCGACAACAGATTGAATTATTGTGGCTTCCCTTTTTTATCTGGTATGGCGTCGAGTTTTTAGTACGATGGATTCAATTTAAAAATAAACAAGAAGCCTATCGAAATATAAGCTTTGAAAGAGAAGCTTATGCTTGCGAAAATGATTTACAATATCTAAACAAACGTAAATTATGGGGGTTTTGGAAATATTTATTTGACAACTGAAACTAAACAGCTACAAGATAAAAACACTTTGCTTAAAATGAAGAAAGCAGATTATTTCATGTTTTATTTTTAGTTTGAGCAAATATTTGTGAATTCATAAATAATTTCTTTTCCAAAAAAAGGAAATAGTAATACAATCAACTAGGTTTCTAAAAATGGATAAAATAACGGTTTACCCATAAAACGAAGAGCAAAAATCTCTGCTAAAATCTCTTTTCAAAGAAATGAACGTTTATTTTGAGATGACTGACGCTGATGACGATGTCAAAATGACTAAAAAGCAATTTATTACTAAAATAAACAAATCCATTCAACAAGCGGAAGAAGGAAAAACTAAAAAGCTATCTAAGGATAAGCAAAAAGAACTTTTAGGCCTATAAGTTATTCCATAGAATTAACTGAAGAGGCTATCTCCGATATTGAAAAACATGGTTGTAGTATAAATCAGCTATTATTTGCAAAACACTCATGATTTTCGGCCCTTTTTGAATTTAAGGATTTTAATGAGGTATAATTGAATTTTCTACGAACAAAATTCAAAATATAGATTTTGTTTTTACCCATAAATAATATCAACGCAGAAATAAACTATAGCCAAAAACATAAAAGATCAGGTAACAGAAAATCTCTGGTGAAAAACAAGTTCATTTCAAAATAAAAGCTTCAAACAAAATCCACACAACGATAAGTATTAAAATAACTGATGCGAAAATACTTCTCTTTTTATTAAGATTTTTAGTCAATCGATTTGCTTTCCACATCAACCACATATAAGTGATTAGAGGATAGATGGTTAAAAATAAACCGACATAAATTTTATCAACTAAATAAGTGAGCAGTAATCCAATAAGAACTAAGGAAGTTCCAAGAAAAACATGAAACTTCCTAAATAGTATTAAAATCTTTTTTAAATCTATCTTATTTTGATCTTGCTTACTTAAAGTATTGTAACCTGCTAAAAGATAAGGAGCATTATTTTTATTCACCATAAAACTTATGGAAATAAAAACTAACCCCAATATTATACAGGCTCACAACATTTATTTGATGTCCATTTTATCCGCATAAAACTCACAGAAGTCCAACATGGTATCTCGCATTTTGGTGTCGTCTGTAGCGGTGTGGAAAGTGTGACTCATCGCTACTAAAGTTTGATAAAAGAAAGTTTTCATCTCGTCCATCGGCATGTCTTTTGTCCACAGATCTATTCTAAAACTCTCTTTTTGATTCGGATCCCATAAGGAAAGCAACATCGCTTTGGCTTCTTGATTTTTAACGCCTCCATCTTCTGCTGTCCAGCTCATTTTCTCCGGGACATTATTCTCATCTGTTTCTATATTGATTTTTATCTCTGACTTTTTATTACTCATTATCTTTGTTTTGGTTTATAATTTGATTCTTTAAATATGGTTTCGTTATCGATTTTGATTAATTCCGATAAACTGATGTTTTTATTTTCTTCTGCATATTGTTTGACGATTTGCCAACCGATATACTGCCCCAATTGCGGTGGACTTTCATTATCCAACTGCAATCCAAATCTGGTGAAAGGACCGACATCCAAAAATTTTCTCCGTAAATCCGGATCGGTATCGTATAACAATCGCTGGCCTACGAAATAGCCCCAAATTTCTCTTTCATTTTCTTCTGCCCATTCCATTTCCTCATCGGTATAACCAATGATACTGGCTTTGGAATTATGGGGGAGCATTTTTTCTTTAAAATATTGGATTTTGCCGTAGTACACCATATAGGCAATTAATTCCCTTTCCGTGGGTCTCGGTATATATTTCTCAGCATATTCTCGAGCTACATCAGGAGCTATTTGAGATTTGATAAAGTTTTTGACAAAGTATTTTTGAATGCCGTAATAGAATTCGTGTTCTTTTCCCAAATAAGTGTCCAAGCCAATCAGCAAAATACCATCTGACAAAATAACGGAATTGCGATAATCCACATTTGCCGTAATCGTTATCACTCGCGGGGGCTCAAATTCAGGGAAGTAATATTTTAAATGTTGAAATAGATCGTGCAATTCTTCTTTCTCCTCGGAAAATTCCGGAAATGCTTTGGCAACTTCTCTGTTTATTTCATGTTGAATGGTATCATTTAAAACATTCAGCCAAATAGAATCGTGGTATTGTTCGGGAAATAAGAACGGATATTCAGATTTGAGGTCTTGGAGATTTTCCGGTTCAAGGTTGGCAAATTTCTCATCAAATCTTTCCACTTCAAAGGAAATAGGAATTTGCGCGATTTCTTTTTCAATTTTATCTTCTTGCTTACAGGCGATAAATAACACAAAAATCAAACTCAAAAAAGTTATCTTTTTCAGCATAAAAGGAGGCTTTTTAAAGAATTTAAGGTCCACTAAGTTTTAAATGGTGATTTTTAGACTTATTTTTGAGCAAAGATATATGAATTTTAGGGTGAAAACGAGTGCAACTTCTTTAATTATCCGTTAATTCGTTTTCTTACTCAAACCTATTCTTTATTCTATGAAACACGCAAAAATAATTGATCATATTACCACTTGGTTGAAGGATTATGCTTTGGACAATGGTTTAAACGGTTTTGTATTGGGAATCAGCGGCGGAGTAGATTCTGCTTTGGTGTCCACTTTATGTGCAAAAACCGAACTGCCTCTTCTTTGTTTGGAAATGCCGATTCATCAATCTGCTCAAGAAGTAACTCGTGCAAGCGAACACATTAACCAACTGAAGAAACAATTCTCGCGTGTAGATAATTTGGAGATTGATTTAACCGCTACTTTTGATGAAATGACTAAAGCCTTGCCGGAGGCAGAAAATAAAGAGAATCTCTATTTAGCCCTGGCCAATACCCGCGCTCGTTTACGCATGACGACTTTATATTATTTTGCCGGGTTGAAAGGACTGATTGTGGCCGGAACCGGAAATAAAATCGAGGATTTCGGTATCGGTTTCTACACCAAATATGGCGATGGCGGGGTCGATATTAATCCGATTGCCGATCTTACCAAAACAGAAGTATATGAACTTGCGCGTTTTCTAAAAATCTCACCTGCCATTTTAGAAGCCCGACCAACCGACGGACTGTTTGGCGATGAGCGCTCAGATGAAGATCAAATCGGCGCGACCTATCCGGAGTTAGAATGGGCGATGAACCAATATGAAGCGGGAAAAATCGAACTGGATTTTCAGGCAAGAGAGCTGGAAGTTTTTAAAATCTATAAACATCGACATGAAGTGAATCAGCACAAATGGAAACCTATCCCGGTTTGTAAAATTCCTGAAGAATTATTGTAAAACAAATAACTTAAAAAAACATACTATGAAAAATTATATATTGTTCACCTTGATATTTTTGTTCTTTGTCAATTTCAATTTTGCTCAACAAAACGAACCTTGGACAGCCGATCAGTTGATGGAAACTGTAGAGTTGGTTGAAAAAATAAAATCTTCTGATGACATGACGATTATCCATATCGGTTTTGAAGATATGATTCCGGGTTCTCTAAATGCCGGACCGGGAATGGAAGAAGAATCTTTGGAAGCATTAAAGTTCATATTAAAAGACTTACCCAAAGATGAAGATATCGTTTTGTATTGCGGCTGCTGTCCGATGGATGTTTGTCCGAATATCAGACCGGCTTTTGAAACCGCATCCGATTTGGGGTTTACCAACTTAAAATTGTTAGATATCCCGACCAGTATAAAAGCGGATTGGTTGGATAAAGGATATCCGGTGAAGCAATAGGTTTTGTGAACACTGTAGACATTATGAAGCACACCCAAAAGATTGGAATAGTGAACTTGTGAACGTGTGAACGTGTGAACGTGTGAACGTGTGAACGTGTGAACGTGTTTACTCCTTCAATACTTGATTAGAAACAACAACCTTCTTTAGAATGATTCTAAATCATTTTTTCTTAGTAGTTTTGGGGTTCTTAGTAATAGTATTTTTATAACCCTTAAATTTTTATATGATGAAAAAGATATTCTTAGTTTTTATGTTCGGTGGACTGCTTTTCTCTTGTCAGGAAAACCAAAGCAATTCTACTAAAAGTGAAACCACGAAAATCCAGAGCGCTGCTATGATTTCAAACACCAACAAAACAACTTCTGCTGCCCAGGAGGATGTTTGGTTGGAGAGCTTGATTACCGACACCCCTCAGGAAGGAAGAGAATTGGCCATTCAGATGGCGCGTAAAACCATTGGAGCTATGCAAAAAGATTCAGAGGTAAAAAAGAGACTGCGAGCCGAATATTCAGAAAATCCACAACACCTTATTCTTGCTTCACAAGTGGTAGCTACCGAATTTAAAACCGTAGCTGAAGCTAATAATTATTGGAAAAAATAATTAGGTATAAAATAGTCAACCTCATAAAGCCCATCTTAAAACTTTAAGGTGGGCTTTTGTTTATCTCCGCTGAGTTGTAATGTTTAATAGAGGTTTTCCGGCTAAGTCTGGACTGACAAAGAGAAAGTGGACACGAGCGGGACGCCCGCGCCAACCTATGTTTTTGGCACGAACGTGAGGTTAGTTACAGAGAAAAATTTAGGAAGAATTGTGGGCCTAATAAAGATTGTTCCAGGTAAGTTAGACTGACAAAGAGAAAGAGGACACGAGCGAGACGCTCGCGCCAACCAAGAGTACAATCAATTAAAACTATAAAAGCAAAAAACCATGGATTCTGGAGAATTCATGGTTTTTTTATAGAGTACAAATTCGTATTTAGAACAAATCCTTCATTTCTTTAATAAACCTTTCAGCCAAATCATCTGCCTCTTGTTGAGATTTTGCTTCGGTATAAATTCGGATAATCGGTTCGGTGTTCGATTTTCTCAGGTGAACCCAGTTTTCAGGGAAATCGATTTTTACACCATCGACGGTTGAAATTTCTTCTGAATCATAATTTTCTTGCATCTTCGCTAAAATCTCATCAACATCCATTTCCGGCGTGAGTTCAATTTTACTTTTGCTCATATAATAAGACGGATATTCTTTTCTTAATTCTGATACCGTTTTGTCTTTTTCGGCCAGATGAGTCAAGAACAAAGCTGTTCCAACCAAACTATCTCTACCATAATGCAACTCGGGGAAAATAATTCCGCCATTTCCTTCTCCGCCGATTAAAGCATTCGTTTCTTTCATCAGCTGCACAACGTTCACTTCTCCTACTGCGCTGGCTTGATATTTTCCACCGTGTTTCTCTGTCACATCGCGTAGCGCTCTGGAAGAAGATAAATTGCTGACGGTATTTCCTTTTTGCTTGCCGAGTAAATAATCAGCCACAGCGACTAAAGTATATTCCTCGCCGAACATATTTCCGTTTTCATCGACGAAAGCCAATCGATCTACATCGGGATCTACCACGATTCCCAAATCAGCTTTTTCTTCTTTTACCTTATCAAATAAATCGGTCAAATTCTTTGCTAACGGTTCGGGATCGTGCGGGAAATGTCCGGTGGGTTCGCAATACAATTCCACTACCTCAACACCGAGTTTCTTCAGCAACGGTGGAATAGAAATTCCTCCGGTAGAATTTACGCCATCCACCACTACTTTAAACTTAGAAGCACGGATTTTTTTGGCATCTACCCATTTTAATTTTAAAATCTCTTCAATGTGTTTATCGATATATTCATCATTAGCGGTAATTGCTCCCAAGTCATCTACTTCTGCATATTCAATATCGGTATCTTCGGAGAGTTTTAAAATCTCCTCGCCATCGGCGGCGTTTAGAAATTCCCCTTTTGCATTGAGGAGTTTTAAAGCATTCCACTGTTTTGGGTTATGACTGGCGGTCAGAATAATTCCGCCATTAGCGTTTTCCATCGTGACAGCCATCTCTACAGTTGGCGTGGTGGAAAGTCCTAAATCTACGATATCGATTCCCATTCCCACCAAGGTGCTCATCACCAGCTGCTGAACCATCGGTCCGGAAATACGTGCATCTCGACCGATTACAACTTTGTATTTTTCAGCCGAAGATTGATTTTTGATCCACTGCCCATAAGCGGTTGAAAATTTAACGAGGTCTAAAGGGGTTAAGTTATCGCCCGGACGGCCACCGATGGTGCCTCTGATTCCGGAAATAGATTTGATTAGGGTCATAGTTTTTTATTTGAGGGCAAATATAAGGATTGCTTTTAAGAGAAGGGGTTTATTCAGTTATTTAGTTATGTAGTTTGGTGGTGGCGTTTTCTAAAACAGATAAATTGTTTATTGAAGAGGATTATCCACCCTGTAAAAAATCTGTTGGCGCGGGTTTTTTTATTCCGTTTGCTGTAAAAAAGGGCGAGCTTTTAGTTTCTCTTTTTCATATAGTATTAAGACATTGATAATCTCTTGTTCTTTCTAACACTTCACGAGCTTAGGGATTTTTTCTCAGCAGGCTAAATCACGGAATCTTATAGTTCCACCTCATCTTTCTCGCAACTCAACTTAATTCCACAAGGTATTTTATTTTTATGTTACCAACCCTGCGTGAAGGATGGAAGCGACATCCTTTTCTCTTGGATAGGTTTGTTTGAAGTTATGGGTTTTTCTTAAATTTCAAGTTGGATCGAAAGGGATCAGATAAAGAAAAAAGATATAGCGGACAGCCTGACCCTGGATTTTAAAAGGGAAAACGCATTGGTTACAGATAATATTTATAGTGAAGAACAGTACTTTTAAAAGAAACTACCAGGGGCACGCCCAAATAATTCCAATTGAATTTATTTTTAATTTTAAAAATCATATCTACGGGATTTATGCTGCGGGTAACAAAGAATAGTTTAAAAAAACGAAGTTGAAATCAGACAAGATTATTTGTCAATTTGGCATAAAAAAAGCACTTAACAGAAATTCTATCAAGTGCTTTAGTATTGAGGAAAATCAAGAACTGTTATTCGCCGATGATTAGTTTTTCTATGTATCTGGTGTTGTTGCCATCTTTTAATATCAGTATATAAAGTCCGCGGTTGAGTTGGTTTACAGAGATTTGAACCTCATCATTTTGAACTTGGTTTTGGTAAACTGTTCTGCCTTGAATATCGACCAAACTGATTTGATATGGCGCGACGAAGTTTCCTTTCAAATTGATATTGACCATATCTTTCGCAGGATTTGGATAAATGACCAGTTCTGGCTTTTCTTGTTTATCGACGCTTTGGATATCGACATCGGTTGAGAAAACTTGGGTGTAAAAACAACCCCAGTCATCGTGATCCGTGCCACTATAACTGTAGTTTTTCATCGGAATAGCTGTGCCGTTTAATTGAGTAACTCTAAAATATCCGGCATTGTATCCCGGTTGTCCATCAAAAGGCCACCAGTGCATTCCGAAGCAGTTGTAATTCTCGATTTTCAGTTTATAAAACCCGGTTTCCGGAAGTTGGATGGTGTCGTTATATTCAGAATTTACCTGGGCATTGGTGCGACTTTCTATCACATTTTCTTCCATATCGGTGATTTTCCATGAAATATCGGAAGGCCCACCGTTGTATAAATATCCTCCTTCAACTTTACTACCGGTTTTCAATTTCAACACGATTTCCTGAGGCCAAAGCGGCGCGGTGGTGAAGGTTGAACTCAAATAATTATTGGTTAAATCCTCATCTTCTTCGCCATTTACATTGATGATTTCCACTTCGAATTTCAGGTTTCCTTCTTCTTCGTCAAGCGAAATATCGGTAAGCGCCTCAAGGGTAGTCAAGCTGATTTCGGTTTCTTGTTGCGGCACGAGATTTCCACTCCAACTGTGATTTGCCGGTGCTCCAAATCCTTCAACGCCATATTCAAAGTCGATGGAAGTTATGGTTGAACCTCCGGTGTTACGAACCTTGATTACGGGAATGTTTCCGGTTGGGTTTGCTCTAAAATGATCGGGGTGATTTGTCGGAGCCACAATATCGATAATAGCTGCATCGGTTTCTTTATAGGTCTCTCCATAATAAAACACGGTGGCTTGATAATTATAATTCCCTAAATCGCCGCTACCGGTATAATCTTCAAACTCCACATCTAAATCGAATTGCGCTTCCGAACCGAGGTCTAAATAATGATGGATGGGTTCTACTTTTGCACCCGGACACCAGTTGCTGCGATCATAAATCCAAGTTCCTCCTTGTGGATATAAATCGTTTTCTCCGCAATCGTCACGCCAAATATCCTCGCGGGCAATTTGCTCATCGTTGAGCATCACGTCATAATAATGACTGGAAAACTCACAACATTGTTCTGTAGCGTCACTTCCGTGTCCACTAACATTAACTTTCATCAGGGCATCTTGCGTTCCTTCGGGAGTGGTGTCTGAAAAGGTGGTCAAGTAATCGTTGAACGGGTCATTTGGATCACCATAAGTTTGCACCACTTGGAAAGCGGGGCGGATACCCAAAACTTCACGTTCGGGAGTTCCTTCTATAAAAGCGAATTCAATTTCGGCTGTAAACCCTCCGGAATAGCCTTCATAGCGAATGCTGATTTCTTTTTCACCTTTGAGCAAAGGATAATAATCGGTAACGTCAAAAATATAAGGTTGTTGCCAGTCGCTTCCAAATCTCGACCACCCAGCAGTGGCAAAAGGTGTCATAAACCTGCCTAATTCATATACTTCATCGTTGTGGTTTAATTCGATTCCTGTGGTATAATCCCACTGGTGACAATATTGTTCTCCCGGAGGACAGTCATATTGGCCTAATTTAAGCGTCATTATTATTTGACGATATGTTTTTTGATCGTCATCGGGAAATTCTACGGTGGAATCGAAGTTTCCATAATAGTCCAGTTCCACCTGTGGAGTGTTGATAAACGTGGTGTCAATCGTGTTATTTTGAGCTGAAAGCATCAGTCCAAAAAGCAACGCCACGAGTAGCGTAATTCTTTTCATAAAAATGGGGGTTGATTAAGTTTTAAATGTTTGGGCTAAGATAATGTTTTCTGCAAACTTAAGTTAAGGAAATTTAATTTTTTCTAATGATTCTTTGCTGATTATTGCTTGGGCTGGTTACAACTGATTTTTTCGTTCAACATGAACAACCTGTTAAGATAAATTATTTGCTGACAGGAACCACCTTTTGCCCCTTGTAAATGAAATTAAGATTTTATTTTAGTTGGGGAGTTAAGACCTCTCTATACATAAATGAATTTTTGTTAAAGGGGATTAACCACCCGATAAAAAAATCTGCTGGCGCGCTTTTTTACATCCCTGCTTGAAAATAAGGAGGAAATCTTGGGCGTGTCTTTATTTTAACTCTTCACAGATAAAAGAAAGATTTGCAGACGGAAGCACCCGTTCGCCAGAGACGAAGACTCCTTCTTTAAAAAGAGGGGGATTTTGTTTGATCCTTATTATCAACTTACGGCACTATTAAGGACATTCGTGTATTCGCGGTAAGTTTATTTCATGATTTGTTTTCTTGTCCCATATGTTTCCATCTCTTATGCGTCCACAAGTAGTATTGGGGATCCTTTTTGATTTGATTTTCAAGTTGCTCGATGTACATATCGGTGATTTGATAATCTTTAAGTTTTTTTGGTTTATCAGTTAGAGAAATAATTTCCCCTTGGTAATATCCTCGTTTCACTTTTTCAATTTTAAGATAAGAAACTGATAAGTCCAGTTTCTTGGCTGCTACTTCACTCCCGATAAATACAGGAACTCGATGTCCCAAAAACGGTCTCCAATATTTTGATCTTCCTCCTTTAGGCGCTTGGTCAGCTATCATTCCGTAATTACAGAGTTTTTGATTTTGTTTGTCGGCAATCATCTGTCTGATAACTTCGTCTTTATCCAGCATTTCAACGCCAAATTTCTCCCGCGTTTTTCGAATCATTTTATCGAAATACGGATTTTTTATCTTTTTATAAATTCCGTAGGGTTTGTATTTCATTCCTTGAAGGTTGAGAGCAGTGACCCATTCATAAGAATTATAATGTCCCATCATAAAAATATGACTTTTTTGCAAAGATTCTATACGTTTTAACTCCTGCGGATTTTGGAGTACAAAACGCCTCACCATTTCGTCTTCCGAAAAGCTAATACTTTTGGTCATTTCCAGAAATAAATCACAAAAATGATGATAAAAATCCTTTCGGATTTGGTGAATCTCATCTTTTGATTTCTCAGGGAAAGCCATCGTAAGATTCTGTTCCACTACTTTTTTACGATAGCCTACGATATAGTAAACCAAAAAAAAGGCAATATCCGAAACAGCATAAAAAACGCGGTATGGCAACTTAGAAATTCCCCAAAGAATAGGATAGGTTAGCAAATAAGCTAATCTTTGCATAGGCTTGAAAAGTTTCGGCTAAGATATAGTATATTTGGCGTTTAACAAATTTGAATCATGGGAGATATAGCCATAAGTACGATTGTTATTATCGGACTCAATGTATTGATTTCTTTTAAAGGATTTAATGACCGCGCTTTTTTTGATCGTTATAGCTTTAAACTCGGTCCGGCAAAAGCAGGGGAATATATCCGATTTTTGAGTTCGGGATTCTTACACGTGGACACCACACACCTTCTGGTAAATATGATTACTTTTTACTTTTTTGCCAGCGTCGTAATTCAACACTTAGGAGAGTTTTATTTTGTAATTATCTATTTGGGCAGTTTGATTTTAGGAAATTTATTCTCCTTCTTTTTCAATAGAGACAATCCTTATTATATAGCAGTTGGAGCCAGTGGCGCAGTGATGGGAGTCTTATATTCAGCAATTCTTCTACAACCCAATATGATGTTGGGATTGATGTTTATTATCCCAATCCCTGCCTATGTTTTTGGAATTGGGTATCTTCTGTATTCTTTATACGGTATGAGAAAACGAACGGGAAATATCGGTCACGATGCCCATTTTGGCGGAGCGATGGGTGGTTATTTCCTCACCTTATTAATGGCTCCGATTTTATTTCAAGTGCATACCTTAATGGTTATTTTATTGGCAATTCCTTTGGTTTTGCTGTTTGTTTTACACAAGAGAAAGGCGATTTAGTTGAAGGAGGCAAGGAATTAAAGATTGAAGGAATCAAAACTCCCATTCTTTAAGAGAGAACAAAATAGGTAAACCAAAGGTTGAGCTTTTCATAGTGGTTGTAACTGTTATGTTGCTTCTTTAAACAATCATAATCGAGAAACAAAGTAACCTCCTACTTCAAAACAGCAAAAACCTTACCTGCTTTACAATCAAACAAGTTTGATTATCAAGCTGTCCTTT
>Ga0079225_10000663_pt1 | contig 18729 bp, 14 predicted proteins | sample Poulit2012_FD_76344 | JGI IMG/M metagenome (GOLD analysis project Ga0079225, IMG submission 76344) | Agricultural soil microbial communities from Georgia to study Nitrogen management - Poultry litter 2012 | ecosystem: Environmental > Terrestrial > Soil > Agricultural land | place: USA: Georgia... | reverse complement strand
GTACGACCTGCCGGACCGCGGGGCCGGGATCCGAGTCTACGAGGTGCACGGGGATCTGCTGTTCGCGGGCGCCGAGCGGGTGGTGCGCACCGCCACCGCTCAACGTGAGCATTTCGCCGCCGCGATCCTCGACGTCTCGCGTGCCGACGACATCAACGACGTCGCCCGCGCCCTGCTGGCCGGGCTCGGGGCCACCCTGCAGACCGTCGGCAAACGCGGTTTCCTCGTCGACCCGGACGGCATGGTGGTGCCGAAGGATTCGCCGCTGCGCGAGGCCGTCTACGACAGCGGCGAGGATGCGGTGACCGCCGCCGAGGCCTGGCTGGCCGGCCGCGAGAGCTGACTCCGCCCGGCGCTGCCGGTCAGCGCCGGTTCAGCACGGCATCACCAGGTGCACCGGCTCGTCGTAGCCGCGCAACGTCACCGTCTCACCGCGCGACCAGTGCACCCGTTCGTCCTCGCCGGCCCCGGCGACGGTGTCGCTGGTCGACAGCACGCGGCAGGGGATCGTCTTGGCCAGTTCACACAGCCGTGCCGCCTCGTTGACCGGTTCGCCGATCACGGTGTACTCGAAGCGTTCCCGTGCCCCGATGTTGCCGGCGACCGCCTCTCCGGCGGCCACGCCGATTCCGGCCTGGCACGCCGGCACCTCGGCGCGCAGCCGGTGCGAGATGGCGCGGGCGGCGGCCAGCGCGTGGCCCTCGGGGGCCTCCAGGGCCACCGGGGCGCCGAAGATCGCCAGCGTGGCGTCACCCTCGAATTTGTTGACCAGTCCGTGGTGGCGGTCCACCTCGTCGACGATGACCGAGAAGAACCGGTTGAGCAGCGCCACCACCTCCGAGGCGGGCCGACCGGTGATCAGTTCGGTGGACCCGATGATGTCGACGAAGATCACCGCCACGTGGCGCTCCTCGCCGCCGAGTTCGGGCAGTGCGGCCTCGGCGGCCGCGGCGGCGACCTCACGGCCGACATGCCGGCCGAACAGGTCCCGCAGCCGTTCGCGCTCGCGCAGTCCGTCGACCATGGCGTTGAATCCGCGCTGCAGTTCCCCCAGCTCGGTGCCGTCGAACACCACCAGGGTGGTGTCCAGATCCCCCTGCTCGACCCGGCGCATCGCGGTGCGCACCGCACGCACCGGGGTGGCGGTCAGCCACGACAGGATCCACATCAACACGAACCCGAACACCAGCGCCATCCCGGACAAGATGATGACCGCCCAAGCGAATTGGGTTTTGTTCATGTTGTGCAGCAGCAGGACGAACCAGGCGGTCAGCGCGATGCCCACCACCGGGACGCCGGAGCCGAGCAACCACACCGTCATGGTGCGCCCCATGATGCGGGTGGCGAACCGGCGCTGCGGGGGACCGGCGGCCAACGCCGCGGCGGCCACCGGACGCAACGCGAACTCGGTGAGCAGATAACACGCGGTGGAGACCACCACACCGCTGAACACGATCGTGAACAACACCTGGGGGATGAACAGGGTGTCCACCAGGCCGTAGAGGATGGTCAGCAGGGCGGCACCCATCGCCCACAGCCCCAGCGCCCCGCGGGCCACCCGCCACGGCGCGGCGGCGATGTTGCGCTGGTCGGTGCGGTTCGGCGGCTTCTGCTCGATCGACCAGCGCAGCCGCCGCACGGTGCGCCGGGTGATCCAGAAGGTCCCGGTGACCAGGGCGAACGCGATGTAGGCGGGCACCACCCCGAACGTCAGCCAGGCCGGTGCGTCGAGGAACACGTTGGGGACCGGGAACGCGACGGCGACCAGCAGCATCGCCACACCGATACCGAGCAGGTTGGCGGCCACGATGAAGATCGTCAGGATCGCCTGCAGCCGCACCCGCCGGCGCGGCTGGGGCTCGGAGACCCGGCCGAGCAGCCACGACCCGTACGCGGGCGTGCTGGTGGGTCGGGCGCCCTGGCCGGTGAGGGTCTCCAGGACGGCGCCGAGTCGGCGGGCGAGGCGCGAGTTCGTGCTCATCGTGACACCAGCCTATGGGTATCGCGGCGCCGGCCCCTAGGGTGGACCGGGTGCGCCTGGTGATCGCTTCCTGCACCGTCGACTATCTGGGGCGCCTCACCGCGCACCTGCCGGCCGCGCGGCGGCTGCTGTTGATCAAGGCCGACGGGTCGGTCAGCGTGCACGCCGACGACCGTGCCTACAAGCCGCTGAACTGGATGAGCCCGCCGTGCCGGCTCACCGAGCACCCCGCCGGCGCCGACGGGGAACCGCTGGTGTGGGTGGTGGAGAACGCCAAGGGCGAGCAGCTGCGGATCACCATCGAGGAGATCGAACACGATTCGCACCATGACCTCGGCGTCGACCCGGGCCTGGTCAAAGACGGGGTGGAGGCCCATCTGCAGGAGTTGCTCGCCGAGCACGTCGGGTTGCTGGGCGACGGCTACTCTCTGGTGCGCCGGGAGTATCCGACCGCGATCGGACCGGTGGATCTGCTCTGCCGCGACGAGACCGGTGCCGCGGTGGCCGTGGAGATCAAACGCCGCGGTGAGATCGACGGCGTCGAACAGCTCACCCGTTATCTGGAGTTGCTCAACCGCGACAGCCTGATCGCCCCGGTGCGTGGGGTGTTCGCCGCCCAGCAGATCAAACCGCAGGCCCGAACCCTCGCCGAGGACCGCGGAATTCGGTGCCTGACACTCGATTACGACACCATGCGGGGGATGGACAGCGACGAGTACCGGCTGTTCTGACCCGGCCGTCGCGGCGTGGTTCCTACACTGGGGTGATGCCCCGCCGTCCGTCGCGTCGCCGCTCCGGGGCCCGGCCGCTGCCGACCTCGCCGAGCCCGCAGCGCATCGAGACCGGGCCCGACGGGTGGGCGCACACGGTGCGGCCGGTGAGCGCGGGGCGCGCGCGCAAGACCTACCGGTGTCCGGGCTGCGACCATGAGATCCGTCCGGGCACCGCGCACCTGGTCGCCTGGCCGACCGACGGCGCCGCGGCCGGACTGGAGGATCGGCGCCACTGGCACACCGGGTGTTGGGCCCACCGGGGCACCCGCGGGCCGACGCGACGCTGGTCGTAGCCGTCCGGGCCCGTTCCCCGTGTGACGCGGCGGGTCAGTGCGCGATGGTGGCCGGCTCGACGAGCTCGATGAGCACCCCGCCGGCGTCCTTGGGGTGGATGAAGTTGATCCGCGAGTTCGCGGTGCCGCGCCGGGGCGCGTCGTAGAGCAGGCGGACGCCCTGGTCGTGCAGCCGCTCGGTGAGCGCGTCGATGTCGCTGACGCGGTAGGCGAGCTGCTGCAGACCCGGGCCGCGCCGGTCGATGAACTTCGCGATCGTCGACGACTCGTCGATCGGCGCCATCAGCTGCAGTTGGGCGCTGCCGGTCGGCGCTCCGCGCACCGTCAGCATCGCCTCCCGAATGCCCTGCTCGTCGTTGATCTCCTCGTGCAGGACGATCATGCCCAGCTGGTCGTGGTACCACTTCTTGGCCGCGTCGAGATCGGGCACCGCGATGCCGACGTGATCGATCGCGGTCACCAGTGCGCTGGCCAACAGGGGCCGGGCATCAACCTGTTCGGTGGTCATAACAACACGGTAACCTGATGGCCACGGTCGCGCGGCGGGAACCCCACGGATCGACCCCTCAACCGTTTTGGAGGCAGCTTATGACGACGTCGGTGATCGTTGCTGGGGCGCGCACCCCGATCGGCCGATTGATGGGTTCGCTGAAGGATTTCTCCGGCAGCGATCTGGGCGCGATCGCCATCGCCGGCGCGCTGGAGAAGGCCGGGGTCGCCGCGGAGCAGGTCGACTACGTGATCATGGGCCAGGTGCTCACCGCCGGTGCCGGCCAGATGCCGGCCCGGCAGGCCGCGGTCGACGCCGGGATCGGCTGGGACGTTCCGGCGCTGACGATCAACAAGATGTGCCTGTCGGGCATCGACTCGATCGCGTTGGCCGATCAGCTGATCCGGGCCGGGGAGTTCGACGTCGTCGTCGCCGGCGGGCAGGAGTCGATGACCCGGGCACCGCATCTGCTGATGGGCAGCCGCGCCGGCTACAAGTACGGCGACGTCACCGTGCTCGACCACCTGGCCTACGACGGGCTGCACGACGTGTTCACCGACCAGCCGATGGGGGCGCTGACCGAGCAGCGCAACGACGCCGACCGGTTCAGTCGCGCCGAGCAGGACCAGTACGCCGCGCGGTCGCACCAGCGGGCCGCCGCCGCCTGGAAGGACGGCGTGTTCGCCGATGAGGTGGTGCCGGTGGCGATTCCCCAACGCAAGGGCGACCCGGTGCAGTTCACCGAGGACGAGGGCATCCGCGCCAACACCACCGCCGACTCGCTGTCGGGATTGAAACCGGCGTTTCGCCCCGACGGCACGATCACCGCCGGCTCGTCCTCGCAGATCTCCGACGGGGCCGCGGCGGTGGTGGTGATGAGCAAGGCCAGAGCCGAGCAGCTGGGACTGCGCTGGCTGGTCGAGATCGGGGCGCACGGGGTGGCCGCCGGTCCCGATTCGACGTTGCAGTCGCAACCGGCCAACGCGATCACCAAGGCGATCGCCAAGGAGGGCATCGAGGTCGGCGCCCTCGACGTCATCGAGATCAACGAGGCGTTCTCCGCGGTGGCGCTGGCCTCGACGCGCGAGCTCGCCGTGGACCCCGACCTGGTCAACGTCAACGGCGGCGCGATCGCGATGGGCCATCCGATCGGCATGTCGGGGGCGCGCATCACGCTGCACGCCGCACTGGAGTTGCACCGCCGCGGATCCGGGTACGCGGTGGCCGCGCTCTGCGGCGCCGGCGGTCAGGGCGACGCGCTGATCCTGCGGGCCGGCTGAGCCGATCAGGTTGCTGAGCGCCACCGCGGCGCGGCGCTGTGATTTTCCTCATAGCAGGTGTCTGCCCCGTCGAAAACCATGGTGTGACCGCCCTGAACGGCCGTTCCGGGCGGTCGGCGGGCATATGTCAGACTTGAGGCCGTGAGTCGTCCTCAACGTCCGCAGCCCACCCCCGGCCCCTCGTTGGCCGGGGCGGTCGACCTCTCCGCACTCAAGCGTCCGCCGGCGGAGTCCGGGTCCGGCGAGTCCGCCGCCGGTGTCGGCGTGGAGATCACCGAGGCCAACTTCGAACAGGAAGTCCTGGCCCGGTCCAACGAGGTCCCGGTGGTGGTGCTGCTGTGGTCGCCGCGCAGCGCGGCGTGCCGGCAGTTGGCCGAGGCGTTGAGCGCGCTGGCCGAGGCCGACACCGGGCGCTGGACGCTGGTCTCGGTGAACGTCGACACCAGCCCGCGGGTCGCCCAGGTCTTCGGTGTCGAGGCGGTTCCGGCGGTGGTGGCCCTCGGCGCGGGTCAGCCGCTGGACAGTTTCCAGGGGGTCCCGCCGGCCGACCAGCTGCGCGGCTGGCTCGACGCGCTGCTCAAGGCGACCGCCGGCAAGCTCGGCGGTGGGGCCGACGCCGAGGAGCCCGAGGAGGTCGACCCGGCGCTCGCCGCCGCGCGCCGGCAGCTCGACGACGGGGACCTCCCGGCCGCGCTGGCCTCCTACGAGGCGATTCTGGCCGCCGACCCCGGCCACGCCGAAGCCGCGGGCGCGGTGCGCCAGATCACGTTTCTGCAGCGCGCCACCGGCCACGGCCCCGACGCGCTCGCCGCCGCCGATGCCGCCCCCGACGACATCGAGGCGGCCCTGGCCGCCGCGGACGTGCAGATCCTCAACCAGGACCCGGCCGGCGCGTTCGACCGGCTGGTCGAGCTGATTCGCCGCACCGGTGGGCAGCAGCGCAGCACGGTGCGCACCCGGCTGATCGAGCTCTTCGAGCTGTTCGACCCGGCCGACCCGCGCGTGGTGGCCGGCCGGCGCAGCCTGGCCAACGCGCTGTACTGAGCCCTACCGGAGCGGGGCGGCGGGTGCGACCGCGACCGGCTCCAACCAGAGCGCCGAGAGCGGGGCCAAGACCAGCTCCGCGGACGCGGGCCGACCGTGCCAGGACCGCGCGGTGGCCTCCACGGCGCCGAGGTTGCCCACACCGCCGCCGCGATACTCCGTGGCGTCGGTGTTGAGCACCTCGCGCCAGCGCCCGGCCGTGGGCAACCCCAGCCGGTAACGGCCGTGCTCGGCGCCGGCGAAGTTGAACACACAGGCCAGCACCGAGCCGTCGGTGCCATAGCGCAGAAAGCTCAGCACATTGTTCGCCGAATCGTTGGCGTCGATCCAGGAGTAGCCGGCCGGGTCGCTGTCGTGGCTCCACAGTGCGGGGCGCTGCCCGTAGGCGGCGTTGAGGTCGTCGATCAGCCGCAGGATTCCCGCGGAGTAGCCGTCCTCGTCGAGCTGGAACCAATCGACGCCGCGCTGCTCGTCCCACTCGGCGCGCTGACCGAATTCCTGACCCATGAACAGCAGCTGTTTACCCGGGTGGGCCCACTGGTAGGCCAGTAGAGCCCGCACCCCCGCGGCCTTGGCGTGGTCGTCGCCGGGCATCCGCTCCCACAGGGTGCCCTTGCCGTGCACCACCTCGTCGTGGCTGATCGGCAACACGAAATGCTCGCTGTAGGCGTACATCATCGCGAAGGTCATCTCGTGGTGGTGGTAGCTGCGGTACACCGGATCGTGGGCCAGATAGTCCAGCGTGTCGTGCATCCAGCCCATGTTCCATTTCATCGTGAACCCCAGGCCCCCCAGCTCGGTGGGGCGGGTCACCCCGGGCCACGACGTCGACTCCTCGGCGATGGTGACCACCCCGGGGCAGAGTTTGTGCACGGTGGCGTTCATCTCCTGCAGGAACTGCACCGCCTCCAAGTTCTCCCGGCCGCCGTGGACGTTGGGGGTCCAGCCCCCCGCGGGCCGCGAATAGTCCAGGTAGAGCATCGAGGCCACCGCGTCGACCCGCAGACCGTCGACGTGGAACTCCTGCAGCCAGTACAGCGCGTTGGCGACCAGGAAGTTGCGCACCTCGGGGCGGCCGAAGTCGAACACGTAGGTGCCCCAATCGAGTTGCTCCCCACGATGCGGGTCGGCGTGCTCGTACAACGCGGTCCCGTCGAAACGGCCCAGCGCCCAGGCGTCCTTGGGGAAATGGGCGGGCACCCAGTCCACGATCACCCCGATCCCGGCCCGGTGCAGCGCATCGACCAACGCCCGGAACTCGTCGGGGGCGCCGAATCGGGCGGTGGGGGCGTAGTAGGAGGTCACCTGGTAGCCCCACGACCCTCCGAACGGGTGCTCGGCGACCGGCAACAACTCCACATGGGTGAACCCGCGGGCACGCACGTACCCGACAAGGTCGGTGACCAGCTGCCGGTAGCTGCGGCCCGGTCGCCAGGAGCCGAGGTGGACCTCGTAGATGCTCATCGGTGCGCGCGACGGCGCGCCCGCGCCGCGCCGTTCCATCCAGTCCTCGTCGCCCCAGCGGTACCGGCTCGCGGTGACCCGTGAGGCGGTCTGCGGCGGCACCTCGGTGGCGAACGCGAACGGGTCGGCGCGGTCGCTGACCGACCCGTCCGGGCCGCGCACCCGGAACTTGTAGAGGCCGTCGGCGGGAAAGTCCGGCCAGAACAGCTCCCACACGCCGGAGGACCCCAGCGCGCGCATCGGGGCCATCGCCCCGTCCCAGCCGGTGGTGTCACTGATCAGGCTCACCCCGACCGCGTTGGGGGCCCACACCGCGAACGAGACGCCGCGCACTTCGCCGTCGGCGGTGCGGAAGCTGCGCGGGTGCGCGCCGAGCACCTCCCAGAGCCGCTCGTGGCGGCCCTCGTTGAACAGGTGCAGATCCACCTCGCCGAGGGTGGGCAGAAAACGGTATCCGTCGGCAACCGGCGCCGCCGCGGGCCGCCCGGGGTCGCGCACCTGCAGACGGTAGTCGAGCAGGCCGGTGAACGGCAGGGTGGTCGTGAACAGCCCGGACCTGCCGGGCTGCAACACAATCCGATCCTCACCGACAAGGGCGACGACCTCCTCGGCGCGCGGGCGGAACACCCGGATCACGGTGCGCTCGCCGTGCTCGTGGGCGCCGAGCAGCGCGTGCGGATCCGAGTGGGTGCCGGCGACCAGCCGGTCCACCTCGGCGCTCTCCGGTGCACCCGGTCCCGTTGTGGTCATCGGGTGCTCACCGCCGCCGCAGTAACTCGGCGCGCGCCGCCTCCGGCACCGGCGGCATCGCGATGATGTGGGCTACCGCGCGTGCCGGGTCCAGGCGCACATAGTTGACCTCGCCCCATTGATACTCCTCCCCGGTGATCTGTTCGGTGACCGCGAACCGGTCGTGCTGGTATCGCCCGAGCGCCCCCATGTCCAGGTGCACCATCCCGTCCTCCGCGCCGAACGGGTTCAGCGTCACCACCACCAGCACGGTGTCCCCGGTGATCGGATCGAACTTGGAGTAGGCCAGCAGCGCCTCGTTGTCGACGTGGTGGATCGCCAGGGTGCGCATCTGCTGCAGTGCCGGATGCCGCCGGCGGATCTCGTTGAGCTGGGTCAAAAACGGTTCCAACGACCGGTTCTCGGCGGACTTGGCGGCGAAGTCACGCGGCCGCAGCTGATACTTCTCCGAATCCAGGTACTCTTCGCTGCCCTGACGCACCGGCTGGTCCTCGAACAGCTCGTAGCCGGAGTACACCCCCCAGGTCGGGCTGAACGTCGCGGCCAGCACAGCGCGGATCGCGAACATGCCCGGGCCGCCACGCTGCAGGCTCTCGTGCAGGATGTCGGGGGTGTTGACGAACAGGTTGGGCCGGCGGAAGTCAGCGAACTCGGCGATCTCGGAGGCGAATTCGGCCAGTTCACCCTTCCAGGTCCGCCAGGTGAAATAGGTGTAGGACTGGGTGAACCCGAGCTTGGCGAGCCCGTACTGGCGTGCCGGGGGAGTGAACGCCTCGGCGAGGAACAGCACATCGGGGTCGAGGGTTTTCACCTCGGCGATCAGCCATGCCCAGAAATCGGGGGGTTTGGTGTGCGGGTTGTCGACCCGGAAGATCTTCACCCCGTGACTGACCCAGTGGCGCACCACGCGCAGCACTTCCGCGTACAACCCGGCCGGGTCGCGGTCGAAGTTCAGCGGGTAGATGTCCTGATATTTCTTCGGTGGGTTCTCCGCGTAGGCGATGGTGCCGTCGGGCAGTTCGGTGAACCACTCGGGGTGCGCACTGACCCACGGGTGATCCGGCGCGCACTGCAGCGCCAGATCCAGCGCGACCTCCATGCCCAGTGCGGCGGCGCCGTCGACGAAGCGGTCGAAGTCGGCGAGGGTGCCCAACTCCGGATGCACCGCGTCGTGGCCGCCGGCCGCGCTCCCGATCGCCCACGGGGAGCCGACGTCACCGGGCTCGGCGGTCGGTGCGTTGTTGCGTCCCTTGCGGTGCACGGTGCCGATCGGATGGATCGGCGGCAGGTACACCACGTCGAACCCCATCGCCGCGATGCGCGGCAGCGCCGCCCCGGCGGTGGCGAAGGTGCCGTGCACCGGTGCGCCGTTGGCGTCGCGCCCCCCGGTGGAGCGCGGGAACATCTCATACCAGGAGCCGACGCTGGCGCGGCGGCGGTCCACCCAGACCGCCCGCGGCTCGGCGGGGGTGACCAGCTCGCGCAACGGGTGCTCGGCGAGCAGTTGCTCGATCTCGGTGCCCAGCGCCGCGGCGCAGCGCACCAACGGGTCGCCCGGAAAGCGCAGCGCCGCCGCGGCGTCGACCAGCGGCGCGCGGTGACGCCTCGGCATCCCCCGCGCGGCCCGGTCGAGCAGCGCCGCACCGATCAGCAGGTCGTTGGCGAGCTCCGACTCTCCCTGGCCGGCATCGAGTTTGGCACACACGTTGTGACGCCAGGTATCGATCGGATCCCGCCAGCCCTGCACCTGAAACGTCCACAACCCGACCCGGTCGGGCTGGAACTCGCCGTGGAACACGAACGGCTCCCAACCCGCCGTCATCGGCAGCAGCCGGGCCTCCCCGCCCGCCGGGCCCGGCGGCGATCCCGGCGCGGGGTAGTGGGCGCCCACGTAGCGCACCGCCAGGGTCGCCGCTACCGTCTCGTGACCGTCGGCCCAGACGGTGGCGCGCACCGGCACCACCTCGTCGACGACCGCTTTGGCCGGATAACGCCCGCAGGAGACCACCGGGGCGACCTCGTCGATCTCGATTCGACCCGGCACCTTCGCTCCGTCCGTCACAGGTTTGCGGCCTCTGCCCACCATCTACCGTAGTGTCCTGCCGGCCCGCCGGGCGGTCAGTAAGCTCACGATGCGTGAAAGCCCTCCGCCGTTTCACCGTCCGCGCCCACCTTCCCGACCGGCTCGCCGCCCTCGAGGAGCTGGCGACCAACCTGCGCTGGTCGTGGGAGAAACCGATCCAGGACCTGTTCGCACGGATCGACGAGGACCTGTGGGAGCGCTGCGGGCACGACCCGGTGGTGCTGCTGGGCGCGGTCAGCCCGGCGCGGCTCGACGCGCTGGCCGACGACACCGCGTTCACCACCCGCCTCGGTGAGCTCGCCGACGATCTGCACGACTACCTGCACCGGCCGCTGTGGTACCAGGACCAACAGCGTGCCGGCGCGGCGATGCCCGCCGGGATCGCGTATTTCTCAATGGAGTTCGGGGTCGCCGAGGTGCTGCCCAACTACTCCGGCGGGCTGGGCATCTTAGCCGGGGACCATCTGAAGTCCGCCTCCGACCTGGGGGTGCCCCTGATCGGGGTGGGGCTGTACTACCGATCCGGGTACTTCCGGCAGTCGCTGACCGCCGACGGCTGGCAGCGGGAGACCTATCCGGCGCTGGATCCGCAGGGGCTGCCGCTGCGGCTGCTCCTGGACACCGCGGGGCGCCCGGCGCTGATCGCGGTGACGCTGCCCGACGACGGACAGCTGCATGCGCGGATCTGGGTCGCCCAGGTCGGCCGGGTGCCGTTGCTGCTGCTGGACTCCGACATCCCGGAGAACCCGCACCCGCTGCGCGGGGTCACCGACCGGCTCTACGGCGGCGGGCAGGACCACCGGATCAAGCAGGAGATCCTGGCCGGGATCGGCGGGGTGCGCGCGGTGCGGGCGTTCACCGCCCTCGAGGGGCGGGCGGCCCCGGAGGTCTTCCACATGAACGAGGGCCACGCCGGGTTCCTCGGCGCCGAACGCATCCGCGAGCTGATCGCCGAGCCGGGGCTGGACTTCGACACCGCCCTGGCGGTGGTGCGCTCCTCCACGGTGTTCACCACCCACACCCCGGTTCCGGCAGGCATCGACCGGTTCCCGCGCGAGCTGGTGGAGCGCGTGTTCACCGACCACGCCGAGCCGGCGCTGCTGCCGGGGGTGCCCACCGAACGGATCCTGGCGCTCGGCGCCGAGGACGACCCGGCGATGTTCAACATGGCCCACATGGGGCTGCGCCTGGCGCAGCGCGCCAACGGGGTGTCGCTGCTGCACGGCCGGGTCAGCCGGGCGATGTTCAACGAGCTGTGGCCCGGCTTCGACCCCGAGGAGGTGCCGATCGGCTCGATCACCAACGGGGTGCACGCGCCCACCTGGGCGGCCCCGCAGGTTTTGGCCCTCGGCCGGCAACTCGCCGGGTCCGATTCGTTCAGCGAGCCGGCGGTCTGGCAGCGCCTGCAGCACGTCGCGGCCAGCCAGCTGTGGGCGATCCGTTCGCAGCTGCGCACCGAACTCGTCGCCGATGTGCGGGCGCGGCTGCGCCGGTCCTGGCTGGAACGCGGCGCCTCGGAGGCCGAGCTGGGCTGGATCGCGACCGCGTTCGACCCGCAGGTCCTCACCATCGGGTTCGCCCGGCGGGTGCCGACCTACAAGCGGTTGACCCTGATGCTGCGCGACCCGCAGCGGCTCGAGCAGCTGCTGCTCGACGAGCACCGCCCGGTGCAGCTGATCGTCGCCGGCAATTCCCATCCCGCCGACGACGGGGGTAAGGCGCTGATCCAGCAGGTCGTGCAGTTCGCCGATCGCCCCGAGGTGCGTCACCGGATCGCGTTTCTGCCCGACTACGACATGTCGATGGCCCGCCGGCTGTACTGGGGCTGCGACGTGTGGCTGAACAACCCGCTGCGCCCGCTGGAGGCGTGCGGCACCTCCGGGATGAAAAGCACGCTCAACGGCGGGCTGAACCTGTCCATCCGGGACGGCTGGTGGGACGAGTGCTACGACGGGGAGAACGGCTGGGAGATCCCCACCGCCGACGGGGTGGCCGACGAGGACCGCCGCGACGATCTGGAGGCCGCCGCGCTCTACGAGCTGCTGGAGCAGTCGGTGACCCCGCGGTTCTACGACCGCGACCAGCACGGGGTGCCGCCGCGGTGGGTGGAGATGGTGCGCCACACCCTGCAGATCCTGGGCCCGAAGGTGCTGGCCTCGCGGATGGTGCGCGACTACGTCGAGCGCTACTACACCCCGGCCGCGCACTCGGTGCGCGCCACCGTCGGCGCCGAGGGTGACTTCGGGCCGGCCCGCGCGCTGGCCGACTACCGGCGGCGCGTCGAGGCGGCGTGGCCGCATCTGACGATCACCGATGTCGACGCCACCGGACTGCCCGACACCCCGGTGCTCGGCGCCGAACTGACCTTGACCGCCCGCGTGGCGCTGGGCGGGCTGGGCCCCGAGGACGTGGTGGTGCAGGCGGTGCTGGGCCGCGTCGACGCCGGCGACGCCCTCGTGGACCCGGTGACGGTGGCCATGGACCACACCGGTGCCGCCGACGGCGGTGAGGCTGTGTTCACCACCACCACCGCGCTGCCGCTGGCCGGCCCGGTCGGCTACACCGTGCGGGTGTTGCCCACCCATCCGCTGCTGGCCACCGCCGCCGAGTACGGGCTGGTGGCGCTGCCCGGATAGCGCAGGCTAGCTGACTTCGAGCTCCAAGTGCTTGAGGCGCCGCACCAGAATGCTGGGGAGCCACTGTCCGACGTCGGCCGGCTCGATCCAGGTTGTGCGCTGCAGCAGCGTCGCCAAAATGATCCGTGCCTCGACGCGCGCCAGGACGTTGCCCACGCAGAAGTGCACGCCTCTGCCGAAGGCAAGGTGGTTCTTGGCGCTGGCGCGGTCGAGCCGGAACTCGTCGGGTGCTTCGAAGTGCGCCGGATCGCGATTGGCCGCGCCCCACAGCAGCAGCAGGTGGGAGTCCGCGGGCACGGCCACGCCACCCAGCGTCGTGTCGCGCCGCACGTGGCGATAGTGCCCGCGAAACGGCGATTCGAAACGCAAGGTCTCTTCGATGAAGGCCTCCAACAAGGTCGGATCGTCGCGCAGTCGCCGCTGAACGTCGGGCTTGTCGGCCAGAATCCACGCCGCGCTGCCCAAAAGTGACGCAGTCGATTCGCCGGCGGCGCTGAACAACGTGAGCATGACTCCCAGCGCCGGCACCTGCTCCAGTTCGCCCGACGCGTAGCGGGCGGCCAGATCCGCGATCAGCCCGCTATGCGAACCGGGTTTCTCGAAGTGTTGCAGGACATAACCGGACAGCTCCAGCGCCGCCTCGCCGGCTGCCTGGAGTTGCTCGGGGGCCACCACACCGTCGAGCAAGGTGGTGGTGGCGTATCCGAGCCGGATCAACGTGTCGACGTCGTCGGAGGGCAAGCCGAGCAGCGTGGCCACCACCATCATCGGAAGCCGGTTGGCCACGGCACTCATCCACTCGATGCGGCTGTGGGACAGGTTCTGCTCCCAGAGCCGGCCCGCGGCGTCGGCGGCGAACTCCTCGATGACGCGGACCCGCTTCACCGACAGGTGCGGCAGCAGCAGTTTGCGGTGGAACCCGTGCACGGGGTCGTCGGCGGTGGCCAGGGCGTGCGACGGGTCGTCCAGCGGCGCCATCGTCAACGGGGTGACCGCGCCCTCGCGATAGACCATGGTCGCGGTGAGGTTGGAGGAGAAGTCCTCCACCCGATCGACCGCCTCAACCACCGCATTCCACCCGCATACCGCGTAGAACCCTGAATCGCCGATCCGCTGCACCGGCCCATCGGCACGCATCCGGTCGTACAGGGGATAGGGATCCTGCAGCCCTTGGTGACCGAAGAACAGCTCCGGGGCCTCGATGACCGTCATCGGTCCAGGCTGGCGGCCCCACGACGCCAGATCAAGACGACGTGTCCACGTTGAAAAGTCGGTGCCGCGCGGGCGGGGCGGCGCCGGTCGTCACTCCGACATGCGACCAGCACGATACCGTGAGAAAAATTTCCGTTCATGTATCACCGTGCGAAAATCGTTTCAGGCTGTCGACAGGAGAACACGAATGGCTCAGACGGACTGGCTGCTGGGCCGTGATCGACGCAGCGAAGCCACCGAGCGAATCGTGGCTGCGGCCGCCGACCTGATTTCCCGGTGGGGGTATGGCGCCTTCACCATCGAAGCCCTGGCCGCCGAGGTGCACTGCTCGCCGGCGACGATCTACCGGCACACCGGCGGCAAGGCGGCGATCCGCGACACCGTGATCGCCCTGCACGCGGAGCGCATCGTCGACGCGGCACGCGACGCCATCGCCGACCTACGCGGACCGGAACGGGTCGTCACCGCCACCATCACCGCTCTCGAACGCCTGCGGTCAGATCCGCTGGCGCACCTCATGCGCCAGATGCATCCTGACCCCACCGACGAATGGGTCACCAACTCACCGGCGATCACCGCGTTCGCCGCGGAGATGCTCGGCGCCGACAACGACGATCCGCTCGCCGCGCAGTGGCTGATCCGCGTCTTTCTTGCACTGTGGTGCTGGCCGGTGAAAGACCTCGCCGACCAGCGCGCCATGGTGCGCCGCTTCCTCGGCCCCTCCTACACCGCGCCCGCCATGGAGCCAATCCGGCCCTGACCGGGGCGTCGATGACCGTCGATGCTGGTGCGCGGCTAGTGCGCGCCGCGCAACCGGCGCAGCGCCGCGCGGACCCGGTGGGCGTCGGTGGTCTCCCAGAACGGCGGCAGCGACGCGCGCAGATACCCGCCGTAGCGGGCGGTGAGCAGCCGCGAGTCGAGCACCGCGATCACCCCGCGGTCGTCGATGCGACGCAGCAGCCGGCCCGCGCCCTGCGCCAGCAGCAGCGCGGCGTGACTGGCCGCCACCGCCATGAACCCGTTGCCGCCGTGAGCGCTGACGGCGCGCTGCCGGGCGGCCAGCAGCGGATCGTCGGGACGCGGGAACGGGATCCGGTCGATGAGCACCAGTGAGAGCGCGGGGCCGGGCACGTCGACACCCTGCCACAGCGACAACGTGCCGAACAGGCAGGTTTCTGGGTCGGCGGCGAACCGGTCGATCAGCGCGCCGGTGCCGTCCTCGCCCTGGCACAACACCGGGACCTCGAGGCGCTCCCGCATCGCGTCGGCGGCCGCCCGCGCGGCCCGCATGGAGGAGAACAGCCCCAGCGTGCGCCCGCCCGCGGCGGTGATCAGGTCGGCGATCTCGCTGAGCTGCTCGACCGACCCGGTGCCGTCGCGCCCCGGCGGCGGCAGGTGCGCGGCGATGTAGAGGATGCCCGCGCGGGCATGGTCGAACGGGGAGCCGACGTCCAGGCCGCGCCAGCGCGGTGCCTCGGCGGCCGAGCCGGTCAGCCCCCAGGCGTCGGCCATCGTGTCGAAGGAGCCGCCGACGGTGAGCGTCGCCGAGGTCAACACGGTGGTGGCCCGCCGGAACAGCCGGCCGCGCAGCAACGCGGCCACCGACAGCGGCGCCACCCGCAGCACCGAGCGCCGACCGCCGCGGGACTCCTCGTGGTCGAGCCAGACCACCTCGGTGCGCTCGGTGAGCGCGGGGCCGAACGCCGCCACCGTCCGCGCGGCGGTCTCGGCGATCTCGCCGACGGCCACACTGGCCTCCAGGCGGGCCGCCGCCGCCCGCGGATCGGTCGGCGCGGTGTCGATGCCGGCACGCGCCGCGCCGGCGGCGTCACGCAGCGCCGTCAGGTGCGCGGCCAGTTCGTCGTCGAGGTGGTCGATGCGCCCGGGCTCCGCGTCGTGCAGCACCGCGCCGAACGTGGTGGCCGCGGTCTCCAACCGCTGCACCAGCTCGGGGTCGATCAGCCGCCCGATGCGGCGGGTCGCCACCGTCAGCGTTGCGGCGCTGAGCTCCCCGGTGGCCACCGCGGTGACCCGGTCGGCCAACTCGTGGGCCTCGTCGACGACCAGCAGGTCATGCTCCGGCAGGAGCGCCGCCTCCCCGAGCGCGTCGATGGCCAGCAGCGCGTGGTTGGTGACGACGACGTCGGCGGCACCGGCCCGCGCCCGGGCCCGCTCGGAGAAACACTCCGCGGCATACGGACAGCGCGCCGCGCCGAGGCACTCCCGCGCCGAGACCGCGACCTGGCTCCAGGCCCGCTCGCGCACCCCGGGGGTCAGGTCGTCGCGGTCACCGGTGTCGGTGGTCTCGGCCCAGGCGGTGAGGCGCTGCACGTCGCGGCCGAGGGCGGTGGCCGCCACCGGGTCGAACAGCTCGTCCTGGTCGACGGGCTCAGCTTGGTCGGCCGATTCCGCGTGGATCTTGTTCAGGCACAGGTAGTTACGCCGGCCCTTGAGCAGCGCGTAGCGCGGTTCACGGCCCAGCGCCGGGGCCAGCGCGGCGACCAGCCGGGGCAGATCCCGCTCGACCAGTTGGCGTTGCAGCGCGATCGTCGCGGTCGAGACGACCACCGGGGTGTCGTCGGTGACCGCCCGGCCCAGTGCGGGCACCAGGTAGGCCAGCGACTTGCCGGTGCCGGTGCCGGCCTGCACGGCCAGGTGCGTCGCGCTGTCGACGGCGGCGGCCACCGCGTCGGCCATCTGCTGTTGGCCGCCGCGGGGCTGACCGCCCAGGGCGGCGACCGCGGTGGCCAGCAGCTCCGCGAGCGGCGGCGCCGGCGAATCGGTGGAGGTGATGGTCTTCTCCCTGACTCGAATCGTGGGACGGAGTCTAGGGGCGGGTCGGGGAGTGTGCCGGCGCGCCGGTGCGCACCGTGGGGATCGCCGGGTCCCCGCGGGACAGTTTGAGCCCCTCCCACGGCAGCGAGCGCAGCCCGGCGGCGACCCGCTCGCGTGCCTCGGCCAACCACGCCGGCCCCGATCGACCCAGCATCCGCCCGTCGCGCATCAACGGCACCGTCAGGGGTCGGCTGGGGCCGTCCGGAGCGGGAGCGCGCCCGACCGGGTAGACGACCTCCTCGGTGACGGTGCCGCTGGGGCGCGCCCGGCGCAGCGCCTGCTTGTGACCCCCGTCGGTGTGCTTGTGGCTGCTGCGTTTGTGCACCGGGATGCCGTCGATCTCGACCAGCTTGTAGACCATGCCGGCGGCCGGCGCGCCGGATCCGGTGACCAGCGCGGTGCCCACCCCGTAGCTGTGCACCGGATCGGCGCGCAGTTCGGCGATCGCGTACTCGTCGAGATCCCCGGAGACCACGATGCGGGTGGCGGTCGCCCCGAGTTCGTCGAGCTGCGCGCGCACCCGGCGTGCCAGCACCCCGAGGTCGCCGGAGTCCAGCCGGACCGCACCGAGCCCGGGTCCGGCCACCTGCACGGCGGTGGCCACCCCGGTGGTGACGTCGTAGGTGTCGACCAGCAGGGTGGTCTGCGGCCCGAGTGCGGCGACCTGCGCGGCGAACGCGGCGGCCTCGTCGGGGCCGTCGGATCCGGTGTGCAGCAGCGTGAACGAGTGCGCGCTGGTGCCCGACACCGGGATGTCGTAGCGGCGGCCGGCCTCCAGATTGGAGCTGGCCGCGAACCCGGCCAGATAGGCGGCGCGCGCGGCGGCGACCGCGGCCTGTTCGTGGGTGCGCCGCGACCCCATCTCGATGACCGGCCGGTCCCCGGCGGCGACGACCATGCGCGCCGCCGCCGAGGCGACCGCACTGTCGTGGTTGAACACCGACAGCGCCAGGGTCTCCAGCAGCACGGCCTCGGCGAAGGTGGAACGCACCGTCAGCACCGGCGAACCGGGGAAGTACAACTCGCCCTCCGGGTAGCCGTCGATGTCGCCGGTGAACCGGTATCCGGCCAGGTAGTCCAGGGTGGCCGGGTCGAGGAACTCGGCCAGCGTCGCCAGCGCGGCGGCGTCGAACCGGAAGTCGGCCAGCAGCTCGAGCAACCGGCCGGTTCCGGCGACCACCCCGTAGCGGCGTCCGTAGGGCAGCCGGCGCGCGAACAGCTCGAACGTGGCCCGCCGGTGCGCCGTGCCGTCGGCCAGGGCGGCGGCCAGCATGGTCAACTCGTATTTGTCGGTCAGCAGTCCCACCGAGGCCGAGTCGGTCACCGCACAACCGTATCGGGCCGGGCCCGGCGGCGGTGGCCTCGGTATCCTCGGGACATGGTTGCGTCAGCGCCGACCCGGCCCGGCACCGCCGAAGACCACGACGTCGAGGCCAGCGAAGGCACCGACAGCCCCTGGGTGACGATCGTCTGGGACGATCCGGTCAACCTGATGAACTACGTTACCTACGTGTTCCAGAAGGTGTTCGGCTACAGCGAGCCGCACGCCACCAAGCTGATGCTGCAGGTACACCACGACGGCAAGGCCGTGGTGTCGGCCGGAAGCCGCGAGAAGATGGAGACCGACGTGGCCAAGCTGCATGCCGCCGGCCTGTGGGCGACCCTGCAGCAGGACCGCTGAGCGGGGCCGGCACGTCGTGCGCAGATGGAGACGGGTCGACGGCCCCGACGGCCCCCGCTTTCGCTCCGGGGTCGATGCCCGGGAGGCCGCGGTGCTCTGCGGGCTGGTCGGCTCCCTGATCGAGATGCTCGACGGGCGCGCCAACTCGGCGCCCGACGACGAGTTGGAGGCGATCACCGGGATGCGCACCGGCAACAGCCGCCGCCC
>Ga0079225_10000662_pt1 | contig 18733 bp, 13 predicted proteins | sample Poulit2012_FD_76344 | JGI IMG/M metagenome (GOLD analysis project Ga0079225, IMG submission 76344) | Agricultural soil microbial communities from Georgia to study Nitrogen management - Poultry litter 2012 | ecosystem: Environmental > Terrestrial > Soil > Agricultural land | place: USA: Georgia... | reverse complement strand
GCGGCCGGTGCGGCGGCCGGTGGGACACCGGCCGCGTCCAGAGTGCTCCCCAGGACGGCCCGGCGTCTGCCGCGTCCTCGGTGAGCGGCGGCGGGATCCTGCGCACCCGCCCGTCCCCGCCATGCTCGCCCCGGGAGGGCGGCCATGACGAGAGCGGTGACAGCGGCGCTGCGGACGAGCGACCGGCACCTGGTGGACCGGGTGCGACGGCTGTGCGTGCTCGCCGGCGTCCACCTCGAGGTCGTCGCGCCGGGCGGGGCCCCGCCGGAGGCGACCGTGCTGCTCGACGACCGCACCGAGCCCACCGGCCACCCGTGGCGGGCGCTCGGGTCGACGACGGAGGTGGTCGACCTCGGCGGCGGGGAGCGTGCGCTCCACCTGCCGCGGGACGCCGAGACACTGCTCGACCTGCTCACCCGGGTCGGCACGCCGCGGCGGGCGGTCGTCGTCGGGGTCGTCGGTGCCGTGGGCGGGGTGGGCACCTCGGCCCTCGCGGCCGTGCTCGCCCGGCTCGCCGTCGACGCGGGACGGACCACCGCGCTCGTCGACGGCGACCCCGCCGGCGGAGGGCTCGACATCCTCCTCGGGGTCGAGCACGACGCCGGACCGCGCTGGAGCGACCTCCTCACCGAGCGGGGCGGATTCCCACCGGACCGGCTCATGGCGGCGCTGCCCGCGTGGCACGGCGTGCGGGTGCTGTCCGGCGACGTCCGAGGTGGGGTCCACCCCGGCCACGACACCGCGGCCGAGGCGGTCACCGCGCTCACCCGAGCCGCCGACACCGTGGTCCTCGACCTGCCCCGCTCCCTGCTCACCCCCCGCGGGGAGCGGGGCAGCCTGGAGCAGTGCGACACCGTCGTCCTGGTCACCGGGTGCGACACGCGAGCGGCCGCCGCGGCTGCGGCGGCCGCCGTCGCGCTGGCCGACCTGCTGGCCCACCTCGTCGTCCGCGGACCGGCGGTCGGCACCCTCCTGCCCGACGACGTCGCCCAGGCGTGCGGGCTGCCGCTCGCGGCGGTGCTCCGCCCGGAGCGCGCCTTCACCGCGGGGGTGGAGCGCGGCCTGTCGCCCGGCGACCAGCGGCGCGGCCCGCTCCTGGCCGCCGGACGCAAGGTCCTGGCGCGGGTGGGGCTCGGGGCATGACCACGGTCGCCGAGCTCCGGGCGCGCCTCGCGGAGGGGACCGCGCGGCCCGACGCCGCGGCCGTGGCCTCCGCCGTGGCGGCCGCCGGCGCCGCGCACGGCTGGCGGGGGCTGCTCGACCTCGACGCCCGCGCCCGCTCCGAGCTGCTCGGCGCCGGGGAGCTCCAGGCTCTGCTCGAGGACCCGCTCGTCACCGACGTCCTCGTCAACGGTGCCCGGGGCGTGTGGGTGGACCGCGGGCACGGCCTGGTCCGGGAGACTCTCGACCTCGGTGCGGAGAGCGACGTCCGTGGCCTGGCCACCCGGCTGGCCGCGGCCTGCGGGCAGCGCCTGGACGAGGCCTGCCCGATCGTCGACGGCGCGCTGCCCGACGGCACCCGCCTCCACGCCGTCCTTCCCCCGCTCTCCGCCGACGGCACTCTCATCAGCCTGCGCACCCAGCGCGGGCGGGCGCTCACGGTCGCCGAGCTCGTCTCCTCCGGCACCGTCGCCCCGGCGCTCGGTGACGTGCTGCGCGGGCTCGTCGCGGCGCGGGCCAACGTGCTCGTCAGCGGCGCAGCCGGTGCAGGGAAGACGACGCTGCTCGCGGCGCTGCTGTCGACCGTGCCACCGCACGAGCGCATCGTGTGCATCGAGGAGGCCGTGGAGCTGCGGCCCGACCACCCGCACGTCGTCCACCTCCAGGTGCGCCGCGCCAACGTCCAGCGCACCGGCGGGGTGGAGATGGCCGAGCTCGTCCGGGCGGCGATGCGCATGCGGCCCGACCGGCTGGTCCTCGGCGAGTGCCGCGGCGCAGAGGTGCGCGAGGTGCTCGGTGCGCTCAACACCGGCCACGACGGCGGCTGGGCCACCGTCCACGCCAACGCCCCCGCCGACGTCCCCGCCCGGCTCATCGCGCTCGGGGCCCTTGCCGGGCTCGGCGAGCACGCCGTCGCGGTCCAGGCGGCCAGCGCCCTCGACGCCGTGCTCCACCTCAGCCGCACCGACGAGGGGCGCCGCCTCACCGAGGTCGGGGTGCTCACCCGTCGGGACGGGGAGCTCGTCTGCGACACCGCACTGCGCGCCACCGCGGCCGGCGGGCTGCGTGAGGGGCCGGCGTGGCCCGCCCTGGCCGACCGGCTCGACCGGCGGGAACGGCGGTGACCGCCCTGCTCGTCCTGCTCGTCCTGCTCGCCGCGCTCGTCGCCGTGGCGTGGGCACCGGCGCGTGCCCGCCCGGAGCACGGATCCCGGCGGCGGTGGCACGGTCGAACCGTCGCCCGGGTGCGTGGCCTGCGGCGCCGACGGGACCCGCCGGTCGACCTCGCCGCGGTCGTCACCGAGGTGGCCAGCCGGCTGCGCACCGGGCTGCCCCCTCACGAGGCGTGGGAGCGGACGGTCGGGCGGCTCGTCGCGGCGGCTCCGGGCGCCGCGACCGCTGCCGCTCCGGCCGCCGCGACCGCTGCCGCCGGGAGGGACGGCACCGACCTCCCAGCCGCGCTCCTCCGGCTCGCGGAGCACTGTGCGGGGGACCCGGGAGCCGCGGCGGCGGTGCGCACGGCGGTGGCGGCCACCCGGCTCACCCGGACCCTCGGTGCACCACTCGCCGAGGTCCTCGACCGCTGCGCCGCCTCCGTCACCGAGGCCGAGCAGGCCCGTGACGCCCGCCGCGTCGCGCTCGCCGGACCGCGGTCCACCGCCCGGATCCTCACCGGGCTGCCCCTCCTCGGCCCGCTCCTCGGTGCGGGCCTCGGCGCCGACCCGGTCGCCGTTGCCACCGACGGCGGCTGGGGCAGCGCCGGCGTGCTGCTCGGGGTCGTGCTTGTCCTCGTCGGGTGGCGCTGGGTGCGCCTCCTCGTCGCCGCCGCCGAGCGGCCGGCCGTCCCGGTGACCCACCGGGTGCGACGGGGGCGCCACCCGGCCCAGGGCGCAGGCCGGGGCGATGCCCGTGCTGCGGCCGCGCGGGGCGAGCGCACCGCGGGTGTCGCGACGGGGCCGAGGCCGCGGTGAGCGGCGCCCTGGCCCTGTGCTGCCTCGCCGCGGTCGCCGCCTGGTCCCTGCCGCGGCCCGGGCCGGTCCGCGACGGACGGGACCGGCGGCGTCGGCGGCGGGCCCGGACGGGCGACCTCGACCCCGCCGTGTTGCTCGACCTGCTCGAGGCCGCCCTCGCCTCCGGTGCCTCCGTGCCCGGTGCGCTCCTCGCCCTGGGGGCCGCGGTGGAGCCCGACCCGGCGGGCCGCCACCTGCAGCGGGCCGGTACCGCGCTGCAGCTCGGCGCCTCCTGGCCGGAGGCCTGGCACGCCTGCCCGCCGGCGCTCGCGGCCGTGGCGGACACGCTGGTCCCGGCGTGGCTCGACGGCGTGGACCCCTGCCCGCTGGTGCGGCAGGCGGCGGCCGGTATCCGGGCACGGCGGCGACGCGACGCCCGCGAGGCGGCCGCCCGTCTCAGCGCCCGGCTCGTGCTGCCGCTCGGGCTGTGCTTCCTCCCGGCGTTCGTGCTGCTGGCGATGCTGCCGGTGCTCCTCTCCGGGATGGGGACGCTCCTCGGTGACTGACGCCCCGGGCGAGCCGGTGCCCCGGCAGGGCGCGGAGCGCATCACACCGCACGCGACCGGTGCCGGGGGTGTCGCGCGGGCCGGTGCCCGTCCCCCGGGGGGCGCGGCGGAGTGTCAGCCGCAGCCCGGCGCCGGTCCTGACGTCCTGCGGGGCCCCACAGGCGCATGTCGCGGCAACCCCGCGCACAGCCGCGCGGCCGGTGCCGCAGGACGCCCTGGGCCCCGGCACACAGTGGGCACAGCGCCGGCCACCCGGGCCGGCGGGAGGGAGGCACGACATGTCGGGTTCACCGGTCCCTGACCACCTGCGCAGACGCTGGGCGGCGCTGCGGCGCACGGCCGAGGCGGGGATGGCCACCGCCGAGTACGCCATCGCGACCCTGGCGGCGGCAGGCTTCGCCGGGCTGCTGCTCCTCATCCTGCGCAGCGCGGAGGTGCGGGGGTTCCTGCTCGGCATCATCCGGCAGGCGCTCCAGGTCGGCTGACGTGCCCGCCCGGACGGAGCCGTCCCCGAGACGGTGCGAGCGCGGCTCGGTGACCGCCGAGCTCGCCCTGGTGCTCCCTGCGGTGGTCGTGGTCCTGCTCGTGTGCACCACCCTCGGGCTGGCCGCCGTCGGTCAGCTGCGGTGCGCGGACGCTGCCCGTGCCGCGGCCCGGGCAGCCGCGATCGGCGAGCCGGCCGACGTCGTCCTCGCCGTCGCGCAGGACCTCGCCGGCCCGGACGCCGCGGTCACGGTGACCCGGCGCGGCGAGTGGGTCGCGGTGACGGTGAGCCGTCCGGTCGGTGCCGTGCTGCCGGGTGTGGAGGCACTGCGCGCCTCCGCCGAGGCCCGGGCGTGGGTGGAGCCGGGGGTGGTGCCGTGAGCCGGGGGTGCGACGACCGTGGTGCCGGCGCCGGGCTCGGGCCCGGAGCCGGACGTGGTGCGACGAGCCGGTGGCACGAGGCCGGTGGCTCGGGCACCGTGCTGCGCCGCAGGGCCGTCGCGGTGCGTCGGTGGCGCGACGAGCGTGGCTCGGGCACCGCACTCGGGCTCGGCGTCGTCGCGGTGGCCCTGGTCCTCACGGTCGCGCTCGCCGCGCTCGGGCGGGTGGTGGCGGCCCGGGGCGCCGCCCAGGGCGCGGCGGACCTCGCCGCCCTGGCCGCGGCGACACGGCTCGAGGGGCCCGGTGGGGACGCCGAAGCCGCCTGCCGGGTGGCGGTCGAGCTGGCCGCGGCGTCGGGGGTGCGGGTCGAACGCTGCACGGTCAGCGGGCGGGAGGTGGAGCTCGGCACCGCGCGCGACGCCGGCCCTGGGCTCGTCGCCCGCGCGACGGCGCGCGCAGGCCCGGCGCCCCGCCGCCCTACTCCGGGCAGGCGGCGAGGAGGAAACGCAGCACCCGCACGGCCCCCGCCTTGTCGAGCGGGGAGTTGCCGTTGCCGCACTTGGGCGACTGGACGCAGCTCGGGCAGCCGTCCGCGCAGCCGCAGCCCGCGACGGCGTCGAGCGTGGCACCCAGCCACGAGCGGGCGGCCCGGAAGCCGCGCTCGGCGAACCCCGCACCGCCGGGGTAGGCGTCGTGGACGAAGACGGTCGGGGCGAAGGTGTCGGCGTGGAGGGCGGTCGACAGACCGCCCAGGTCCCACCGGTCGCAGGTCGCGACGATCGGCAGCAGACCGATCGCGGCGTGCTCCGCCGCGTGCAGCGCCCCGGGCAGCACATCCGGCCCCACCCCGGCCGCGGCCAGGGCCTCGGCGCTCACCGACCACCACACCGCGCTCGTCTGCAGCACCCGCTCGGGCAGGTCGAGCGGGTAGGAGCCGACGATCTCCAGCCCGGGCAGCCGCCGGCGGTCGAAGCCGGTGACACGGGAGGTCACCTCGACCGCACCGCGCGACCACCGCACGGGAGCCCCAGAGGGGTGGGTCCACTCGGCGTGCTCCTCCTCGGTGATGACCCGCACCGTCGTCGAGCTGCGCGCCTTCGTCCGGTAGGACAGCTCCGGCTCGGCGTGGACGAGGGCGACGTCGTCGTCCAGGGCGTCGACGACGAAGGTGCGCCCCTGGTGGACGTACACCGCCCCGGGATGGACCGTGGCGTCGGCGCGGGCGCCGTCGACGGTGCCGAGCACCCGTCCGGTGCCCGCCTCCACCACCTGGACGGGGCGCCCCTGCCCGCCGCGCAGGTCGGTGAGCGAGGACGGGTGCTCGGGCCGGGCGAGGTTCCAGAACCAGCCGGTGGGCCGCCGTCGCAGCAGGTCGCGCTCGACGAGCACGCGCAGCAGGGCGTCGTCGGGGAGCCCGAAACGCGGCAGGTCGGCCTCGGTCAGCGGCACCTCGGCCGCCGCCGCGCACAGGTGCGGGGCGAGCACGTACGGGTTCGCCGGGTCGAAGGTGGTGACCTCGACGGACCGGCCGAACACCGCCTCGGGGTGGTGGACCAGGTAGGCGTCCAGCGGGTCCTGGGAGGCGACGAGGACCGCCAGACCGTCGCGCCCGGCCCGGCCCGACCGCCCCGCCTGCTGCCACATCGACACCCGCGTGCCCGGCCAGCCGGCGATGACGACGGCGTCCAGCCCCGAGACGTCCACGCCGAGCTCGAGCGCGTTCGTCGTGGCCAGGGCGAGCAGGTCCCCCTCGCGCAGCGCCCGCTCCAGGGCCCGCCGCTCCTCGGGCAGGTACCCGCCCCGGTAGGCCGCCACCCGGTCGGCGAGCCCGGTGCCGGCGAGCTGGTGCTGGACCTGCTCGGCGACGGACTCCGCACCGTACCGGGACCGCACGAAGGCCAGCGTGCGCGCCCCGGACCGGACCAGGCGCGCGACCAGTCCGGCCGCCTCGCTCGAGGCGCTGCGCCGCGGCCCGGCGGCGTCCAGACCGGCCCGGTCCTCGGGGAGGTCCACCCCCTCGCCCGGCCACGCGCGCCCCTCACGGGTGAGCTCGGGCTGCCACAGCACGATGGTCCGGGTGCCCGCCGGCGCGGTGTCCTCCACGACCGCGTGGACCTCCTCCGGCGGGACACCGATGAGTCGGGCGGCCGTCGCGGCCGGCTCGCCCGTCGTCGCGGAGGCGAGCACCATCGTCGGGCGGGCGCCGTAATGCTCGGCCACCCGCAGCAGCCGCCGGAGCACGAGAGACACGTGCGCGCCCAGCACGCCCCGGTAGGCGTGGCACTCGTCGACGACGACGAAGCGCAGCCCGCGCAGCAGCCGCTGCCACCGGCGGTGGTTGGGCAGCAGCGAGAAGTGCAGGAAGTCGGGGTTGCTCAGCACGATGTCGGCGTGGTCGCGGGCCCAGTCGCGCTCGGTGAGCGGTGTGTCGCCGTCACAGGTCGAGGCCCGCACCCCGCGCAGACCGGCGGCGTCGAGCACCCGCTCCAGCCCGGCCAGCTGGTCGGCCGCCAGGGCCTTGGTCGGGGACAGGTAGAGGGTGGTGGGGCGCCGCGTGTACCCGGTGATCCGCCCGGCGCCCGGGCCCGCGGCGGCCTCGGCGCCCTCCCGTACCGCGCTCACCGCCGGCAGCCACGCCGCGAGGGACTTGCCCGAGCCGGTCGCCGTCGCGATCACCGTGTGCCGCCCGGCCCACACCGACCCGGCCGCCTCCACCTGGTGCTCCCAGGGCGCCTCGACCCCGAGCCGCCGGTACCCCGCGACGAGGTCCGGGTCGGCCCACCCTGGCCACGGCGCGGTGCGGCCAACCCGCGCGGGGACGCGCTCGACGTGGAGCAGCCGGCCGTCGTCGCGGCCGAGCCGCTCGAGCAGGGGGAGGAGCTCGCTCACCCTGCCATCATCGCCGACGGCGCTGACGGGGACCGCCGGCATCCCCGTCCACCGGAGGACCGCCCTCCTCCCTAAGCGCATAATCGAGATCCGCAGCATCGAACATTTCGGGAAGGCCCCCCGACATGCGTAGACTTCGGCTGGTCACTGCGCGGCCACCGTGCCGCACCCACAGCCACCGTGCGTCGACGTCGACGTGGGCGCAGGTGGGCACTGCCGAGGAGGGCGGATGCTCGACGAGTTGAGTGGATCAAGTCTGGCCATCGCGGGGGCCATCGCCGGACTGGCGGTCGTCGCCCTGGTCATCGCGCTGGTCCTCAGACGTCAGGTGCTCGCCGCCGACGAGGGGTCGGTGCGGATGCGGGAGATCGCCCAGGCGATCCAGGAGGGGGCCAGCGCCTACCTGAACCGTCAGTTCCGCACACTCGCCCTGTTCATCGTCGTCGTCCTGGCGCTGCTCTTCCTGCTCCCCGGCGACGGCGGCATCAAGGTGGGCCGCGCCGTCGCCTTCCTCTTCGGGGCCGGGTTCTCGGCGGCCATCGGCTACCTGGGCATGTGGCTCGCCGTCCGCGCCAACCTGCGCGTGGCGGCCGCCGCCAAGCACTCCGACGGCCGACAGGAGGGGGCGCGCATCGCGTTCCGCACCGGCGGGGTCGTCGGCATGTCCGTCGTCGGGCTCGGGCTGCTCGGTGCCGCCGGCGTGGTCCTCATCTTCCAGGGCGACGCCCCGGCGGTCCTCGAAGGCTTCGGCTTCGGCGCAGCCCTGCTCGCGATGTTCATGCGGGTGGGTGGCGGCATCTTCACCAAGGCCGCGGACGTGGGCGCCGACCTCGTCGGCAAGGTCGAGCAGGGCATCCCCGAGGACGACCCCCGCAACGCCGCGACGATCGCCGACAACGTCGGCGACAACGTCGGTGACTGCGCGGGCATGGCCGCCGACCTCTTCGAGTCCTACGCCGTGACCCTGGTCGCCTCGCTCATCCTGGGCAAGGCCGCCTTCGGGGAGCAGGGGATGATCTTCCCGCTCATCGTCGCGGCGATCGGTGCCGTCGTCGCCGTGCTCGGCGTCGCCATCACCCGCGTGCGTGGCAACGAGGACGGCCTCACCGCGATCTACCGCGGCTTCTACATCTCTGCGCTCGCGGGCGTGGTGCTCGCGGCGGTCGCCGCGTTCCTCTACCTGCCCTCGACCTTCGGGGCCATCACCGGCATCAGCGAGGACCTGGCGGGTCACCCCGGCGACCCGCGCATCATCGTCGCCGCGGCCGTCGGCATCGGTGTCGTCCTGGCAGGCGTCATCCTGTGGCTCACCGGCTACTTCACCGGCACCACCGCCCGGCCCACGCTCCACGTCGCGAGCACCTCGCGGACCGGTGCGGCCACGGTCGTGCTCGCCGGGATCGGCGTCGGCTTCGAGTCCGCCGTGTACACCGCCGGCATCATCGCCGCCGCGGTCTGCGGGGTCTTCCTCCTCGCCGGTGGGTCGGTGTGGCTGGCGCTGTTCCTCGTCGCGCTCGCCGGCTGCGGCCTCCTGACGACGGTCGGCGTCATCGTCGCGATGGACACCTTCGGCCCCGTCTCCGACAACGCCCAGGGCATCGCCGAGATGTCCGGCGAGGTGGACGAGGAGGGCGCCCAGATCCTCACCGACCTCGACGCCGCCGGGAACACCACCAAGGCCATCACCAAGGGCATCGCGATCGCCACCGCGGTGCTCGCCGCCACCGCGCTCTTCGGCTCCTACGCCGACGCCGTGGCCAACTCCCTGCTGGAGATCGGGGTCACCGCGGAGCAGATCACCGACGACGTCATCGCCTCGATGCTCAACTACCAGGTCATCTCCCCGATCACGCTGGTCGGGGTGGTCCTCGGGGCGGCGACCGTCTTCCTCTTCTCCGGCCTGGCGATCGACGCCGTGACCCGCGCCGCCGGCGCCATCGTCTTCGAGGTGCGCCGCCAGTTCCGCGAGCACCCGGGCATCATGACCGGTGAGGTGCGCCCCGAGTACGGCCGGGTCGTGGACATCTGCACCCGTGACTCCCTGCGCGAGCTCGCCACCCCGGGCCTGCTCGCCGCCTTCGCGCCCATCGCCGTCGGCTTCGGCCTGGGGGTCGGTGCACTGTCCGGCTTCCTCGGCGGCGCGATCGCCGCCGGCGTGCTCATGGCCGTCTTCCTCGCCAACTCCGGCGGGAGCTGGGACAACGCGAAGAAGATCGTCGAGGACGGCAAGTACGGTGGCAAGGGGTCCGAGGCGCACGCCGCCGTCGTCATCGGCGACACCGTGGGCGACCCGTTCAAGGACACCGCCGGCCCGGCCATCAACCCGCTCATCAAGGTGATGAACCTCGTCGCGCTCCTCATTGCGCCGGCCGTGGTCCACCTGAGTATCCCGGCCGACGCCAACCACACCCTGCGGATCGGGCTGGCGCTGGCCGCCGCCGCCGTCGCCTTCGGCGCGGTCCTGGTCTCCCGGCTGCGCGCCCGCAAGGTCGACCAGGAGAACGAGACGCGCGCCCGGGTGGCCGCCACCGCCGGCTGACTCACGCGTCACGGCCGGTCGGCGCGCACCACGGGCGCGCTGCCCGCGCGGGAGGTCACCACGGGCTGCCCCTCGCTGCTGAGACATCGGCGGCGAGGGGCAGCGCGTGCTGTGCTTGCCGACCGCAGGCCGGCGGAGCGACCGGGCGCAGGCGACGGGCGTCCGGCGGTGCCGCTCCGTCTGTGCAGGGTCGCCGTGTCCTGGCGGGCCGGCGTGTCCCGGGTGGTGCCGGGCGGCAGGTGCGGGGACCGCGGCCCGGTGGTCAGGAGTCCTCGCCCGGGAGGTCCGGCACCGGCGGCCGCGGACTGTCGCAGCGCACCAGGTGGGTGTCCCGGCCGCCGTGGTAGGCGTACTCGACATCGTCGACCTCGAGCACCAGACGGGTTCCCGGCACCAGTGCCTGGGTGTAGCTCATGCCCGGCTGGGGGCAGCCGAGGGCGCCGTCCGGCCAGGTGACCTCCTCGAAGCTGACGACGGTGACGTCGTCGGTGGGGACGCCGAGGTGCTGGGCGAGGTCCGCCACCGCGGCGTCGACTTCCGGCGGCAGCTCGCCCGACGGCGGTGCGGTGGGCGCGTCGGTCGGCTGTGTCGGCAGCGGCGTCGGGGGCGAGGGCGCCGGGTCGGTCGTCGGCGACGACGGTGGGGTGGGGTCGCCGCCCGGGGTGGTCTGCTCTGCGCACGCGGCGAGGACGAACACCCCCGCGCAGGCGAGCGCGGTCGCGGCGCGGGCACGCAGCGTGCTCATCGTCCGGCCACCGTGAGCCGGTCGACCACCTGGATCAGCGCCGCGCGCAGCGGCTCGGCGCGCTCGGTGAAGGCGCGCTGGGCGGCGACGTACTCCGCCCGCCCGGACGCCGTCTCGATCGCCACCGGCGGGTACCCGAGCGAGGTGAGGTCGTACGGCGAGGCCCGCATATCGAGCACCCGGATGTCGCGGGCCAGCTCGAAGCAGTCGAGCAGCAGGTCCCCGGGGCAGGCCGGGCCCAGGGTGAGCGCGGCTTTGAGGAGGTCCATGTTGGCGTGGAGGCAGCCGGGCTGCTCCAGGTCCGGCTGGGTGGCGCGGCTCGGCTGCAGCCGGTTGAGCGGCCGGGCCTGCGGGGTGAAGAAGCGGAAGGCGTCGAAGTGCGAGCAGCGCACCGGGTGGGCCTCCACGACGGCGTCCGTCCCTTCCGGCCCCAGCCGCAGCGGCAGGGCGTGGCGCCGCTCGCCTGCCGGCTGGCGGTAGACCATGGCCCACTCGTGCAGGCCCAGGCATCCCAGGTGCGGCGTCCGCGAGGCGGTGGCGCGCAGGAGGATGCCGAGCCGGCGGACGTCGCGGCCCCGGTCGGCGAGGAAGGCCGGGGCGTCCAGCTCCACCCCGCCGTCGGCGGTGGTGCGGTACCACCGCAGGTGCGCCCGCTCGGCGAGGCGGGCCTCCGCGTCGGGGTCGGCGTCCTCCCCTGTCAGGCAGGTCCCGACCCCCGGGTGCCAGCGCTCCAGGCGCCCGGCGCGCAGCGCGTAGTAGTCGTAGAGGAAGTCCTCGACGGCGTGCCGTTCCCCGCGCTCGCGGCGGGCCCGGTGCGCGGCCGTGAGCGCGCGCGCCCGGTCGCGGTGGGCCGTCTCCAGCGGCACCCACTCCGGGGCGCGGAGCGTCCGCGGAGCCACCGCCACCGTCGCCACTGCCATGTGCCCAGCCTACGAGGGCGGACGGCGGCGCGATCCGGTCACCACCACCCACTGGCTCCCGGGACACGCCAGGCCCGCCTCCTACGAGGGCGGGCACCACGCGCCCCGTCGTCACCCACGGCCTCCCGGGGCACGCGGGGGCCGCCCCCCACGGGGGCGCGCCATGCGACCCGTCGCCGCCACCGCCGCCCGGGACAGGGCAGGGGCGGGGCCCGCCTGCGCGGACCCCGCCCCTGCGGTCGACTACCGAACCGTCACATCGTCAGCCGCCGGCGCTGTGCCAGCGCGGCGGCACCGGCGAGGACGGCGAGCACCGCCGCCCCGACGAGGCCGCCGACGGGCGCGCCCGTGGACGGCAGCGCTCCGCCGCCCGGTCCGCCCCCGGCCGGGGGAGTGGTGGCGTCCCCCGTCGGGTCGGTGGTCGGCTCCTGCGTGGTGGGCTCCTGCGTCGTCGGCTCCTGCGTCGGCTCCGGTGTGGGCTCCGGCTCGGGCAGCGGCTCGTCGATCAGCCACCAGTTCTCGACGAAGAAGTCGGCCGGGTCGATGACCCCGCGCTCCTGCGCCCACTCGATGAGCAGCTGGCGGATCTCCACGCGCTCGTCGTACACGACCTCGGCGTCCACGACGTGCGGGTAGCCCTGGCCGCCCGACTGGCGGTAGTTGTTGATCGCCAGGACGAACTCGTCGTCGTCCTCCACCGGGGTGCCGTCCGGGTAGGACAGCCCGGTGATGCGCTCGCCGACCGGCTGGGAGACGTCGATGTAGTACTCCACGCCGGACAGGACGTCGTAGGCGTAGTCCGGGATCGCGCGGTCCCCGCGCACGGCGTTGGTGTGGACCTCCGGGTCGAACTCCTCGCCCTCCTCGAGGTCGGCGTAGTACCGGGCGGAGAACTCGAGGTAGTCGCGCACCTGTGCCCCGGTGAGCCGGACTCCGAGGAGCCAGTTGTCGTAGATGTACAGCCCGGCGATGTCCCGGATGCTGACCTCCCCCTGGGGGAAGACGGCGCTGCGGGAGAACGGCGAGGCCTGGGAGACGACCGTGGCGTCGCCGAGCTCGCCCCGGTCTGCGAGGAACTGCTCGACGGTCGACTGCTGGACGTGGTTGATGAAGTCGATGATCGGGGTGTCCTCGTAGTGCGCGGTGTCGGCGCGCAGCTCGGTCACCGACTCGGCGACCGGCGTGTTGACGTACGCGACCGTCGCCGTGTGCTCCTCGGCGAGGAGGTCCCGCAAGGCCTGGTCCTCCTCCGCGTCGCGGGCATAGTGGGCGACGGCGGTCGGTGCGAACCCCTCCGACCAGTCGACGGCCCAGCCGTCGCCGTCCGGGACGAGGTTGAGCGTCGTCTCGGTCACCGACTGCGCCCAGAACATCGGCTGGGTGATGAGCACCTGCTCACCCGCGGTGTTGGTGACGATCTCCTCCGGACGGTCCTGGTGGCTGTGCCCGGCGACGACGACGTCGATCCCGGGCACCATGCGGGCGACGTTCCCCAGCGCGTTCTCGTGCAGCGCGGACCGGTCGTAGCCCTCGTCGGGCACGGTGCCGTGGCCGGTGTGGGTGACCACGACGACGACGTCGGCCTGCTCGGCGACGACCGGCACCCACTGCTCCGCCGTCTCGACGAGGTCGCGGAACTCCAGCTCTCCCTCGACGAAGGAGCGGTCCCACACGCGCACTCCGGGGGTCACCATCCCGATGACGCCCACGGTCACCTCCTCATCGCCGATCTCCCTGTCGATGAGTGCGTACGGCTGGTGGTAGGGCTCGCCGGTGTCGACGTCGATGACATTCGCTCCGAGCAGTGGGAAGTCGATGTCGCGCTCGTAGGCGGCGAGCAGCGGCAGGTCGTAGTTGTACTCGTGGTTGCCCACCGACTGGACGTCGTAGCCGAGATAGTTGAAGGCGGTCGCCATCGGGTGCTGGACCTCGCCGTCCAGGACGGCCTCGGCCCCGTCGCCGATGCCGTAGTAGTAGGTCAGCGGCGTGCCCTGGATGGTGTCGCCGTTGTCGACGAGCAGGACCGACTCCGGGCCCTTCTCGGTGCGGATCTCGCCGATGATCGTCGAGAGCCGGGTGAGGCCGAGACCGCTGCCCTCGGGGAACGGCTGGTCGCGGAAGTAGTCCCAGTCGTAGACGTGGCCGTGGACGTCGGTCGTGGCGAGCAGCGTGAGCTCGAGCCGCTCGGGGTCGGTGGGCTGGGCAGCGGCCGGTACCGCGGCCGCCAGGAGGAGGGCCGCCGCGGTGACGGCGGGCAGGGCTCTTCGGGTGCGCATGTGGACCTTCCAGTCGTCGGTGGCATAGGGGCCAGGGGGCACCGCCGTCGAGGCTAGCGGGGACCGGCGACACTCGGCAGCCGTACGCTGCGGGACATGCAGCGCCCGTCCAGCCCGCCCCCGCCGCACCTGCCCGCCGCACGCGTCGCCGACCTCCGCGCCGACCTGGCGGACTCCTTCACCCAGACGGCGGTCGAGGAGGTGCTCGGCCCGGTCGCGACCGCCGCGCTCGCCCGGGAGGAGCCGGTCCCCGCCCGCCGGGTGACCGCTGCGTCCCGGGAGCCCGCCGCCGTCCTCACCCGCCTCTTCCTCCTCGGCGGAACGGCCCCGCGCCGCGACCTCGACCTGGCGCTGCCCCGGACGACGACAGCGGGAGCCGTCGCCCTCGGGCTCGTCGCCGCGGCGGGGGAGGGCCCCGAGGACGACGTGCGCGCCGTCGTCGACCTCCGCCCCTACGAGGCGACCGATGCCGCCGGTGACGCCCGCTGGTGGGTGGCCTCCGACCTCGGCGAGCTCGCCACCGGGCAGAGCCTGCGCGCCGACCACGTCCTGGGCATCGGCGGCGCCTCGATGACGCTGGCCCGGATCACCGTCCGCGAGTACCGGGGCCGCGTCCTCGACCTCGGCACCGGCTGCGGCGTCCAGGCGCTGCACGCCGCCCGGCACGCCGACGAGCTCGTCGCCACCGACGTCTCCCGGCGTGCCCTGGACTTCGCGGCGTTCAACGCGGCGCTCGCCGGCACCGCCCTCGACCTGCGCGAGGGGTCGATGCTCGACCCCGTCCGCGGTGAGCAGTTCGACCTCGTCGTGTCCAACCCGCCCTTCGTCATCACCCCGCCCGCGGCGCACGCCGCCGGGCTGCCGGTGATGGAGTACCGCGACGGCGCCATGCCCGGGGACACGCTGGTCGCCGAGCTCGTCTCCGGCCTGGGTGCCCACCTCGCGCCCGGCGGGGTGGCGCAGCTCCTCGGGAACTGGGAGCACCACGCCGGGGAGGACTGGCGCGAGCGGGTCGCCGGCTGGCTGGTCGCCGCCGGCACCGACGGCTGGGTGGTCCAGCGCGAGGTGCAGGACCCGGCGGAGTACGCCCACACGTGGCTGCGCGACGGCGGGCTGCGCCCCGGCACCCCCCTCTTCGACGCCGCGCTCACCGCGTGGCTCGACGACTTCGAGGCGCGCGGCGTGGAGGCGGTCGGCTTCGGCTACCTCACCCTGCGGCGCCCGGCCGACGCCACCCGCGGACTGTGGCACCGCGTCGAGGAGGTGGACACCCCCGTCCACCGCCCGCTCGGCGGGCACGTCGCGGACGTCCTCGCCGCGCACGAGTGGCTCGCCGCGCACGACGACGCGGCGCTCGCCGACCAGTGCCTCGTCGTCGCCCAGGACGTCACCGAGGAGCGGTACCTCCGGCCCGGGGAGCAGGACCCGCGGGTGCTCCAGCTGCGGCAGGGAGAGGGCTTCGGCCGCACCTACCGACCGGGCACGCTCGTCGCGGGAGCCGTCGGTGCCTGCGACGGGGAGCTCACCCTCGGGCAGGTGGTCGCCGGCCTGTCCGTGCTGCTCGACCAGCCGGCCGACGCCGTCGCCGCCGAGGTGCTGCCGGCCGTGCGGGAGCTCGTGCTCGACGGGTTCCTCCGTCCCGCCTGACCTGACCGGCCGGGGGAGCGGCCCGCCACCAGCCGGCCCTGCTCCGCGCCGCCGGGCTGCCGCAGCTCACGAGCCGCCGTCGCCCACTCGACACCGGGCGTGTCCACCCGGCCGGGGGCTGCCGAGGCGGACCTGAGACCCCGCCCCGCGGAACCATCAGGTACCGTCACCCCGACACCCCCTGTGGATGAAGGAAGGTAGGCGGTGGCCGGTTCCCGTAAGCTCGTGATCGTCGAGTCGCCCGCGAAAGCGCGGACGATCGGCAGCTATCTCGGGCCAGAGTTCGACGTCGAGGCGAGCGTCGGGCACATCCGCGACCTTCCCCAGCCCTCCGAGCTGCCCCCGGAGATGAAGAAGGGGCCCTACGGCAAGTTCGCGATCGACGTCGAGGGCGACTTCGAGCCGTACTACGTCGTCGACCCGGACAAGAAGAAGAAGGTCAGCGAGCTCAAGCGGGCGCTGAAGAACGCCGACGAGCTCTACCTCGCCACCGATGAGGACCGCGAGGGGGAGGCCATCGCCTGGCACCTCCTGGACGAGCTCAAGCCCAAGGTGCCGGTCAAGCGGATGGTCTTCCACGAGATCACCCGCGAGGCGATCCAGCGCGCGCTGGAGAACACCCGCGACCTCGACGAGCGGCTCGTCGACGCCCAGGAGGCCCGCCGCATCCTCGACCGCCTCGTCGGCTACGAGGTCTCCCCGCTGCTCTGGCGCAAGGTGCGGCCGCGCATCTCCGCCGGCCGCGTGCAGTCTGTCGCCACCCGCATGGTGGTCGAGCGGGAGCGCGAGCGGATGGCGTTCCGCGCCGCCTCCTACTGGGACGTCAAGGGCACCTTCACCGGTGGGCGGGAGGACGACCGTCGTTCCTTCGACGCCCGCCTCGTCACGCTCGACGGCGCGAAGGTCGCCACCGGGCGGGACTTCGGCGACGACGGCGAGCTGAGGGAGTCCGCCCGCAAGGCGAACGTCGTCCACCTCGACGAGGCCACCGCCACGGCGCTGGCGACCGCGCTGGAGGACGCCGAGGCGCGCGTGGTCTCGATGGAGACGAAGCCCTACACCCGGCGGCCCGCGGCCCCGTTCACCACCTCCACGCTGCAGCAGGAGGCCAGCCGCAAACTGCGGATGAGCGCGCGGGAGACGATGCGCACGGCGCAGAGCCTGTACGAGAACGGGTTCATCACCTACATGCGGACCGACTCCTCGGCGCTGTCCCAGGAGGCGATCGCGGCCGCCCGGGCCCAGGCCACCGAGCTGTACGGCGCCGACTACGTGCCCGCCAAGCCGCGGATCTACGCGCAGAAGTCGAAGGGTGCCCAGGAGGCCCACGAGGCGATCCGGCCCGCGGGGGACTCCTTCCGCACCCCGGCGCAGGTGGCTGGCCAGCTCACCGGGGCGCAGTTCAAGCTCTACGAACTCATCTGGAAGCGCACCGTCGCCTCCCAGATGGCCGACGCCCGCGGGTCCACCGCCACGGTGCGGCTGCGGGCGGACGCCCGCCTCGCCGACGGCACCACCCGTCAGGCCGAGCTCAGCGCCTCCGGCACGGTCATCACCTTCCGCGGCTTCCTCGCCGCCTACGAGGAGGGCCGCGACGCCGAGCGCTACGGCGAGCGCGAGAGCGACCGCGAGACCCGGCTGCCGCGCCTGGAGGAGGGCGACGTCGTCGTCACCGAGTCGGTCACCGCCGAGGGCCACGAGACCACCCCGCCGCCGCGCTACACCGAGGCCAGCCTCGTCAAGGCGATGGAGGAGCGCGGCATCGGCCGCCCCTCCACCTACGCCTCGACCATCTCCACCATCACCGACCGCGGCTACGTCGACCGGCGCGGTCAGGCACTGGTGCCCACGTGGCTGGCGTTCTCGGTGATCCGGCTGCTCGAGGAGTACCTGCCGCGGCTGGTCGACTACGACTTCACCGCCGAGATGGAGTCCGACCTCGACCTCATCGCCGCCGGTCAGGAGGACCGCGTCGCCTGGCTCTCCCGCTTCTACCGTGGCGACGACCAGCGCGACGGGCTGCGTGCGCTCGTCGAGAGCCTCGGCGACATCGACGCCCGAGCGGTCAACAGCATCGACATCGGCGACGGCATCACCCTGCGGGTGGGCCGCTACGGCCCCTACCTCGAGACGGCGGACGGCGAGCGGCGCGCCTCCGTGCCGGACGACGTCGCCCCGGACGAGCTCACCGTGGAGAAGGCCCGCGAGCTGCTCGAGCAGAGCTCCGCCGACGGCCGGGAGCTCGGCGTGGACCCGGAGACCGGGCGCACCATCGTCGCCAAGAGCGGCCGTTTCGGGCCGTACGTCACCGAGGTCATCCCCGAGGAGGAGGCCTCCGCCAAGGGCAAGAAGAAGGTCAAGCCCCGCACGGCGTCGCTGTTCAAGTCGATGCAGCTGGAGACGGTGACCCTCGAGGACGCGCTGCGGCTGCTGTCACTGCCGCGGGTCGTGGGCGTGGACCCCGAGACGGGCGAGGAGATCACCGCGCAGAACGGGCGCTACGGCCCCTACCTGAAGAAGGGCACCGACTCCCGCACCCTGCCCGAGGGCGAGGAGCAGATCTTCGAGATCACCCTCGAGGAGGCGCTGGAGCTGTACAAGCAGCCGAAGCGCGGGCGCGGGGCCACGGCCAAGCCCCCGCTGCGCGAGCTCGGGGAGGACCCGGTCAGCGGCAAGCCGGTCGTCGTCAAGGACGGCCGCTTCGGCCCCTACGTCACCGACGGCACGACCAACGCCACCCTGCGCAAGGACGACGCCGTGGAGACGATCACCCCGGAGCGCGCCTTCGAGCTGCTTGCCGAGAAGCGCGCCAAGGGGCCCACGAAGAAGACGACCACCCGCCGCACGACCACGCGCAAGACCACGACGAAGAAGAGCACCGCCGCGAAGAAGTAGCCGCCACCGGGGACGCCCGCTCCCCGGTGGCTCGCCGGGCCGGGCACGAGGGATGCCGCACCGGGCACACCGGCGTGTGGCAGCATCGGGGCCATGCAGCAGCCTCGTCCCGGGCCGTCCCCGCAGGCCAAGCAGCTCCTCGCCGTCGTCTGGGTGGGCGGGCTCCTCACCGTCGGGCTCGTCCTGCTCTGGGCGGCCGACGTCGTCCCGACCGCGGTGCTGCTCGGCGGCTTCGTCGTCGTCTTCGTCGTCGAGGGCCTCATGACGAGCCGGGTCCGCCGGC
>Ga0079225_10000658_pt1 | contig 18770 bp, 18 predicted proteins | sample Poulit2012_FD_76344 | JGI IMG/M metagenome (GOLD analysis project Ga0079225, IMG submission 76344) | Agricultural soil microbial communities from Georgia to study Nitrogen management - Poultry litter 2012 | ecosystem: Environmental > Terrestrial > Soil > Agricultural land | place: USA: Georgia... | reverse complement strand
TTATTTCTCAAAACCCGGAACCCGAAACTACAAAGAATCAAAAGCCTTCACCCCTGCTTCTATTCTCAGTGGCAAATCATTTCCTTCGGGAGGAATCGGACATGAATATTTCGGATTGTACGCACAATAAGGATTGTAGGCTTGATTGAAGTCTAAGATCACTTTATTCCCTTTGGGAATTCTAAAATCCATATATCTACCTCCACCATAGCTCCCATCACCGTTAGTCATATCGGTAAATGGTAAAAACAAATAGTCTTCATATCCTTCGTGCTTCTCATGATCGGTAGCTTGATACACATCCAGCTTTAAAGCCTGCCCTTTCAATGTAAACTGCAATTCGCCAAACTTAACATATTTCGGAAGTCGCTCTGTGGTGGTCGGCATTTCAAAAGGTTTTTCATCTGGGGTGCGGACAAATTTCGCTTCTACGATAAATTCTTCGCTCAGGGGATAAAACTCCAACCCTTCAAAATTCTTAAAATCATCTTCCATTAAAACACTGGTTTCAGGATTGGTATAAGCTGCGTTTAGTTCTTGTTGCATTTGTTGACTCTCTTCAAGCGCAGCTATTTTTTGAGCCAAAACACCTCCGGAAGTCCAAAAAACAAAAACTATCAATAAATAGCGCATAAGATCTTTCTTTCTTTCAAAATTAGGGAAACTGCTTATATAATTGGATGAAATAGTCTCAAAAATTTATAGATTAAAGTTCAATCTTAAGAACACATTCGCCCTACCAAATGATTCACAGTGACTTACAAGCAACTTATGGTGTAATCTCGGTAAAGTTCACTTTTCAATCTCGGTCTTGATACAAAATTATATTTTTCGAGTATGCTGAATTAAAAACCAATAAACAGCAACTTTAATGAAAAGCTAACTTCGAAAATAATACCGATAAGTATTGGCACTTTCAGCGCTTTTGAAACAGGGTATTTTATAGGTGGACGTCCCCCATCCTTTTGTTATTATGCCCTTACAAGACTTGATGATATGCAATAAAAATAGGTTGAAAATATTTACAGCTTTTACGTGCGGCAAGTAAATCTTTAGCTTATTTTCTGAAATTTATCTTTATCGCCTAACATCAATTTTTTTCAAAATAACAATACAGACGCAATGAGCATCTTAATGCCGTAATGTTTTAAATTAAACGATGATTAATCGAAATATAATTTCATCTTGATTCGACAACGGGTTAATCTACAATGACTTTCTCCGTTTTCTATATAATTCGATTTTTATTGTTAAGTTTAACCAACAATATAAAAATCAATCCGTCATGAGAAATTTCCCTTTCTTTTTACTACTGTTTTTTGTGGCGTGCTCTCCACAGAAAAAGCAATCTATAGAAGGTGTTTATTCGGCTGAAAATTCTGACCCTCACCAGCTTTGGATTTTAACCGATGATTACTTCTCGGCCATAACCTTTAAAGATCAAGAATATATTTCCTCCAAAGGTGGAACTTATGAGTTTAAAGAAAATGAATTGTTGGTGAACACCGAATATAACGATCGTAATCCTTCGAAAGTCGGCGAACAAATCACCTATCAACTCACTTTTGAAGGCGATAATTTTACGGATGAAAAAGGCGATAAGTTTATTAAACAACCTCCTCATTCTCAAAAATTAGATGGCGTATGGAAAATATCCGGTCGTTATAATAACGGTAAATTTGAAGAAATTGGTCACACCGGAAGTCGAAAAACAATTAAAATACTAAAAGACGGTTATTTTCAATGGATTGCTCTGGAACCCGATGCAAAAAATTCTATGGAACCGGCGGGGGAAAATATACGTTTAAAAACGGCAAGTACACCGAAGAGATTCTCTTTTTCTCCAAAGATGATTCGCGGGTGGGCGTTAAACTTCCATTTGAGGGAGAATTAATTGATGGAGATTGGCATCACATTGGAAAAAGCTCCAAAGGAAATCCATTTCACGAAGTGTGGGTTTTGGATTAAATTTGAAGTCTTTTAATACGACTAAAAAAGCAAATACGAATCATTAAACCTACCCTTTTTTATAAGATAACCCTTTCAATCTCAGCATATTGTTTTTTAATATGCAAATCCGAGATTAAATTACCTTTGGATATATGAGAAATCCATTTTTTCTATTGTATTAAAAACAAATCTATTGGATACAATGACTTTTTCTTTGTTTCAAAACCTAAGGTAAACCAAATTGTACTTTTATAGTTTTAAAGAAGTTGTATTTTTGCAACACACCTTTTAAAATGAAATAATAATTGAGAAAACGTTCTTTTTTAGCTTGGGCTGGATTCTTTTTCTTATTGATTATTAGAACGGGGTACAGTCAAAATCAAAAGGATAGTTTACAAGAAAAAGATTCGTTTTTTAAACAATTTATCAATTATTTTGAAGAAGCTAAAAAGGACAAATCTTATGAGAAGTTTGATATCTCCTTTATTGGCGGTCCGAGCTATTCGCAAGATACCAAACTCGGATTGGGGATATTAGCTTCCGGTTTATATCGTCTGGATCGTGAGGATTTAACCCTACCACCTTCGGATGTTTCAATATTCAGCAATTTTACCACTTCCGGGTTTTTAAGTTTTGGATTGGAAAATCACACGATATTTCCACAAGATCGATATCGTATTAACCTTTCTCTCGCTTTCGCTTATCTTCCTACCAAGTATTATGGAATTGGTTATGAAGCTGGAAAACGAGGTGACTATACCCCTTATGCTCAATATAAAACCGATTTTCATGGTGACTTCTTAAAGAAAATATTAAATAACACCTATGCCGGAATTAGCCTTCGACTTAAAAACATCAACAGTAAAAACTTTGAAATCAGCGAACTTAAACCCGATGAAAGATTAGATGCTTTTGTTTTAGGGGGAGGACTTTTATTGACTTATGACAATCGAGATTTTATCCCTAATCCTTCGGAAGGATTTTATTTTAAATATGAAGAGAACTTTTATCCGTCATTTTTAGGAAATAGAAAACACTTTCGCGAGGCTTTTGTAACCGCCAGAACCTATCAAGCCTTATGGTCGGATGCTACTTTAGCGCTGGATCTAAACGGGATTATCAAAACTGGTGATGTTCCGTGGAATATGATGTCTTTGGTTGGCGGCGCTTATCAAATGCGCGGGTATTTTGTGGGTCAATACAGAGATAAAAAACAAATCAATTTCCAAGCAGAATTGCGACAAAAAATTTATAACCGTCATGGAATGGTCGCTTGGGTTGGTGGAGGGAAAATTTTTGATAAATTTAAAGATTTAAGCGCAGATCATATTCTTCCTAATGTTGGGATAGGATATCGATGGGGGTTTAAAGATAGGATAAATGTACGTCTGGACTATGGATATGGTCAAGAAGGAGGCGGTGTTTATTTCAACATTAATGAAGCTTTTTAGGCCGCAAAGTATGACACAAACTAAAAATAGAAATCGGTTTATCCAAAGGTTGCTTCGCAAACCTCAGCTTTTATTGTGGTATTTTATCACAGTGAATTTAGTGCCGACCTTCTATTTTTTCTTTACCGAACCGTTGAATATTTTCGGAAAAATGGTAATCCTGTTGCTTCCCTTCGGATTATATCTTTTGATTTTTTCCGCTGTAGAAAATATTGGAAAATGGCAAGTGTTTTTATTTCCACTTCTATTCTTACACGCTTTTCAAATTGTGTTGTTCTATCTCTTTGGAAGAGGAGTAATTGCGGCTAATATGTTTTTAAATGTCACCACGACTAATTCGGCTGAAGTCAGTGAGCTTTTAGGAGCACTGTTACCTTCCATAATAATTGTTGTGACGCTCTATGTTCCGGCAACTATTTTAGGAATTATACAATGGCGTCATCGTGTTTTTCTATCGAGAAGTTTCAGAAAAAGAATACTTCACTTAGGTTTGGGAAGTTTGGTAATCGCTTTTACATTTTCTTTTTTCAGCCAAAACCAAAAAACGGGAAACTTTGCTTTCCACAGGGATATTTATCCGGTAAATCTATTTTATAATTTAGGATTCGCCACACAGAAGTATTATAAAACCAAACAATATCCGGAAAATTCTAAGGATTTTACCTTTGAAGCAACGAGGAATTCCAACTCGAAAAACAGACAGATAATTGTGTTGGTCGTTGGCGAAACCAGTCGACCAGATAATTGGGAGTTATTTGGTTATGAACGAGAGAACAATCCGCTTTTAAGCAAAGAAGATAATCTTATTCTCTATAAAGACGCAATTACCCAATCCAATGTAACTCACCAAAGTGTACCGATTATTTTATCGGGAGTTGGAGCGGAAAACTTTAAAGATTTATACCATCAAAAAGGTATATTTGAAGCTTTTAAAGAAACCGGATTTACAACCATCTGCTTATCTAACCAAGTAGAAAACGGATCTTTTATTGAATATATTTACAAACAGGCTGATATTTATACGAATTTGAAATCGCCTGAAAACCTTGTTGACAAGAATTCCAATCCACCGGATGAAAAATTGACAATATTGATGGAGCAGAAAATAGCTGAAACTCCGGGGGATTTATTTATTGTCTTGCATCCCTACGGATCTCATTTTAATTATATGGACAGATATCCCGAAAGTTTTAGAAAATATACCCCTGACAATGTTACAAATGTCAGTAAAACTCAAAAAGAAGAAATGGTCAATGCCTATGACAACAGCATTCTTTATACCGATTACTTTTTATCACAAAACATAGCAGTTTTGGAGGAAAGTAACGCTTCGAGCTATTTACTATTTGCCGCTGATCACGGTGAAGATATTTTTGATGACAAAAGAGGAAAGTTTTTACATTCCTCTCCTATTCCAACTTATTATCAACTGCGGATTGCTTTTTTAAGTTGGTTTTCGACTGAATTTAAAGCGGAATATCCAGAAAAATTTAAGGCATCGCTTCAGAACTCAAAAAAACCGGTTTCAACCAATGCTGTTTTTCATACGTTAATTGATGTTGCCGATATTTCCACACCTTTTTTAAAAGAAGATTTATCGCTGGTAAATCCAAAATTCAAGAAAAAGAAACGCGTTTTTTTAACCGACCATGAAAATGCTATACCTTACAGAAAATTAAACTTGAGAAGTTTGGATTATCAAATGCTAAAAGAAAACCATATCGCTCCATAAATCTATTAATTTTATGCTTAAAACACTTTTTTACAACACCATTTTTTTGTTCAGCTTTGTTTTATATCCGCAATCGGCAGACGTAGAAATGCTGCCCTATGGGAATATGGACGATTGGATGGTAAGAGAGATTGAAGAGTCTTATATCATCGGTGGAAATACCCAATATTTATATGAAGTTACAAACGAAAAAGATACTTTAAAAAACAACCAACCCTATAAAAACAACAAGTCTCCCTGGGCTACTTCTTCGGTTTATGCTAATATCAATGGGGTTAAAAAAGGGAGTGTGACTGTTTTTCCGGAAGAAAGACCAGGCAATGGTTTGGCTGCTCATTAGAAACCAGAGTAGAAAGGGTAACGGTACTGGGGGTTATCAACATCAATGTATTGGCAAGTGGCACTATTTTTTTAGGAGAAATCGTCGAACCGATAAAAAACACAAAAAATCCTCAAAGCAAATTGATCACCGGAATTCCTTTCACCAAAAAACCCGATTTCCTACAATTTGATTATAAAGTAGTCACCGGCGGGCCAAAACGACGCATCAACGGACTGAGTAAAACCGGGGAAGATATTGGCGAAAACGACAAAGCAGAAGTGCATATCTTATTGCAAAAACGTTGGGAAGATAAAGACGGAAATGTTTATGCCAAACGAATTGGCACCGGTTGGGAAAGATATGACAAATCGGTTAAAACTTGGCAGAACAATCATCGCATAAATGTGCATTACGGCGATATTTCCAAGCAGTCTTTTTATAAAGATTACATGCGATTAAGACAGAAAGAGAAAGAAGTTTACTACACCAAAAACAGTCACGGCGAAATCGTTCCCATTCAAGAAACCAGTTGGGGAGAACCCGAAGAGGAAGTCACTCATCTCATCGTTCAGTTTTCTTCCAGCAATGGCGGTGCTTATATCGGGAATCCCAAAAGTAGATTGTGGGTTGATAATGTGGGTTTGGGGTATTCTGAATGATTTTAGCACTGTCGTGTTGGAGCTTTTGATTACGCAAAAACGTTTCATATTTCAAGGTCGATTCTCTTCTACTCAATCGATTTCCATTAATGTCCAAAAGTTTGTTCCTTATTTTTCAAATCTACTTTTTCACCGATTAATGGGGTAATTAGGGGAAGGTTTTTATTTCTATTTAGTTGGGTGATTTTAGTAAGTGGCTCTTTCCAAGAATGTTATGACAAGGCGAATTTGGAAGAATGCACAGGAAATAACCGTTCGGCTTTTAAATCTTTTGCCGCTTGTAAAACCTGCTTGGGAAACATGTGAATATAAGGCCAAGGTCGATTGTATTGCCCGTTTTCGAGAATAGCCAAATCAATCTTACCAAATTTCTGACCGATCTTCGCGAAATGTTGGTCGTAACCGCTATCACCTCCAAGATATATTTTCATCGATTTAGTTTGCAACAAATACGAACACCAAAGTGTGTTATTTCTATTTAATCCTCGACCTGAAAAATGCCGTGCAGGAAGAATGTGCAAACTTATTTTATTATTTAGCACGATTTTATCAAACCAATCTTTCTCGAGAATTTTTGAAGGACGGTATCCCCATTTTTTAAAATGTGCACCCACCCCCAATCCGCAAATCACTTGGTTTATTTTGGGCTGGAGGTGTTTAATTGTTTTATGATCCAGATGATCATAATGATCATGAGATATAATCAAATAATCAATATCGGGGATGTCCTCCGATGTATAAATGTCAGTTCCGTCAAAGGCCTTCATCATTCCTGGTATCGGGGAGACACTTCCACTAAAAACCGGATCGATTAAAAACCGTTTTCCCTCCACTTGCATAAAATAAGAAGAATGTCCAAACCAAACCAACATCTCTTCGTCCGATGAGAGTTTCTTTAGATCAGTTTTTACAGAAGGAATTTTCTGCTCGGGAGATTTATGAGGTGTTTTCTTAAACAACATTTCTTTAAGTACCTTAAAAGAAGAAAAACCATCGGCCATTGTGGAGTAGGGCTAAGATTATGAAATTTACCGTTTTTAAAGTTTGGAGAATCCTGTTTCATATCAGCAATTTATTATAAAATCCTCAACTTATAAAATCAGGCATTTCAATTAATAAAGTCGATTTTCCCAGCTCGTCGGGTTAGATTTTTCATGAAAAACTCCTAAAACCAATACTTGTAATTTAATGACCAAATAATGAATCTGATAAGGAAAGCCTTTCAAATTAAATATTCTAATTCCCTTATATTTTACAGCAAGATTTAGAGGATAATTGGTGATATATTTCATTCCTTCTGCCAATCGTATTTTAAATTTATTTGCGAGATTTTCTACAGGAATTCTCCTATAATTATTCACAGCTTCTTCAATATCAAAAAAAGCTTCTTCTGAAATTTGCAAGTTATATTTCATTCTGTTTGTTTGAGTTTCTCCTCAACTTCTTCCCAAGTAAAAAGTGTGGTCTTACCCTTTTTGTAGCGGCTTAATCTATTGTTGAGTTCTCTTTTCTGAGCATCTGTTATTGAAGTTTCAGCTTCTTTTTTGGCTATATAATCCTCAGCAATTGATTCCATTAGTTGCAACAATTGCTTGTCCGCTGAACGCACATATTTTTGAACTTTATCTCTAAGATCCGAAGTGGTTTTCATTTTTGACTAAGGCTTTAATCAAATATACAACTTTATCGGTTTATTTTAATTGTTTACGCCAAAAAACAGGATGCAATTGTTCAGCAACGGTTAAAATACCAAAAAATTCAGATAACATCAGATTGGTTAAAATATTTCTATTATTCAGAAAGGGCTTGAACAGAAATATCCTCGTCTAATTCCTCCCAGTGAATACCTTCCCCTTTCCCGATAAAACGCCAATTATTCAATTGTTCCAAAGAAGCTTCCCTCAGTTTCTTAAACCATTCCAATGGAACTGACAGCTCACGACCATCCTCAAACTGAATGATCATTTTAGAATCGGTAAAAGATATATCCGAAGCTAAGTTGGATTTAATTATTACTGAAGCACTCATTCCATTGTTCTTTAAAAAGTTCTTGGTTTTGTACTACGAATTTCTTTTAATTTAATGGTTCTGAAAAAACAAAATTGATTTCCAATTAAGAACAAATAAACCTTTCCAAAAACTCATTACTAGCATAAATGTTATTTAGAATACTTATCGATTGCAATAATTAATTGTCAATTTCAAATAAATGTTTATTTTTAGGAATAATGACAAAATGCGTGACATAAATAAATGAGTTTTAAAGAAATAAAATTCCCTCTCACTTATTCTTATAGTTCAGATTCAAAAAACTTACCTCTAGAATTTTATTATAAAGTTTTTCCTCTGTCCACAAGAGTGGATATGTTTTTGGGGTATTTTAATTCCTACACGTTTAGCCTTTTATCTCATTCATTTGCTGAGTTTATATATAATGGTGGTAAAGTCAGGATTATTACAAACCATCATTACTCCCCTACTGATAAAGAGCAATTTTTCGAGGATCCTGAAATCTCTAATTATAGTAAAGCAAAGAACATAATAAATGACCTTAGGAAATTACAAAACACTCTAGATCAAGGAGGTCAACTTTTCTTTGATTGCTTGAAATTCCTAAAAAAGAAAGATCGTTTAAGTATTCTACCGGTGTCGTTTCAAGGAAGTTTAGCACATCGAAAAAACATGTTATTCTTCGATGGTGCAAATACCGTACTCACGCAAGGAAGTATGAATTTCACACCAAATGGTCTTATAAAAAACGGAGAAAACTTTGATGTTAGTGCTTCTTGGGGGGGCATTAAAGACCAAGCTCGGATTTCTGATTTTAGAGCAAAATTTGAACAAGTAATCAGACAAGAAAACGCAAACTATACCTATTTAAACAAGAATGATATAGAAATTGCGATTGATGATATAGGGAACAAAAAAGACCTAAAAGATTTACTGAAAAATAGTTTAGATATAGCTAAGCGAAATTCATTTTATTCGAACCGTTTAAAACAATTATTATTAAAAAAAGAAAATCATTTTAAAGTTTTAATTGACAAAATTGAAAGCGAACCCAGATTTCCCTTTGACGAACCTAGAGATTATCAATCCAAAGCATATGATAATTGGGTTAAAAATGATTATAAAGGGCTCTTCGCAATGGCAACTGGCACAGGAAAAACAATAACATCTTTAAACTGTGTTTTAAAAGAGTACAAAAAAACTGGAATATATAGAGTAATTGTATTAGTACCTACTTTAGCATTGATTTCGCAATGGGTAAAGGAGGTTTCAAAAAACTTTAATTTTCAAAACATTTTAGAATGTACAAGTAGTTCTGAGTGGGGGAATACCCTTGATTCTTATATTAGGAGTATTAATTTACAAAGAGATTTAAACTTTATACTTATTACATCTTACGCAACATTCCGTGGAACCAAATTTCAGCAGAGCTTTAAACGAATAATGAAGTTCGATGATTTGATTCTTATCGCTGACGAAGCACACACGCTTGGTGCTAAAGGCTTACTTAAAGTATTGCCTTATCAAATTAATAAAAGAATTGGTTTATCTGCTACTCCAAAAAGACCATTTGATTCAGAAGGAGAAGACTCACTAAATAAGTTTTTTAATTCATCCCCCCCTAAGTATACTTTTAGGTATGATATGAAGAAGGCAATTGAAGATGAAGTGTTGTGTAGATATAAATACCATCCAATTCTTGTTAATTTAACTAGCACAGAACTAAGTCATTATCAGAATTATACGAGAAAGCTTAGAAGACATATAGATCCTAAAACAGGAAGATACAAAGATACGAAAGAAGCAAACCTTCTTCTGATTCTTCGGAAAAATATTATACATAAAGCAGCAAATAAATTAGACGCTATTTCAGATATTGTAGAAGAAATCGGTGCTGACAAGTTAGAGTACTGCTTTGTTTATGTCCCAGAAGGAACTACACCTGACTACTCTGTTAATGATTTTTTTATTGGAGAAGATGAGATAAACGAAAAAATAATTGACAATTATGCACAGCTATTAGCAAATAAATATCAATTTCGGTTAAAGAAATATACTGGAAACACAACAGATAGAGAAAATATTTTAAAAAATTTTGAAATTGGCAAATTAGACATGCTACTAGCAATGAAATGTTTAGATGAAGGGGTTGATATTCCAAGAGCAGAATATGGGATTTTCTGTTCAAGCACCGGTAATCCCAGACAGTATGTACAAAGAAGAGGTAGATTATTAAGAAACCATAAGGATAAAAAAGAAGCAGCGATTTATGATTTGATTGTATTTCCACATAGCAAACATACTGACATTGAAAGTGAGATTTCAAATCCAGAGATTAATATTTTTAAATCAGAATTAAAACGAATTATAAATTTCACGGCACTAGCAGAAAATCGAATTGACATTCTGGAAAGATTAAATAGCTTAGTGGATCCACTTGGCATTAATGTTTATAGCTTAGTAAATAAAGAATTAGAAAATTATGATAACATTAAATGACTCATTAAGAGCAGAGTTTAAAGAACTTCTTCAAGAAAAAGAATATCAAGCGATAATTGAAAACAAAAAACTTGATAATAACCTAATTTTAAAAACCTTTGAGATTTTATTAAAGGAAAAGAGGAATTTTAATGAAGTAAATAAAGGAAGAACAAACTTTCAAAATTTCATATTAAATACTATAAAGAGCTGAAAATGAAAATAAATAATATAAAAATAAAAAACTTCATCTGCTTTAATGAAACAGAACAAATTGATTTTGGAAAAGGCCTGAATATTATATCAGGGAAAAATGGTGGAGGTAAAAGCCAACTTTTCAATGCTTTTTATTGGGCATTCTTTAACCGAATTTATACTGATATAGGTGAGAAAAATAAAATAAAAAGAATGAAGTTGGCAGATAATATTGTTTTGCTACCTGATGCGGTAAAGCTTCATTTAGAAGATGGAGAAACTATTAACACTAAGGTAAAAATAAGTCTTCAAGCACATCATTATATTCAAGATGATAGAATTATTAATTATATTTTTACCAGAAAATGCAGTTACAAAAAAATTAATAATGGAATAGTGAAGACTTCTGACAATATATTGTCAATTGAGTATTTCATGGACAACCAAACAGAAATTGTACCAAAACATCAAAATAAAATAGTTTTGGATGAGATATTTCCTCCACAAATAAGACCTTTTGTATGGTACCAAGGGGAAACAATGGAAGATCTTTATAAATTTGAAGACTCTAAGATATTAACAAATGCAATTGATCAAATATCTTATTTTCCAATATATAAGCACCTAACAGATATAGCTCGTGAAGCAAGAATTAAAATCGGCAGAGATATCGATAAGCTCGTTAAAAAAAGCAATAAAATATCTAGGGATCAAAGAAAAAACTTGTCGGAGAAAGAAAAGTTAATTAAAGATATTGAAAAAATTAAGAATGAGACATTAGATAATACGATTAAAATAGATAAATATGAAAGTGATATCTTTTCTAAGGAAAATAAATTAAGTCGATTCGATGAATTTATTGAACAGAAAAAGAAAATAAATGACTTGGAGTCAGCATATTCTTTGGCGCTAGAGAGAATTGATAATTATCAGAAAGAAAGTAAATCTAATATCATTAATAAATGGCTTTTAAATGGTTGTGATCAAATTATAAAAGATTCTGAGAAAAATCTAGATATTTTAAATCTTGAAATTCAAGAATTTAGTAAAATGAAGAATCCTGTACCCTTGAATTTACCCGGTCCAGAATATGTCGAAAAAATGATTGATGATGAAATTTGCTATATTTGTGAAAGATCTGTAGAGAAAGGTACGGATGAAATGAAAGCATTACAAAGAAGGCTTGAGGATTTTAAAGATAATTTCGAAAATAAAATCTTAACACGCAATTACACCAACTTAAATCGTAAGAGAAATAGTCTTTTGAATGAGTTACCATATTTTAAAGATGAAATGCTTGAGCAGAATAAAAAAATAGAAAAACAAATTAAGTTAAGAAATAAATTATATAAAGAAATAAATAATTTTTATTCTGAAATAGGCATTAAGGATAAAAGCTCGATTGATAAAGGATCCAATACAGCTAGGGGTCTTTTAGAAGAAATACGAATGCTAAAAACTGAAAAGGACCGATTAATAAAATGGAATATTAGAATGGAGGGAAAACTTCAAATTAAAGAGACTAAATTAAGAGAACTTGAATCTATAAAGTTCAACGTCGACTCTAAAGAATTAGCTCAACCTGAAACAATAGCAAAAAATTATATTGATTTTTTCGAGCTTATTCTAACTACATTAAGAGACAATGCATATGACACTTTAATCATTGACTTAGAGAATGAAAGCAATCGTTTATATAATAAATATCTAAACAAATCGGTCCCGGGAAAAATTAGCATATCAAAGGATGGAGCTGATATTTATAACACTAAAACAGATAATATTATTACAGATTTATCGATGGGTCAACAAGCAGCGATGAAATTAGCAATTGCAAATTCATTTTTATTTATTAGTGCAAAGAAGGTAAATAAATCTTACCCTTTAATTACAGATGCGCCAACGTCAGATTTAGATCCAGATAACACATATAACCTCACTGTTAATTTAAAAGACTCTTTTGAACAAATGATTATTATGTCAAAAGATTATTCAAATATGGGAGATGATGAGCTTAAACAATTAATTGAAGATGCAAACGTATCCCATTTTTATGATATACAAAATATTAAAATAGATGAAAACTTGGGAAATAATAGAGACAATAAAAAATCAATAATTATTAATAAATTCTCAAAGAATTAATTATGAAGGATATTTATGAAGAAATAAGTAGCAAAGGAGTCCATTATGGTGATATGACCAAACAAATAATGAATCTTTTTAGTAGACAAGAAGAAAGAGGTGCGAATGTAACAAAACAAGATGATAAGTTCTTTTCACAACTATGGCAAGCATATGCTTGGACAGCAATTATTGGTTTTATAAAAGATAAAAGAGAGGTTGGAATTGAATTAAATCATAAAACCTCTTTTAAATATTTCACAGTTTTAAATAATTCAGATGACATTGCTAATGCCTTAATTTTGATGGCAATTAGTAAAGTAAAAGGAGATACCTCAAAAGAAATATTAAACACAAGGAATCTTTTGACAATTATTAGTGAGTATGCCGAAGGTGGTGCAAAACACATTTTAGAAATAAGAGAAACTCAACCAACTAAATTTAATCACACGGATGACTTTTTATACGAAATAATTCAAAGAGTCAATAATAAAGAAAAAGAATTGGCATAAAACTAACAACTCTGTTTTAAATAAAGGAATGATTAAATCTTTTTTAATCCTTGCTCTATTTTTTTTATCAAAAAATCAAATCCATCTATATTAGGGTTAGATTCTAGTTCTTGGTTTAATAACTTCAAACCATCATCAACATGCATCTTAACATACCTACCTAAGTCTTTATCAGAGACATGTAATCCGTAGTGCAAAGCTATCATGCCTACGTAATAATCAACATATTCACCAAATAAAACCTTTTTAGTGTATTGTTTTCCCCCAGAGTTCTCAATATTAGATAAATCTAATTTCTTATCTTGTGCTAAAGAATAGGTTAATGCTATTCTAGAAATAATATTTTCAGTTCCAAGATTCAGTTTTCTTGTAAGTTGTGAAACAACTTCTCTATTTTCTTTACTTGTTTTAATATGCGTAAACATCTTTTTGTTTTTTAAACTCTGTAAATAAATCGCTGATAGGAATTGTTCTTAGAGTAGATGCACCATCCCTATTCTGAATCAAGAAAGTCTTATGTAAATAAGGTTTCAATAAGTCAAATTCTGTTTCCGTCAACTCTTTTTCAAGTAATGGGAAAAGCACTACTTGGTCAGATATATTTGGATAAAATTCTTTAATTATATTTTTAGAATGCTGATTATCAAATTTTTGAAGTGGACTATCTATAAATACAGGAAATTTAATTCCTGATTCATCTACTAAAGCTTTTAATAATGCTGAAGCATATAACTGTTGTTCGCCCTTTGATAATGAATCTTTATCGATGATATTACCATCTTTATCCAATAGATCTATATCCATAACATCATCTATAATATTTACCTTAACGTTTTGAATGAAATCTTTCTTATGCATCATTTCTTTTAGGCCTATCAAAATCGATTTTTGAAGAGAATGCTTTTTCTTTTCTTTTATTCTTTGAATAAGTTTATTTACTTTAACAAGAAGCTCTTTGGTTACTTTGTATTTATTTTTATCAGTTTCCAGTAAATTAAAGTTTTTCTCATATTCTACACGAATCTTTTTATGAGATGTAAGCTTTAGTTTTGCAGCACCTAAACTTTCGATGAGCTGATTCTTCTTCATTTTTATTTTCTCTATTTTTTGATCTGCTTCTTTTTTATCTTCTCTAAACTGTTTTGCTAAGTGGTTGTTTTTCCTAGCTTCTCCTTGTTTTATTTTACTAAGGATTCGTCTTAATCTAAGACTGTTAGTTCTCTCACTTTGTATAATTGAATTTAGTTGAGATAAAAAAGTTGTTTTTATATTATTTATTAAAGCCTCTATTTCTCTAACTTTTTCTTCAGGAAAGTCTAAAAGAACTTGACCAGTAGGGCGTTGCTTTATCTTTTTAGATGTTCGTGCATTTATAGATGTTTTTATATTCTTTTTTATGTCTTCTTTCACATCTTTATTTAGATTTAAATCATCTATTCCTTTAAGTATATTATTGGATATTAAATGAAGTTCTTGAGCTAATAACTTTTCATTTAATGCATTATTTAGAGTGCTTTTCTCCATAAGCATTTGTTCCTTTAGCTTACTAAGATGATTTCCTGCAATGACCAGTGGCGTAATATCAAGATGAGCTTTAAGCTTAGATTTTATAATGATAGACTCTTTCCTAAGTTTGTCTCTTAACTCCTTTAATTCTTTAAGCTGTTCTACTGTTATAGCATTTCCTTCTCGTATTAATTTTTCTTGAAGACTATCACTTTTAGACCTCCAATAACCAATTTCATTATCTAAATCAATCAACTTATCTTCATTGTGTTGAATACTTCTTTTGTATTCAGTTTCTATTTTTAAAAGTTGATTTAATTCCTTTTCTTGTAAGTCAGTAACTCCTTTTCTTCTTAATTTACTCAATAAAGATTGCAGGTTCTTTTTAAGTTCTTCATATTTTTTAATACCAAGAACTTCTGAATAAGCTTTACTCAAGCTACGTAATTCAATCTTAGACTTTGCTTCTGCCAAAGAGACTATTTTTTCCGCATCGAAAAAGAAAAACTTAGCTATTTCACGAGGTAAAATAAAATCATTTATAAAAACATCATACCCCACTGATTTAGTTAGTTCATTTTCAGCGCCATCAATCAAAATAGTCAATTCTTCTTTAGAGCTTTGAAAATCAAAACTTCGTTTTATAGTTACTGTCTTGCAAGGAATAGAAGGAATTAATAGATTGTTTAACGTTATTTCAACAGATAATTTAATATCCACTCCTTCTTTTTTCACATCTTTATTCAAGAGAGTATTCAAATAAGATCTATAACCACCAGCATTTCTTATTTCTTCTCTATATTTATTCTCAACATGTACCATAAGCCTGCCATAAAAGCACCATACTAAAGAGGTCAAAAAGGTGGTTTTCCCAAATCCATTTATACCGGCTATTAGGTTAATATTCCCCCTTTTACTTTCATCAAAACTTATCTCATTAGAACCTTTGTAAATACGGAAATTATTTAATTTTATATTTTTAATTTTCATTACTTTGTTTCTTTCACGTATTTCTCAATCCTATTCTCAATATCATTATGTAAGCCATATTTTGATATCATCAAAGATTTGGTTTCTTGAATAGAAATTAAGTTGTCTATAAGATTATAATAAGACAAGTCCTCCTTACAGATCTCATTTAATATTTTTCTTTCTGTATCATCCAATGACTTTATATTACTGGTAGAAAACTCTTGATGGAAAACTTCTCTATATACATCTCCAACACTTTTATCGAAAAAAAGATCACGATTCCATATCACTTGAATAGCAATTAGTTCTTGATCTGTAATAAGAGTCATATGAGGTTTATCTTTTTGTACTTTCTTCTGTACCTCCAATAAATCTTTTAATGCTTTAGCTCTATATTCTGGAGTGTAATTTCCCTGATTATGTCCATCTTCTGATACTGCTGGCTGTCCATTTCTACGAGTAGGCATTCTATTTTCACTTAAATTCCTGTCTTCAACTAATTTATCTCTATATCGAAGCATAGGAAACATCCATTCCTGTCCGCTTTCTATTAAACCGGTCATTGATTTATCTTTTTGCACAACAGTGCAAGTCCAACAACCAAAACGACTCTGTCCACAAGATTTATGAGACTTAGTTGTGACTACTGTAGGACATTCATAATCATCAGCATTTGCATCGGAATATATTTTAAACAGAATAGAGTTGTCAAAACCCCAAGGTGATTTAATAGCATTAATTATATACCATATTTCCTCAAGCATCATTTCCTTTATCGGAGCATAAACATAGGTATTTGGAGAAGTGCTATGTTTAGATAATCTTTCTCCCTTAACCTCATGCTTTTTCATAGATTGTTCCCTAGCAGAACTTTCTTCATATCGAGTCCCTAACAAAACAATAGCCTCGCCCTTTTCGTCTACTTGTTCTAATAAAAACTTTGAGGTGGGTTTAATTTTCAATCTATCCGTACACCACCTAAAAGTATTATTCGGTACAGGATAACCTCGCCCCAAAACATTTATCCAAAAAGACTCCTCTAATTTTGGTGTTGTCTTTTTTACGATTATTGGAAGATCCTGATTCCGAGCTTCTTTTTCAATTTTTGATAATACATCTTCTGTATAAGAAGATATTATTGGATTTTCAACCATCGTATCATTACATACGACATAAACAGGTCTTCTTAACTGAAAAGTATATGGGTTTTTCTCCTTAAATCTCTTAAGAGCAATCCAAACTAAGGTTAATAGAACTGTAGAGTCTTTTCCTCCACTAAAACCAATAACCCAGGGCCTTTCTGACTTATCTGCATAAGCATATTGATCTATAAGCTCTTCAATAATATCTTCTGCCTTCTTTAGTTTTAATTTTTCCATTGCTTGATAATTTAAACCATAAAGTTAAACTTTTTATTATATAATCAATAGTTTATTGACAACATTTAGGTCATATTGACTTTTAATTATAATGATCTAATAAACATCAATTAAAACCTCCCCAACCACCAAAAAATTCACTTCTTAACCACTTTCCGAGTAAGCTCTTTACCGTTATCCAGTTGTAACTTCACCAAATAAGTTCCTGTGGAAAGTCCGCTTAAATCAACCTGATTTCCGTTAATATCGGCTACTTTCTTTCCATTCAAATCAAATATACTCGCAGCCTTAATTTGTGCCGGATTTGTAAAATGAAGTTGACCGGCGGTGGGATTTGGATAAAGTGCCAACTGATCTTGTTCAATATCCTCCACGCTCATATCCTCGGTTTCTATAATAAAGTTGTCGTAATACGCATCTTCTCCATAGTTGTTATGCAACATATTGAAACCGTGAATATCGGCTTGGGTATAATTATCCAATTCAAATTGGAGCTCATCATTGATAAAATAAGCAATTTCGTCAGCGGTTACTTCAAGGCGAACATTCACCCATTCTCCCGGTTCCCAGTGTGTTTCTTCTAAAGGATGAAAACTGTAATTTTCATCTACAATCAAGTAGAAGTTTCCTCGATTTTCAACTCCTACCCCACCAACCGGAATAAACTCTTCATCGATAATGGTATAGATCACAAATTCAAAATCCGCTCCCAAAGTTCCTGTTGCCATCACATCATACGAAATGGTGAAGTTTTCATAATCCAGCGGTTCTTCAAACTCATTGACCGCCCCAAAAATCGGCATCCATTGAAAATCGTAGTCCGGTTCAAATGCATTTTTAAAAGAATAGACTCCGTCGCTGGCTTCTTCATCGGATATCACTTGATTGGTGATAATTCCGTCTGCTCCTTCGGTTACTTCCCAATCATTTTGCTCGTGCATATTCCCCAATTCAAAACCCTCCTCGGCTTCAAAAGATATATGTGTTTGTGCCGATAAGAAACTCGAAAACAATAAAAAGATGATGTATAAATTCTTCATGTCAGTAATTTTTAATGAACGGGAAAACTAAGAATAAACAAGCAACTCCAACCTGTTTTAATTTTAAATAAAGCTTAAGAATAGTCAATGCTAAGCGAATTTATATGTGATCTTATTTAATCACAAACTCCCTTAATCTTTAGCATGATCAATTTTTACAAGTTAAATCAATCAGCTTTAGCTCACGCTATAAAAGCTCAGACCGGAACCCTAAAACCTTGCAACGCTGGTGCGCGATTGCATCGTGCTCCTAATCTATCCACAAAAACAGCCTCTCCTTAAAAATAAAGATTATAAACAGCAAAATCCTTCCCATAAATCGAGTAGGAAGCAAAGACGGGTAACTCCCGACTTTGCTGTCCTCTCACACCACCCAACATACGTCTCTCGTATTAGGCGGTTTTCTCAATGTTTAACCGAAAACGGCCAAGGCTCGTTGT
>Ga0079225_10000657_pt1 | contig 18770 bp, 16 predicted proteins | sample Poulit2012_FD_76344 | JGI IMG/M metagenome (GOLD analysis project Ga0079225, IMG submission 76344) | Agricultural soil microbial communities from Georgia to study Nitrogen management - Poultry litter 2012 | ecosystem: Environmental > Terrestrial > Soil > Agricultural land | place: USA: Georgia... | reverse complement strand
CGTCTCAACGTCTCAACGTCTCAACGTCTCAACGTCTCAACGTCTCAACGTCGTAGCCCCGATGGGATTCGAACCCACGCTACCGCCGTGAGAGGGCGGCGTCCTAGGCCGCTAGACGACGGGGCCAGAACTGATCCGGGCTGTCAGCATAGCCCAACCCGGTGTGTCCACCTAATCGCCGGGGCGATCGTCCCGGTGAACACCGCCGCTGGGGTACCAGGACTCGAACCTAGAATGGCTGAACCAGAATCAGCTGTGTTGCCAATTACACCATACCCCACTGGGCACCTGAAACCGCTGCTCGCGACGGGTTTTGTCGACCTGGCGTGCGTCGAGGACCGTCACTGGCCGCCGTTGAGGGCCGACGTGCAGACTATCAAATGTTCTCCGGCGCTTCCGCGGGGAGCCCGGCGGCCGCCGCGCGCAGCCGCTGCAGGCTGCGCTCCCGGCCCAGCAGCTCCAACGATTCGAACAACGGCGGGCTGACCGACGCACCGGTGACGGCCACCCGGACCGGGCCGAACGCCTTGCGGGGTTTGAGTTGCAGATCGTCGAGCAGGGCCGCCTTCAGGGCGTCCTCGATCGCGGCGGTCTCCCAGTGCGCGACCCCTTCGAGGGCGGCCACCGCCGCGTCGAGCACCGGGCGTGCGGCGGCGCGCAGCTCCTTGGCCGCGGCCTTCGGGTCGAGTGCATAGGCGTCGTCGTTGAAAAAACGCAGCAGCGCCCACGCGTCCCCGAGGACCACGATGCGGGTCTGGACCAGCGCGGCGGCCAGCGCGAACTGCTCGTCGTCGAGTCCGGTGTTCCGGCCGTGTGCCCGCAGATGGTCGGCCAACCGCGCGGTGAAGTCCGCCGGGGCCAACAACCGGATGTGCTCGGCGTTGATCGCGTCGGCCTTCTTCTGGTCGAACCGGGCCGGGTTGGCGTTGACGTCGGCCACGTCGAAGGCGGCCACCATCTCCTCCATGGAGAACACGTCGCGGTCATCGGCGATCGACCAGCCCAGCAAGGCCAGGTAGTTCAGCAGTCCCTCCCGGATGAAGCCCCGGTCGCGGTGGGCGAACAGATTCGACTGCGGGTCGCGCTTGGAGAGTTTCTTGTTGCCGTCACCGAGCACGCTGGGCAGATGCCCGAATTCGGGGACCCGGTCGGTCACCCCGATGCGGATCAACGCGCGGTACAGGGCGATCTGGCGCGGCGTCGAGGACAACAGGTCCTCGCCGCGCAGTACATGGGTGATCTTCATCATGGCGTCGTCGACCGGATTGACCAACGTGTACAGCGGGTCCCCGCTGGCCCGGGTCAACGCGAAATCCGGGACACTGCCGGCCGGGAAGCTGGTGTCCCCGCGCACCAGGTCGCGCCAGCCCAGATCCTCGTCGGGCATCCGCAGGCGCACCACCGGTCGGCGCCCCTCGGCGCGGAACGCGTCGCGCTGGGCGTCGGTGAGATCCCGGTCGAAGTTGTCGTAGCCCAGTTTCGGGTTGCGCCCGGCGGCCCGGTGCCGGGCCTCGACTTCCTCGGGTGTGGAGAACGCCTCGTAGGCCTCCCCGGCGCCCAGCAACCGCTCGACCACATCGCGGTGCAGATCTTTGCGCTCGGATTGCCGGTAGGGCCCGTAGTCGCCGCCCACGTCGGGGCCCTCGTCGTAGCCGATGCCCAGCCAACGCAGCGCGTCGAGCAGGGCGGCGTAACTCTGCTCGCTGTCGCGCTCGGCGTCGGTGTCCTCCAGGCGGAAGACCAGGGTGCCGCCGGTGTGTCGGGCGTAGGCCCAGTTGAACAGGGCCGTGCGGATCAACCCGACGTGCGGCGTCCCCGTGGGCGACGGGCAGAACCTCACCCGAACCGTCATGCTCCTCCTTTGACCGACCCGGCGCGTCGCCCTTTGCGGACAACGGGATTGGACAGGGTGCCGATCCCGTCGATGGTGATCGCGACGGTGTCGCCGTCCTCGATCGGCCCGACTCCCTCGGGCGTGCCGGTGAGAATGAGGTCTCCGGGCAGCAGCGTCATGATCGCCGAGACCCATTCCACGATCGCCCCGACGTCGTGGATCATCATCGAGGTGCGGCTCTGCTGGCGGATCCGGCCGTTGACCTCGGTGCGGATCGCCACATCGGCGGGGTCGAGATCGGTGACGATCCACGGACCGACCGGACAGAAGGTGTCGTGGCTCTTCGCCCGCGTCCACTGGCCGTCGGCTTTCTGCTGGTCGCGCGCGGAGACGTCGTTGGCGATGGTGTAGCCCAGGATGTACTCCCCGGCGCGCTCCGCCGGCACGTCCTTGCAGGGCCGTCCGATCACCACCGCCAGCTCCCCCTCGTGGTGCACCGGGGATGCGTTGGCGGGCAGCATGATCGGCGCGTCGGGACCCACGATCGCGGTGTTCGGCTTGAGGAAGATCACCGGATCTTCGGGCGCCTGACCGCCCATCTCGGCGATGTGCTCCGCGTAGTTCTTGCCGACGCAGATGACTTTGGTCGCCAGAATCGGCGCGAGCAGCCGCACATCGGCCAACGGCCAGGACCGTCCGGTGAAGGCCGGTGTGCCGAACGGGTGTTCGGCGATCTCGCGGGTGATCTGCGGCTCGCCCTCGATGCCGACGAAGGCGACCCCGTCCGGGCTGGCGATTCGACCGAGGCGCATTCGAGACAGCTTAGGCGCCGATCGTCGGCCCGGCACGCGCAGGGCGCACCGGGTCGGCGCCACCGCGCCCGCGCACGCTTTCAGCGCGCGGTGACCATCCTCACCAGGAAATCCTCCAGGTGGTCGCGCTCGACCTCCAGCTCACCGCGCAGCCACAGCGTCACCACCTCGAACCCGCCGGCGACCAGGGTCAGCGCGGCCAGATCGATGTCGGGGTCCACGGCGTTTTGGCCGGCGAGCAACACCCGCCCCTGGTCGGCCATGACCTGAGCCAGCATCTTGACCAGGTCGCGCCACCGGGCCCGCAGCGTCTCGGTGGTCTGCGCCTCGATCAGCAGCCGGCCGCGCCGAGCGTCGCTCTCCAGAAAGTTCAGGCCGGTGCCGATCGCGGCCCGGGCACGCTGCACCGGGTCGGGCGGCGTGGTTTCGATGGCCGGAAGCAGCACGGCGAACGCCCGGGCGATCTGGTCGTCGAAGAGCGCGGCGACCAGGTCGTCGACGGTGCGGAAGCTTTCGTAGAAATACCGGTCGTTGAGCCGCGCGCGGGTGCAGACCCCGCGCACCGTCACCGCCGCCATCCCCTCGGCCGCCGCGGCGTCGAGGGCGGCGTCGAGCAGCGCCGCCTGCCGTCGCGTTCGCCGTTCGCTGTGGGTGGCACCACCGTAGGTTCGTGCGCCCGCCATAGCCCTCATTGTCACATCCTTGACCCGCCCCTCGATCTGGTGAAGACTGTCACCAGATACGCCGTACCGGGTGGGAAGGATGCGCGATGACGCCCACGGACACCAAACTGCCGACTCCCCCCTTTCTCCAGGGGTTCCCGTTCAACGTGTTCCTGCGGGTGCTGGCGCCGCGCGATCTGCGGGCCACCGCCGCTCAGCGGGACGCGTTCCGTCGCTACGCCCAGATCGGTGATCCGCTCGCCGACGGGGTCGTGCAGATGATTCAGCGCCTGCCCACCGGCGAGGGGCGCCGTCTCTTCGAGATCGCCGTCGAGCACGGAATCGACGCCCTCGACGATCCCCCGGCCGAACTGGTGGCGTTCTTCGACCAGGTCGACACCCGCCCCTACTGGCTCGACGACGACAAACTCGAGTTGGCCGTCCGGGTGAGCATGCGCACCGGGTTGTGGGGCATCGGCTTCGCGCTGCCCGGGTTGGCCCTGACCGGCGGCTATCTGGCGTCGAAGGCCGACAAACCGCTGGTGGGCACCGGCGATCTGCGGCGGATGGCACCGCGGCGGCTCAACGAGACCGCCACCTGGTACATCGACGTCACCTCCCCCGGCGGGCTGGACCGGTTCGCCCCGGGGTTCACCGGCACGCTGCGGGTGCGGCTGATGCACGCGATCGTCCGGTCGGCGATGTGTCGGCGCACCGACTGGGATTTCACGAACTGGGACCACCCGCTCAACCAGGCGCAGATGGCCGGCACGGTGATGCTGTTCTCCCTGGCCAACCTGGTCGGATGCCAGGCGATGGGCCTGCGTTTCTCCGCACGGGAACGCGAGGCGGTATTTCACCTGTGGCGCTACGTCGGTCAGCTGATGGGCGTGGACCCCGAGCTGATGCCCGCCCACGAGGACGACACCTGGCGGCTGTTCTGGCTGCAGGCCGACACCGAGTTCCTGCCCGACGAGGACTCGCTGAAGCTGGCGCAGGCGCTGCACGGCGATCAGGACGACGACGACGCCGCCATGCGGGTGGCGCGCGCGATGCTCTCCTCCTACAGCCGGCTGGTGCTGGGCAACCGCAACGCCGATCAGCTGGGCCTGCCCGACAACAAGCCGATGCAGGCCGCGGTGCTGGGGATCTCGGCGGTCAACCGGGTGCTGGAGTTCCCGCGGCTGATTCCGGGGGTGACCCGGCTCAACGAGGAGATCGGCCAGTGGAGTCGCCGCCGGTTCGTCGAGCGTGGCTTCACCGAGACCGGCGGTGACCGCAGCTACCGACGCCACGACGCGCTCGCCGCCGGTTCGCGGGCCAAGACCGGCTGAGGCCACGCCGGGGCCCGCGCACCCACCACCGGCAGCGCCCGTTGTGGCACCATCAATCGGTGCCCGTGCAGTCGATCAGCACCGCTACGCGATGGTGGATACTGATTGTCTCGCTGCTGGCCACGCTCTGCGCATTCACCTTCATCAACGGTGTCGCGTTCGTCATCCCCATGCTGGAGAGCAAACGCGACACCAACCTCGCGCAGGCCGGCCTGCTCGCCTCGATGCCCAGCGCGGGAATGGTGTTGACCCTGTTCGGCTGGGGTTATCTGCTCGACCGCATCGGTGAGCGCATCGTGCTCAGTTTCGGGATGGCGCTGACCGGCGGCGCCTGTTTCGCCGCCGCCTCGATGCATTCGCTGCCCTATGTCGGCGTGTTCTTGTTCTTGGGGGGCATGGCCGCCGCCTGCGCCAACACCGCCAGCGGGCGGCTGGTGGCCGGCTGGTTCCCCGCCCACCAGCGCGGCCTGGTGATGGGCATCCGCCAGACCGCCCAGCCACTGGGTATCGCCCTGGGGGCCATGGTGATCCCGCGTTTCGCCCAGCACGGCCTGGAACCGGCGTTGAAGTTCCCGGCGATGATCTGCACGGTGGCCGCGGTGGCCTGCGCACTCGGCGTGCTCGATCCGCCGCGCCCGCCACGCACCGAAGCCCCGGCCGAATACCTGGCCAACCCGTATCGGGGCTCGTCGATCCTGTGGCGCCTGCATGTCACGTCGGCGACGATGATGGTGCCGCAGTGCGTGATCGCGACGTTCATGTTGGTCTGGCTGATCCGCGAGCAGCACCTCTCGATCGGGACCGCCGGTGCGATGGTGACGCTGGCCCAACTCCTCGGAGCGGCGTTCCGGGTGGCGGCCGGACGCTGGTCGGATCGGGTCGGCTCGCGGCTGCGTCCGATCCGAACCCTGGCCGCCGCCGGGTCCGCGGCCATGCTGATCCTGGCGCTCACCGCCCATTTGGGATCACCGGCGGCCACGACGGCCATGATCACCGCGGCGGTGATCACCGTGCTCGACAACGGATTGGCCTCCACCGCGATCGCCGAAGTGGCCGGCCCGTTCTGGAGCGGCCGGGCTCTGGGCGCCCAGAACACCAGTCAACGGCTGACCGCGGCCGCCGCTCCCCCGCTGTTCGGGGCGCTGACCGGCGCGGTCGGCTACCCTCTTGCGTTCGCCGCGTGTGCCGGGGTGGCCCTGCTGGCGTTCCCGTTGGTGCCGGTCAGTCAGGAAGCGCGCCAACAGGAGTCGCCGGAGTCGCGGTCGGCGGTCTCGGGTCCGACCGAGGCCGAGCAATAACGGCGACACCGGTCACGGGGTGGCCACGCACGGCGAGGAGATCTCGCAGGTCTTCAGCGTCGAGTCGCCGCTTTTGATCCGGATCGTCACGTCGGGTTGTTGACCGGAGATGAAGTCGGTCGAGATCGCGAAAATGTTGGCGACCTTCGGCTTCGGGGAGACCGTCGTCGACCAGGGCAGGGTGCGGACGGTCTCCTGAACGGTGTCGGTGGCGTCCATGTAGGCCACCGACAGCGGTGCGTTGATGGTGCCGGTGATCTCGTAGGTGATGCTGTCGGCCGGGGCCGCGCTCGTGGTGGCGGTGGTGCCCGGCGGGGAACCGTCGCGCTCCTCGCCGTTGCCATCGCGACCGGCCAGCAGCACCACCGCAGCGATCAGCAGGATCACCACCACCGCGATCACCACGGCGCCGACGATCCACGCCGTCTTGTTCGCCGGCGGCTTGCCCGGCGGATATCCCGGCGCACCGTAGGGTCCCGCGCCGTAGGGGCCCGGTCCGTGGGGTCCCGCGCCGTAGGGCGCCGCGCCGTGGGGTCCCGCGCCGTAGGGGCCCGGGCCGTAGGGCGGGTGAGCGGGGTACTGGGCGCCGTAGGGCGGTTGCGGGTAGGGCTGCCCACCGTAGGGCGTCGCGCCGGGGGGCATGGCGCCCGGTTGTCCCGGACCGCCCCCGTAGGGCGGGTTGCCATAGTACGGATTGGACATTCGGGCAGCTTAACAGCGCGGCGGACCGCCTCGGCGCGACAAAGCCGGCTAGAGGAGCCCGGCGATCCGGTCGCCCACCTCGGTGGTGGAGCGCGCAGTGTCGCCGCGGGTCGCCAGATGCTTTTCAACCGCACGGTCCACGCGTTCGGCGGCGGCGTCCTCACCGAGGTGGCCGAGCAGCAGGCCCACCGACATGATCGCGGCGGTCGGGTCGGCCACCGCCTGCCCGGCGATGTCGGGGGCGCTGCCGTGCACCGGCTCGAACATCGACGGGTTGGTTCCGGTCGCGTCGATGTTGCCCGACGCCGCCAGCCCGATGCCGCCACAGACCGCCGCAGCCAGGTCGGTGATGATGTCGCCGAACAGGTTGTCGGTGACGATCACGTCGAACCGGCCCGGGTCGGTGACCAGATAGATGGTGGCCGCGTCGACGTGGCAGTAGGCGACCTCGACGTCGGGGTACTCCTCGCCGATCTCGGCGACCACCCGCGACCACAGCGCCCCGGCGAACGCCAACACGTTGTTCTTGTGCACCAAGGTGAGGTGCTTGCGCCGGGACCGGGCCCGCTCGAAGGCGTAGCGCACCACCCGGGCCACCCCGAACGCGGTGTTGACGCTGACCTCGGTGGCCACCTCGTGCTCGGTGCCGACACGGATGGCCCCGCCGTTGCCGGTGTAGGGGCCCTCGGTGCCTTCGCGCACGACCTGGAAATCGGTGTGCGGACTGCCCGCCAGCGGGCTGGCCACGCCCGGGTACAGCCGGCCCGGGCGCAGGTTGACGTGGTGGTCGAGGGCGAACCGCGTCGCCAACAGCAGGCCGCGCTCAAGCACCCCCGACGGCACCGAGGGATCGCCGATCGCACCGAGCAGGATCGCGTCGTGACCGCGCAACTCGTCGAGCACCGTCGGCGGCAGCACCTCCCCGGTGGCGTGGTAGCGCCGCGCCCCCAGGTCATAGCTGGTCTTCTCGGTGCCGGGCAGCACCGCGTCGAGCACCTTGATCGCCTCGGCCACCACCTCCGGACCGATCCCGTCACCGGGAATCACCGCGAGCTTCACGACAGGTCCACCACCTCGAGTTTGGTGGCGTCGACGGCCGCGCTGATCGCGTCCCTCACGTTGGCCGGCACGTCACGGTCGAGCCGCAGCAGGATCGTCGCGTTGGGGCCGCTGACGTCCTCGGAGAGTTGCGCGGCGTGGATGTTGATCTCGGCGCCGCCGAGCAGGGTGCCGATCTTGCCCAGCGCGCCCGGCTGGTCGTCGTAGTTGATGACCAGGTTGATGCCCTCGGCGCGCAAGTCGAAGTTGCGGCCGTTGATGCTGACGAGCTTCTCGACCTGCTCGGGGCCGGCCAGCGTGCCCGCCACCGTGGTGACCGTGCCGTCGGCGCCGACGGCCTTGACCTCGACGGTGGAGCGGTATTTGGGGCTCTCGGTGGCGACGGTCAGTTCGGCGGCCACCCCGCGCTCCTCGGCCAAGGCGGGAGCGTTGACGAACGTCACCGGATCCTCGATCACCGCCGAGAACAAGCCGCGCACCGCCGAAAGTTTCAGCACCTCAACCTCTTCGGTGGCCAACTCGCCGCGGACCTGAATCGCCAACGAGGCCGGCAGCTCCACGGCGAGCACCCCCGCCAGCACACCGAGTTTGCGCACCAGATCCAACCAGGGCACCACGGTCTCGGCGACCGCGCCCCCGGCGACGTTGACCGCGTCGGGCACGAAGTCACCGGCCAGCGCCAGTTTCACGCTCTCGGCCACATCGGTGCCGGCCCGGTCCTGCGCCTCCGAGGTGGACGCGCCCAGGTGCGGGGTGACCACCACCTGGGGCAGGTCGAACAGCGGGGAATCGGTGCACGGTTCGGTGGCGAACACGTCGATCCCGGCCGCGCGGACCCGCCCGTCGGTGATCGCCTCGGCCAGCGCGGCCTCGTCGACCAGACCGCCGCGGGCGGCGTTGACGATGATGGCCCCGGGCCGGATCCTGGTCAGCGCCTCGCGTCCGATCAGCCCCGCCGTCTCCGGGGTCTTGGGCAGGTGCACCGAGATGAAGTCGGCACGCCCCAGCAGCTCGTCGAGGTCGAGCAGCTCGATACCCAGTTGGGCGGCCAGCGCCGAGGAGACGTAGGGGTCGTAGGCGATGATGTGCGCACCGAACGCGGCCAGCCGCGAGGCCACCAGCTGGCCGATCCGGCCCAGCCCGACCACCCCGACGGTGTGCCCGTAGATCTCGGTGCCGGAGAACGACGACCGCTTCCAGGTGCGTTCACGCAGCGAGGCGTCGGCCGGGGGGATCTGGCGCGCCGCGGCGAGCATCAACGCGATCGCGTGCTCGGCGGCGCTGTGGATGTTGGAGGTCGGCGCGTTGACCACCAGCACCCCGCGGTCGGTGGCGGCGTCGACATCGACGTTGTCCAACCCGACCCCGGCGCGCGCGACGATCTTCAGCTTCGGTGCGGCGGCCAGGACCTCCGCGTCGACGGTGGTGGCCGAACGGACCAGAAGGGCGTCGGCCTCCGGGACCGCGGCCAGCAGCTTCTCCCGGTCCGGGCCGTCGACCCACCGCACCTCCACGTGGTCACCGAGGGCGGCAACGGTCGATTCGGCGAGTTTGTCGGCAATCAACACAACGGGCAGGCTCACCCCGCCAGCCTAAGGGCCCCGCGACGACGCCGCGGAGCCGGGCGCAGCGCATCGGCGCGGGCGCCGCGGAACCGCAAGGTCACAGACGTCTAACGGATGGTCCGACACACCGCCGGCCTGCGCGCCCGCCGCTGACGCGGCGCCGACAATCCCGGCATGAGACCAGCGGCAGGCCAGCGGCGTTGACCCCACAGATCACCCGCCAGACGTTCCTGCGCGGTGCCGCCGGGGCGCTGATGGCCGGCGCACTGCTGCGTCCGGGCCGCGCCTCCGGTGAGCCGAACACCGCCGGGTGGGGCCCGCTGGCCGGCGCCATCGGCGGGCAGGTGGTGCGCCCCGACGACGGCGCCCGGTTCGCGACGACCAAACAGGTGTTCAACACCAACTTCAACGAGGCGACGCCGGCGGCGGTGGTCACCGCCACCTCGGCCGACGACGTGCAGAAGGCGGTGGCCTTCGCCGCGGCCCACCGACTGAAGGTCGCCCCCCGCAGCGGCGGGCACTCCTATGTCGGGGCCTCCACCGCCAACGGCACCCTGGTGCTCGACCTGCGCCCGCTGCCGGCGACCATCGACCTCGACGAGGCGAGCGGGCAGGTCACGGTCTCCCCGGCGACCGGCCTGTATCCGGTCCATGAGGCGCTGGCCGCCGCGGGGCGGGGCATCGCCACCGGCATCTGCCCCACCGTCGGCACCGCCGGTCACGCGCTCGGCGGCGGACTGGGGGCCGATTCGCGCCACGCCGGGCTGATGTCGGACGCGCTGAGATCGGCGTCGGTGGTGCTGCCCAACGGCCAGTCGGTCACCGCCTCGGCCTCGAACAACCCCGACCTGTTCTGGGCGTTACGCGGTGGCGGCGGCGGCAATTTCGGCGTGGTCACCTCGCTGACCTTCGCCACCTTCCCGACCAGCGACGTCGATGTGGTGAACCTCACCTTCCCGCCGGAGGCGTTCGCCCGGGTTCTGCTCGGCTGGCAGAACTGGCTGCGCTCGGCCGACCGCAGCCGCTGGGCGTTGGCCGACGCCGTCGCCGACGGCCACGGCTCGCAGTGCCGCATCCTGGCCACCGGCCCGGTCGGCTCCGGCGCCGGCACCGCCGAGGCCCTCGTCGCCGCCGTGGGTGCCCAGCCGACCCACACCGATCACCACACGTTCACCCATCTGGACCTGGTGCGCTTTTTGGCCGGCAACCTCAACCCGGCACCGCTGGCCTACGTCGGCGGGTCCGACGTGCTGCCGGCGATCACCGCCGATGTCGCCCGCGCGATCGCCTCGGCGCGCGACGCGTTTCCGCCCGCCGCCGGGCGTGTCTTCGTGATCATGCATGCCCTCGACGGCGCGCTGGCCGGTGTCGCCCCGACGGCCACGGCCTTCCCGTGGCGCCGGCATTCGGCGCTGGTGCAGTGGTACGTCGAAACCGCCGGGCCGCCCTCGGCGGCGACCGGGTGGCTCAACACCGCACACCAAGCGGTGCAACCGTATTCGGCGGGTGGCTACGTCAACTACGTGGAGGCCAACCAGCCGCCGGCGCGGTATTTCGGCGCCAACCTGGCGCGGCTCAGCGCGGTGCGCCAGAAGTACGATCCCGGCCGGGTGATGTTCTCCGGAATGGGTTTCTAGCGGTATCGGCGACCCGGCGCCGGGGGGCCGTCCCTACCATCGAGGCATGGACGTCACCGTGGTCGGCAGCGGCCCCAACGGACTGGCCGCCGCGGTGGTCTGTGCCCGAGCCGGACTCGCGGTGCAGGTCATCGAGGCCCAACCGACGTTCGGCGGCGGCGCGCGCACCGTGGCCGACCCGGAGTTTCCCGGCGTGCGCCACGACATCTGCTCGGCGGTGCACCCGCTGGCGCTGGCGTCGCCGTTCTTCGCCGCCTTCGACCTGCCGGCCCGCGGGGTCAGCCTGGTCTCGCCGTCGGTGTCCTACGCCAACCCCCTTCCGGGACGTCCCGGCGCCATCGCCTACCGCGATTTCGACCGCACCTGCACCGAGTTGCCCGACGGGCGCGGCTGGCGACGCCTGCTGGGGCCGCTGGTGGAGCACCCCGAGGCGGTGGTGGGGTTTCTGCTCGGCGATAAACGGTCGCTGCCGTCGGGGCCGGCGACCGTGGCGCGGCTGGGGCTGCGGATGCTCTGGCAGGGCACGCGGGCGTGGAATGCGCGTCTTGCCGACGAGGACGCCCGCGCGTTGTTCACCGGTGTTGCCGCCCACACCATTTCCACGATGCCCTCGCTGACCTCCGCGGGGGCGGGGATACTGCTTGCGACCCTGGCGCACACGGTGGGCTGGCCGATTCCGGCCGGCGGCAGCCAGGCGATCGTCGAGGCGCTCCTCGCCGATCTGCGTGCCCACGGCGGCAGTGCGCACGCCGACACCGAGGTCACCGCACCGCCGGAAGGGGTGGTGCTCTACGACACCGCGCCGACCGCGCTGCTCGACATCTACCGCCACCGCCTTCCGGGTCGCTATGCCAACGCGCTGCGCCGCTACACCTTCGGCGCCGCGGTGACCAAGGTCGACTTCGTGCTCTCCGGCGAGATCCCGTGGGCCGACCCGCGGCTGGCGAGTGCGCCCACCCTGCATCTGGGCGGGGACCGCGTGCAGATGGCCCGCGCGGAGTCCGCGGTGGCCGCCGGGCGTCATGCCGCCGAGCCGATGGTGCTCGCCGCGCTGCCGCATCTGACCGACCCGGGCCGCGTCGACGCGGCCGGGCGCCGCCCCCTGTGGACCTATGCCCACGTGCCGGCCGACTCACCGACCGATCAGACCGACGCGGTCAGCGCGGTGTTCGACCGGTTCGCCCCCGGATTCCGGGACGTGGTGGTCGCCACCCGGTGCACGCCGGCGGCCCGGATGGCCGACCACAACGCCAATTACGTCGGCGGCGACATCGGGGTCGGCGCCAACGACGCCTGGCGGGCCCTGGCCGGGCCCACCCCGCGGGCCAACCCGTGGGCCACCCCGCTCCCGGGGGTCTACCTGTGCTCGGCGGCGACCCCGCCGGGGGCCGGGGTGCACGGGATGGCCGGCTATTACGCCGCCCGCACGGTGCTGCGCCGCGAGTTCGGGATCCGCGAGCTGCCCGCGCTGGCGCCCTGATCGCGCCGCGGCGGCTAGGCGGTCTCGGTGATGGGGCGGTCCACCCAGCTCATCAGGTCGCGCAGCTTCTTTCCGGTCACCTCGATCGGGTGCTCGGCGTTCTCCTTGCGCAGCGCCTCGAGTTCGGCGTTGCCGCCCTCGACGTTGGCGACCAGGCGTTTGACGAAGGTGCCCTCCTGGATGTCGCGCAGGATGTCGCGCATCCGCTGCTTGGTGTCGGCGTCGATGACCCGTGGCCCGGAGAGGTAGCCGCCGAACTCCGCGGTGTCGGAGACCGAGTAGTTCATCCGCGCGATGCCGCCCTCGTACATCAGGTCGACGATGAGCTTGAGCTCGTGCAGCACCTCGAAGTAGGCCATCTCCGGGGCGTAGCCGGCCTCCACCATGACCTCGAAGCCGGCCTTGACCAGTTCCTCGGTGCCCCCGCAGAGCACCGCCTGCTCGCCGAAGAGGTCGGTCTCGGTCTCCTCTTTGAACGTGGTCTTGATGACCCCGGCGCGGGTGCCGCCGATCGCCCTCGCGTAGGACAGCGCCAGCGCCTCACCGGCACCGGTGGGGTCCTGGGCGACCGCGATCAGCGCGGGCACCCCCTTGCCGTCGACGAACTGACGGCGCACCAGATGCCCGGGCCCCTTGGGGGCGACCATCGCGACGGTGATCTCGGCGGCCGGTTCGATCAGCCCGAAGTGGATGTTGAGTCCGTGGCCGAAGAACAGCGCGTCGCCGGCGTTGAGGTTCGGCTCGATGTCCTCGGTGAAGATCTGGGCCTGCGCGGTGTCCGGTGCCAGCAGCATGATCACGTCGGCCCACTTGGCGACCTCGGCGGGGGTGTCGACGTCCAGGCCCTGCTCGGTGACCTTGGCCCGCGACTTCGAGCCCTCTTTGAGCCCGACCTTGACCTGCACACCGGAGTCGCGCAGGCTCAGCGAGTGGGCGTGCCCCTGGCTGCCGTACCCGATCACCCCGACCTTGCGGCCCTGAATGACCGACAGATCCGCGTCGTCGTCGTAGAACATCTGCACTGCCACGTGTCTCTTCTCCTCTAATCGTTGTCAGGTGGTGGTTGGTGGGGTTGACTGCTCGCGCCGGAAGCAGATTACTTGCCGGATCCCATGCCCCGTGGACCCCGGGACACGGTGACCAGTCCGGATTGGGCGATCTCGCGGATTCCGAACGGCTCAAGCACCCGAAGCAGCGCCTCCAGCTTCTCCTCGGTGCCGGTGGTCTCCACGGTCAACGACTCGGTGGAGACGTCAACGACCTTGGCGCGGAAAAGGTTCACCGCCTCGACCACCTGGCCGCGTGTGGCGGCGTCGGCGCGGATCTTGATCAGCGCCAGCTCTCGGGAGACCGACTGTTGCTCGTCTTGCTCAACGATCTTGATCACGTTGATCAGTTTGTTGAGCTGTTTGGTGATCTGTTCCAGCGGGGTGTCTTCGACCGACACGACGATCGTCATCCGCGACAGCCCCTTGGTCTCGGTCGCGCCGACCGCCAACGACTCGATGTTGAACCCGCGCCGCGAGAACAACGAGGCCACCCGCGCCAACACGCCGGGCTTATCGGCGACCAGCACCGACAGGGTGTGGGTGGTGATGGTGGCCATCAGGCGTGTCCCTCGTTGTCGTCGTCGTCGAAGAGCGGACGGATACCGCGCGCCGCTTGGATCTCGTCGTTGCCGGTGCCGGCGGCCACCATCGGCCACACCTGGGCGTCGGCCCCCACGATGAAGTCGATCACCACCGGCCGGTCGTTGATCGCGCGCGCCTGGTTGATGACGTCGTCGACGTCCTCCTCACGCTCGCACCGCAACCCGACGCAGCCGAGCGCCTCGGCCAGCGTCACGAAGTCGGGGATGCGGCGGGAGTGGGTGGCCAGGTCGGTGTGCGAGTACCGCTCGCCGTAGAACAGTGTCTGCCATTGGCGCACCATCCCCAGGTTGCCGTTGTTGATCAACGCCACCTTGATCGGCAGTCCCTCGATGGCGCAGGTCGCCAACTCCTGGTTGGTCATCTGGAAACAACCGTCGCCGTCGATCGCCCACACCTCGGCGTCCGGGCGCCCCATCTTGGCGCCCATCGCCGCCGGAACGGCGAAACCCATGGTGCCCAGGCCGCCGGAATTCAGCCAGGTGCGCGGCTTTTCGTAGTCGACGAACTGCGCGGCCCACATCTGGTGTTGCCCCACCCCGGCGACGTAGATCGCGTCGGGCCCGGCCAGACGGCCGAGACGCTCGATGACGTACTCCGGGCCGAGGCTGCCGTCGCTCTGCGGACCGTAACTGAGCGGGTAGGTGGTCTTCACCTCATCGAGGTAGCCCCACCACTGCGCGAGGTCCAGGCTGATCCGGTCTCGACGCAGCGCCGCCAGCAGATCGGTGATGACGGCCTTGACGTCACCGACGATCGGCACGTCGGCGTGCCGGTTCTTGCCGATCTCGGCGGGGTCGATGTCGGCGTGGATCACCTTGGCGTCCGGGGCGAACGTATCCAGCTGCCCGGTCACCCGGTCGTCGAATCGTGCACCCAGGGTGATCAGCAGGTCGCTGCGCTGCAGTCCGGCGACCGCGGCGACCGTGCCGTGCATCCCCGGCATACCCAGATGCTGCGGATGGCTGTCGGGGAACGCGCCGCGCGCCATCAACGTGGTGACCACCGGGATGCCGGTCAGCTCGGCGAGCTCGGCCAATTCGGCGGTGGCCTCACCCCGGATCACCCCGCCGCCGACGTAGAGCACCGGGCGTCGCGCGGCGGCGATCAGCTTGGCGGCCTCCCGGATCTGGCGGTTGTGCGGCTTGGTGTTCGGTTTGTAGCCGGGCAGGTCCATCGTCGGCGGCCAGGAGAACGTGCACGGACCCTGCAGGATGTCCTTGGGGATGTCGACGAGCACCACACCGGGGCGCCCCGAGGCCGCGATGTGGAACGCCTCGGCGATCACCCGGGGGATGTCGTCGCCGTCGCGGACCAGATAGTTGTGTTTGGTGATCGGCATCGTCACCCCGGAGATGTCGGCCTCCTGGAACGCGTCGGTGCCGATGAGCTGGCGGCCCACCTGGCCGGTGATGGCCACCACCGGAATGGAGTCCATCTGCGCATCGGCCAGCGGGGTGACCAGGTTGGTCGCGCCCGGCCCGGAGGTGGCCATGCACACCCCGACCCGGCCGGTGGCGTGGGCGTAGCCGCTGGCGGCGTGCCCGGCGCCCTGCTCGTGGCGGACCAGCACGTGGCGCAGCTTGCGCGAGTCGAACAGCGGGTCGTAGACCGGCAGCACCGCGCCGCCGGGGATGCCGAAGATGACCTCGACGTCGAGTTCCTCCAGGGAACGGACCACCGACTGGGCACCGGTCAGCTGTTCGGGGGCGACGCGGCGGGCCCTGGCGGTCTTCGCGTCGGTCTTCGTGTCGGGCTTCGCGCCGGCGCCGTTGGCCGCGTGTCGGGGGTCGGCCGCCGGTCGCGTGGTGGGTGCGCTCACGATGTCCTTCTTTGCTGTCGAAGAGTGTGTCGAGACAAACAAAAACCCCCGCCAGCCAGCTGCTGCACGAGGGTTGCGCGTCGGTGCTCGAGGACCCGGGTGGGTCAGTCAGTCGCCAACGCGCTGACCAAGTACTACGAGCATACCGCGGCTGTTCATGACTCGACGGTAGCGTCCCCACAGGTCAACCGTCAAATACGCCCGCCCACCGGCCGCCGGCGCCGGTGGTGCGATGATGCCGGGGTGAGCAGCCACCCCCGCGCATCCGGCGACCGCGGCGCACCGGTCGTGATCCGGATCTCACCGATGGCGCATCTGGCGGTCGGATTCTTCGCCCTCTGCCTGCTGGCGCCGGTGGCGGCCTGGCCGCCCAGCGCGCCGCTGCTGCTGGTGCCGGTGGCGGCCTCGATCTGGATCATCCGGGTGCGCACCGTCGCCGACCCGGACGGCGTGACCGCGCGCACCCTGCTGACCAGCCGCCGCGTGGGCTGGGACGACGTCGACGGGCTGCGGTTCACCAAGGGCTCGTGGGCCCGCGCCCACCTCACCGACGGCGCCGAGCTGACGCTGCCCGCGGTCACGTTCGCGACGCTGCCGCGGCTGGCGGAGGCCAGCGCGGGGCGGGTGCCCAACCCGTATCGCTAGCTCAGGCCAGCGGGTTGGCCCCGTTGAGCAGCACCCACATCGCCACCCCGCCGCCGATGCCGATCAGCAGCGCCAAAAACGACCCGATGAACGGGCGCCGCGACCAGCCGCGGCCGGCGTCGAAACCGTACCGGCCGGGCCCGACCAGGATGATCGCCACCGCCAGACCGATCAGCGTCACCTGGTATTCGTGCCCGTCGGGCAGGAAGAACGCGAACCGCCCGGAGTCGGCGGAGACCCCGGCCAGCATCCCGTTGATCAGGTAGGCCAGCGCACCGGCGGCGGCCAGCGGCGTGAACAATCCCAGCACCAGCAGCACCCCGGCGGTGATCTGCCCGCCGGCGGCGACGTAGGTGAGGATGTCGGCGTGCTCGTAGCCGACGTCGGAGAGCGAATTTTTCAGCCCCGTCAGCCCCGAACCGCCCCACCAGCCGAACAGCTTCTGCAACCCGTGGGCGATCAACAATCCGCCCAGCGTCACCCGCAGGATCAGCAGACCCAGGTCCTGGGTGCCCCGGCGCCCCGCCGCGCGGACCCGCTCCTCCTGGACGTGCCAGTCCGGCGGGGCCCCGTGCACGCCCCCGCCGTGCGGCTGGACGTAGGGCAGCGGCTCCTGGTCGGCCAGCAGGGCGAACCCCGAACTCGGGTACGGCGGGTTGCTGGGGTCATACGGCGGGATCGCGGTCGTCTCGAAGTCGCCGGCGTAGGTGGCCGACGGAAGATCGTCCTCGGGATCGACCAGACTTGCCGAACCGGACGATTGCATGTTGCTAGGGGCCACAGGTTCCTCCGGTCGCTGCCAGTGTGAGTCATCGGATTGACGGGGCACGCCTGACAGGGTAGAGCCCCACCGCCGGTATTTGGCGATTTGATTTGCGGTCTTTTCCAGGGCGTATCCACACCGTGACCTTCGGCATGCCCCGGTCCGTGGCGGTCCTGCGATCGCGGTCCGTAATCTGGCGGGCATGCGATCGCACCGGCCGGTTCCGTGGATGGTCGCGCTCGGCTGTGCGCTTCTGCTCGCGGTGTCCGGGTGCGCCCGCTTCGACGACGCCCAATCCGCGCCGTTCACCGAGGTCCCGCAGCTGGCGCCGCCCCCGCCGTCACCGACCACCCCACCGCCGCCGCTGCCGCCCGAGCCGTTCCCCAAGGAATGCCCGGCCCCGGGGGTGATGCAGGGCTGCCTGGAGCCGACCAGCGGGCTGATCATGGGCGTCACCGGCAAAACGGCCCTGGTCGCCGAGCGGACCACCGGGGCGATCAAGAAGATCGCCGTCGACGCCGAACCGACCGTCAAGACGGTGCTCGACGTCGATCCCGCCGGCGACGGCGGGCTGATGGACATCGTGTTGTCGCCGACCTACCAGCAGGACCGGTTGATGTACGCCTACATCAGTACCCCGACGGACAACCGGGTGATCCGGATCGCCGACGGCGACGTCCCCAAAGACATCCTCACCGGCATTCCCAAGGGACCCACCGGCAACACCGGCGCCCTGATCTTCACCAGCCCGACCACGTTGGTCGTGCTCACCGGCGATGCCGGCGACCCGGCGGCCGCCGCCGACCCGGCGTCGCTGGCCGGCAAGCTGCTGCGCATCGAACAGCCGACCACGGTCGACCAAGCGCCGCCGACCACCGCGCTGAGCGGCCTGGGCGCCGGCGGGGGCCTGTGCACCGACCCCGCCGACGGCTCGCTGTATGTCACCGACCGCACCCCGACCGGCGACCGCCTGCAGCGCATCACCAAGAAGTCGGAGGTCTCCACGGTCTGGACCTGGCCGGACAAGCCGGGGGTCGCCGGCTGTGCCGCGCTGGAGGGCACGGTGCTGGTGAACCTGGTGAACACCAAGCAGACCGTGGTGTTGTCGGTGTCGCAGGACACCGGCGCGCTCACCAGCGAGCCCGAGGTGGTGCGCGAGGACAACCACGGTCACGCCTGGTCGCTGCAGCTCTCCCCCGACGGCAACATCTGGGCCGGCACGGTCAACCGCAGTTTCGGGGACGCGGGCACCCTCGATGACGTCGTGTTCCCGTTGTTCCCCCAGGGCGGCGGCTTCCCGCGCACCGACGAGGAGAAGACGTAACCGGCTCCCTCTGCGAAGTCCACCACGTCGAGGACTCCGCGAAAAACCCCCGGACCGCCATCGACGGATTGACCTTCGCCTGCGGACCCCACCACCGACTCATCACCCCCACCGGCTGGCGCACCCGCAAAAACCACGCCGGCGACACCGAATGGATCCCCCCACCCCACACCGACCGCCCCGG
>Ga0079225_10000656_pt1 | contig 18792 bp, 15 predicted proteins | sample Poulit2012_FD_76344 | JGI IMG/M metagenome (GOLD analysis project Ga0079225, IMG submission 76344) | Agricultural soil microbial communities from Georgia to study Nitrogen management - Poultry litter 2012 | ecosystem: Environmental > Terrestrial > Soil > Agricultural land | place: USA: Georgia... | reverse complement strand
TCCGGCCCGACAAGATCAAGGCGCTGGTGGCCCAGGCCGCCGCCGTCGCCGTCTGACCACCAGCACGCACAGCACCAAGAAAGCCCGTGATGTTCTCCTTCCAGCTGCCCGACTCGTTCGTCTCCTCCTACGCCGCCCGCCCCGTGCCGTGGGGCTATGCCGACGCCGCCGGGAACTCCCTCGGGGAGATCACCTTCCTGCGCACCTACTCCCGGCAGCGCGAGGACGGCACCAAGGAGCGCTGGCACGAGGTGTGCCGGCGCGTGGTCGAGGGCATGTTCTCCCTCCTCAAGGACCACATGACCAGCCGCCGGCTGCCGTGGGACGAGGACCGGTACCAGGCGATGGCCCGCGACGCCTACGAGCGGCTCTTCGAGCTCAAGTGGAGCCCGCCCGGCCGTGGCCTGTGGATCATGGGCACCCCGCTGGTCAACAAGATCGGCAACTCCGCCCCGCTGCAGAACTGTGCCTTCGTCTCGACGTCGGACATGACGCCGGAGGACCCCTCCACCCCCTTCACCTTCCTCATGGAGGCGTCGATGCTCGGCGTCGGTGTCGGGTTCGACACCGCCGGGGCAAAGCAGGACTTCACCATCCACGCCCCCACGGTGCACGAGTCCGCCACCGGCCTGGAGATCGACGCAGAGGGCCGGGCGCTGCCGCCCGTCGTCGAGCCGGGCACCCCGGTGTACACCATCCCGGACACCCGCGAGGGCTGGGTGGACTCCACCGCGATGGTCATCAACGCCTACCTGCGCGGTGACGTCCTGCCGGTCATGGACTACTCCCAGATCCGGCCCAAGGGCGCGCCGATCCGCACCTTCGGTGGCACCGCGGCCGGCCCCGAGCCGCTGCACCGGCTGCACACCGCGCTGCGCAAGATCTTCCACGGGCGCGGCGGCCAGCGGCTCACCAGCCGCGACATCGCCGACGTCGGCAACCTCATCGGCGTGTGCGTCGTCGCCGGCAACGTCCGCCGCTCGGCCGAGATCCTCCTCGGCGAGATCGACGACCCCGACTTCCTCGACCTGAAGAACCCCGAGGTCTTCCCCGAGCGCAACTCCTACGACCCGGAGAGCCCGGGCTGGGCGTGGATGTCGAACAACTCCGTGGTCGTCGACACCGAGACCGACCTCTCGCCGATCACCGAGGCGATCGCCCGCAACGGCGAGCCCGGCGTCATCTGGCTCGACACCACCCGCGCCTACGGCCGGCTCGCAGACCCCGCCGACCACAAGGACTACCGCGTCATGGGCTACAACCCGTGCGCGGAGCAGCCCCTGGAGTCCTTCGAGTGCTGCACCCTGGTGGAGACCTACCCCTCGCGGGCGGAGTCGAAGGAGGACCTGCTCGCCACGCTCAAGGTCGCCTTCCTCTACGGCAAGATCGTCACTCTGCTCCCCACCCACTGGGAGCGCACCAACGCGGTGATGCAGCGCAACCGCCGCGTCGGCACCTCGATGTCCGGCATCGCCGACTTCGTCGACAACCACGGCACCGAGGTCATGGCCGAGTGGATGGACGAGGGCTACCGGACCATCCAGCAGTGGGACACCGAGCTGTCGGAGATGCTCGCGGTGCGCGAGTCGATCCGCACCACCACGGTGAAGCCCTCCGGCACGGTGAGCATCGTTGCGGGCGTCTCCCCGGGTGTGCACTGGGCCCCGGGCGGCACCTACTTCAACCGCGCGATCCGCTTCCGCAACGAGGACCCGCTCGTCACGCTGTTCCGCGCCGCCGGGTACCGGGTGGAGCCGGCCAGCGAGGACCCGACCGGGACGTCGGTCATCTTCTTCCCGATCAAGTCGGCCGCACGCCGCTCGGAGAAGGAGGTCTCCCTCCGGGAGAAGGCCGAGCTCGCCGCGCTCGCGCAGAAGTACTGGTCGGACAACTCCGTGTCGGTCACCCTCTCCTTCGACCCGGAGACGGAGGGCGACCAGATCGGCGACATCCTCAAGGACTTCACCGGCCGCCTGAAGACCGCGTCCTTCCTGCCGCAGGGCAACTTCGTCTACCCCCAGATGCCGTACACGCAGATCACGGCCGAGGAGTACGAGGCGGCGTCCCAGCGGCTGCTCCCCGCCTACCTCGACGCCATCTACGACGGCGACACCGAGACCATCGACGCCATCGGCGAGGCGTTCTGCGAGACCGACGACTGCGAGTTCGACGGCATCAAGATCAACGCCGAGTTCAACGCCGCGTCGTCCTCCTGACGCAGCGGCTCAGCCGGTCTGCGCGGCGAGCCACTCGGTGAAGCCGAGCGAGCCGCGCGGCCCGGGACGGGTGGGCAGCAGGCCACCGGTCGCCAGGGCGCGACCGGTGGCCCCCGCCACCCGCACCGGGACGACCGGCCGGCGCAGGCCGCGCGCGGCCGACACGGCGCGGGCGAGGTCGACCAGCTCGTGCACCTCGGGCCCGGCGAGGTCCTCGACCATGCCCTGCGGCTCGCCCGCGGCCAGGGTGACGAGCCGGGCGGCGACGTCCGCGGCCGCCACCGGCAGCGTCCGCATCCGCGGCAGGAGCGCCAGCGGTCCCGGGACCCGGGCCAGCGTCTGGTCGACGAACTCGTGGAACTGCGTGGCCCGCTGCACCGTCGCGCCGACCGGCCCGCCCAGGGCGACCTTCTCCTGGAGCAGCTTGGCCTGGTAGTAGCCCAGACCCACCCGGTCCACCCCGACGATCGACAGCGTGACGACGTGACGCACGCCTGCGTCCCGGCCCAACCGCGCCAGGTTGGAGCTCACCGCCCCGAAGAACCTGGTGGCCCGTCGCCGGGAGAGCGTGGTGATGTTCGCGACGTCGACGACGGCGTCGACGCCTGTCAGTGCCCGCGCCAACCCCTCCGTGGTCACGAGGTCCACGCCGTGGGCGCGGGCGAGGACGACCGGCTCGTGCCCGGCGTCGCGCACCGCTCGCACGACGTGCCGCCCCACGACTCCGGTCCCACCTGCCACTGCGATGCGCACGTGCCCGACAGTACCGGGACGTAAGGTGCTCGGGTGCTGGGCTTCGCCGACCCCCTGCTCGGTCGACCGCGCCGGGTGCTCGTCGCCGGCGTCTCCGGCGCGGGCAAGTCCACGCTCGCCCACCGCGTGGCCGGTGCCGTCGGCGCCGAGCACGTCGAGCTCGACGCCCTCTTCCACGGCCCCGGGTGGCGGCCGCGGGACACGTTCGTCGCCGACGTCCGCTCGTTCACGGCGCGGGAGCGCTGGGTGACGGAGTGGCAGTACGACGCGGTGCGGCCGCTCCTCACCGAGCGGGCCGACCTGCTCGTGTGGCTCGACCTGCCCTTCGCGACGGTGGTGCTCCCCCGCCTGGTGGGGCGTACGGTGCGGCGCCGGCTGCGGCGGGAGGTGCTGTGGAACGGCAACGTCGAGCCACCGCTGCACACCCTCCTCACCGACCACGAGCACGTGGTGCGCTGGGCCGTCGTCCATCGGGACAAGTACCTGAGCCGAGTACCGCCGCTCGAGGTGAGCCACCCTCACCTCACCGTCGTGCGGCTGCGTTCGCGACCGGAGGTCGACCGTTGGGTGGACGGTCCCCTCCGCGTCGCGGCCGGTGCCCGGTAGCCGTCCGCGGCGGCGCAGGAGCGCGGGGTCCGGGGTGGTCAGGGAAGAACCCTGAGGGACCCCGGCGGCAGAACCAGGGGACGACCAGGGTCGGCCCCCGATCCGCCCGTGCGGGGCCGGCCGGTTCACTGGTCCTCGAACCCGAGCCGGGGACCACCCCCGGCCGCACAGGACAGAGGAACAATGATCGAGGCACGAAACCTCACGAAACGCTACGGCGAGAAGACCGCCGTCGACGACGTCACCTTCACCATCCCCGCCGGCACGGTGACCGGCTTCCTCGGCCCGAACGGCGCCGGCAAGTCCACGACGATGCGGATGATCGTCGGCCTCGACCGCCCGACGTCGGGCACGGTCACCGTCAACGGGGCCCCCTACCCCCGCCACCGCGCCCCCCTGCGCGAGGTCGGCGCCCTCCTCGAGGCCCGCGCCGTCCACCCCGGCCGCACCGCCCGCTCCCACCTCACGGCGCTGGCGGCCAGCCACCGCATCCCCCGCAAGCGGGTGGACGAGGTCATCGAGATGACCGGGCTGGGCCCGGTGGCGAACAAGCGGGTCAAGGGCTTCTCCCTCGGCATGGGCCAGCGGCTGGGCATCGCCGTCGCGCTCCTCGGCGACCCGCACACCCTCATCCTCGACGAGCCGGTCAACGGGCTCGACCCCGAGGGCGTCACGTGGATCCGCACCCTCGTCCGGCAGCTCGCCGCCGAGGGGCGCACCGTGCTCCTGTCCTCCCACCTCATGAGCGAGATGGCGCAGACCGCCGACCAGCTCCTCGTCATCGGCCGCGGCCGTATCATCGCCGCCGGGCCGGTCCAGGAGGTCATCGACTCGGCGACCGGCGCCGTCGTCAAGGTGCGCTCGCCGCAGGCCACCGAGCTGGCGGCCCGCCTCGAGGTCGACGGTGCCCGCGTCCAGATCACCGCGGACGCCCTCGACGTGCGTGGCGCGTCGGTCGAGCAGGTCGGCACCCTCGCCGCCCGGCACGGCATCGTCCTGCACGAGCTGCGCCTCCAGCGCGCCAGCCTCGAGGAGGCCTACCTCAACCTCACCAGCTCCGCGGTCGAGTACCGCACCCAGAAGGAGATCGCAGCATGACCACCCTGGCGCAACGGCAGCACCCGAGCACGACGCAGACCCCGGCCCGCCGGCCGACCGGCCGGGCGGAGGTCGGTGAGCTGAGCTTCGGCGGTGTCCTGCGCGGTGAGTGGGTCAAGCTCCTCTCGCTGCGCTCCACGTGGTGGAACCTGGCCATCACGGTCACCGTCATGGCGCTCATCGCCCTGGCGGTGGCCAGCACCGTCGACGACTTCGTCGCCTACGCCGCCGAGGCGGGGCTGGAGCCGCACGGCCCCGAGCTCCTCATGTCCGGCTTCCAGTTCGGCATGGTGAGCATCGCGGTCCTCGGGGCGCTCCTCATCACCGGGGAGTTCTCCACGGGTATGGCGCGCTCGACCTTCGCCGCGGTCCCCACCCGGCTGCCGGTGCTGTGGGCCAAGGCCGTGGCGCTCGTCGTCGTCACTGCCGTGACGAGCGTGCTCAGCCTCGTCGTCGCGACGCTCGTCGCCTCCCCGTGGCTCTCCGAGCACGACCTGCTGCCGCAGCTCGACCAGGCGCACACCTGGTGGGCGTTCGGCGGGATGACCTACTTCTTCGTCGCCGTGGCGCTCGTCGCCCTCGGCCTGGGCACCGTCGTGCGGCACACCGCCGGCAGCATCACCGCCGTCCTCGGACTGCTCCTCCTCGTCCCCGGTGTCCTGCAGTTCGTCACCATCGACTGGGTGCAGGACCTGGTCAGCGTGACGCCGCTGCCCGCCGCGGTCGCGTTCGTCGGCACCTCCGGCCTCCAGGGCACCAACGAGGTGCTCAGCCCCTGGCAGGGAGTGGCCGTCGTCGGCGCCTACGCCGTGGTCGCCCTGGTGGCCGGCGCGATGAGCCTGCGCCGCCGTGACGTCTGAGTCAGTGCGGCTGGTGGCGGCGCGCGAGGAGCGCCGCCACCACGCCGGTCACGGCGAAGGACAGGGCCGCGGTGAGCACGACGAGCAGCGGGGCCGACCAGCCGCCCGTCGCCGCGTACACCGCCCCCACCAGCGGGGCCCCCGTGGCCGAGATGACGTAGCCGCCGGTCTGGACGCGCGCGGAGACGGTGGCCGCCTCGGCGTCGCTGCCGGTGACGCGCGCGATGATCGACAGGATCGCGGTGAACCCGCCACCCTGCCCGATCCCGCCGAGCACGGACCACAGCAGGTAGGCCTCGGGGGCCAGCAGCAGCCCGATCGGCATCGTCACCCAGCCGGCCGCGACGGTCGCGACCGGCACCCAGCCCGGGGCGCGCGCCGCCAGGGCCGGCACCCCGAACGCGCCGACGACCGCGAAGATCTGGAAGAGCGAGGCGGTGACCCCCGACGCCGCGGCATCCAGCCCGCGGGTGTCGGACAGCAGCGTCGGCAGCCAGGCGGACACGGCGTAGTAGGCGAAGGACTGGCCGCCGAAGGCGACGAGGAGCAGCCAGGAGATCCGCGACACCGACGGGGTCAGACGCACCGTGCCGCGCGTGGGCGGCGCGGCGCCGGCGGCTGCGGCCCGGGCGCGGCGGGCCAGCGGCCGCCAGTAGACCACCCCGGCGGCGGCGAGCAGCCCCCAGACGGCCAGCGCCCACCGCCAGCCGACCACGGAGGCGAGCGGCGCGGTGCCCAGCGAGGTGAGCATGGAGCCGACGTTCATCGCGGCCGTGTACAGCCCGGTGACCATCCCGGCCCGCTGCCAGGGCACGTCCCGCCGGATGAGCACCGGCACGACGATGTTGCCCACCATGATCGCCGCACCGATGATCGCGGTGCCGATGAGCGCTGTCGGGGCCGGACCGGCGGACCGCACCACGGTGCCGAGGAGGACGCCGAGCAGGGTGAGCACGACGGCGCTGTCCGGTCCCACGCGCCGGATCACCCAGGAGGCCACCGGGCCGGCCAGCGCGAAACAGAGCACCGGCAGGCTGGTGAGCAGGCCGGCGACCGTGCTCGACAGCCCGAGGTCCTCGCGGATCGGCCCGAGCACCGGGGCCGGGGCGACGATCGGCCCGCGCAGGTTGACGGCGACGATGACGACGCCGAGGACCATGGTCCACGGCAGGACCCGGCGGGCGGGCGAGGGAAAATGCGTCATCACCCGTCGATGCTAGGTCGGGCCCGGCGATGCCCCGGGGTGAGTCCGCGCACTCCGACGCGCCGTGGCCGCGGGATCCCCGGCCCCGGCCGGATCGGGCGCCCAGGTGGTTATGACGAGGATCACCCGTCCGGATCGCATGCCGTCGGTCCGGGCGGGTCGGGCGGGGCGGGGTGCCTCCGGCATCGTGTGCAGGGTGCCCACGCCGCTGTCAGAGTTGTCCCATGACGGGGGACGAAGACCTGCTCGAGCGGGCGGCGAGGCACGGTCTTCAGCTGGAGGGGAGCTCGTTGCGCCACAATGACGCCGGGCTGGACTTCCACGTCGCCTACGCCGTCGACATCCACGGGCGGGAGTGGGTGCTGCGCGTCCCGCGCCGTCCGGACGTCTCGGCGGCCCTGGACCGGGAGGAGGCGATCCTCGCCTTCGCCTCCCGGCACCTCACCGTGGCGGTCCCGGACTGGCAGGTGCGGGCGAAGGACCTCGTCGCCTACCCGCTGCTGCCGGGGCGTCCGGGGCTCACCCTCGAGGGCGAGGAGGTGACGTGGCACCTCGACCCGGCCTCGGAGCGGTACGCCGCCGAGCTCGGCCGGCTGCTCGCGGCGCTGCATGCGGCACCGCTCGAGGAGGCCGCCGAGCTCGGCGTCGAGGTGCGCTCGCCGGACGAGGTGCGGGAGCGCTGGCGGGAGGACGTCGGTGTCGTGTGCGAGGAGTTCGACGTGCACCCCGCGCTGGAGGAGCGGCTCGCGGCGTGGCTGGCCGACGACGACCTGTGGCCGGAGGAGACCGTCTTCACCCATGGCGAACTCTATCCCGCCCACGTCCTCGTCGACGAGGAGGACGGTGTCACCGGCGTGCTCGACTGGACCACCGCGCGGGGGCACGACCCCGCCCGTGACTTCATGTACCAGCAGGCCTTCGCCCCGCCGGAGGCGTTCGCGACCACGGTGCGGGCATACGTCGCCGCCGGCGGGGTGAGCTGGCCGCGGCTGGCCGAGCGGTGCGCGGCCCTCATGACCGCCGGACCGGTGGGCTACGGCCTGTACGCCCTGGCCACCGGGCGCCCCGAGCACCGGGCGGCCGCCCAGGCCCAGCTCGCCGCGGTGTGAGGCCTACTCCTCCTCGAGCGCCACCCCGCGGTACTCCGGCAGGAACAGCGCCCCGACCATGGCGAGGACGAACGCGACGCCGAAGGCGACGAACGCCACCCCCGAGCCACCCGACCTGATGAACCACGGGACGGCGAGCGGCGCGATGATCGAGGCGAGGCGGCCGAAGGCAGCCGCGCTGCCGGAGCCGGTACCGCGCAGCGCGGTCGGGTAGATCTCGGGGCTCACCGCGTACAGGGCGCCCCACGCCCCGAGGTTGAACGCGGACAGCGCCATCCCGGCGGCGAGGATCGTCGGCACCGTGTCCGCCTGGCCGAAGAGCACCGCCGCGACGGCCGAGCCGGCGAGGAAGCCCGCCAGGGTGGCGCGCCGGCCCCACTTCTCGATGAGGAAGGCGGCCAGGGCGTACCCGGGCAGCTGGGCGAGGGTGATGATCAGCGTGTACTCGAAGGACGCGACCAGGGAGAAGCCCTTGGCGATGAGCAGGGACCGCATCCAGATGAAGGCGCCGTAGTAGGCGAAGTTCACCCCGAACCACACGACCCACAGGGCGGCCGTGCGCCGGCGGAACCGGGCTGTCCACAACTGGCGCCAGTGCGGCGGGGCGGCGTCCTCGGTGACGACAGGGGAGGGCACCGGCTCCTGCCCCGCGGCCGACTCGTAGACGCGGACGGCGGCCTCCGCCTCGGCGACCCGGCCCTTGCGCTCGAGGAAGCGCACCGACTCGGGCATGCCGAGGCGCACGTAGATGGCGTAGAAGGCCGGGACCATCCCGATGACGAAGCCCCACCGCCAGCCGTTGTCCCCGGCGACGACGAAGTTGCCGATGAGGGCCGCGGCGATCCAGCCGACCGCCCAGAAGGCCTCGAGGATGACGACGATACGGCCGCGGATGCGCCGCGGCGCGAACTCGCTGACCAGCGTCGAGGCGACGGGCAGCTCGGCCCCGAGCCCCAGCCCGATGACGAAGCGTAGGACGATGAGCATGACGAGCCCGGTGGCCAGGGCGGACGCGCCGGTGGCCAGGCCGTAGACGAGCAGGGTGAGCGCGAAGACCTGCCGGCGGCCGATCCGGTCGGCGAGCAGGCCGCCGACGCTCGCGCCGATGGCCATCCCGACGAAGCCGACGGAGGCGAGCCAGGACTGCTCGGTGGCGGTCAGCCCCCACTCCTGGCCGAGGGCCGCGATGATGAAGGAGATGAGCCCGACGTCCATCGCGTCGAGCGCCCACCCGATCCCCGAGCCCCCGAGCAGCTTGCCGTGGGCGCGGGTGAAGGGGAGCCGGTCCAGCCGCTCGGCGCGGGTGAGCGACTGCCGGGCGGGGGCGTGCGGGGTGTGGCTGACCATGGCGGGGTCCTCGTGTGGGGGCGTGTGACGGGCCGAGCGTAGCACTTGATCTCACTCTGAGCATAAGCCCCCTGCCGAGACGGGTACGCCCGGCCGGTCACGCGGGCGGCCCGTCGGGGCCGCCGTGGACCGACCGGGCGCATCGTCCCGGTCCCTCGGTCAGCGACGGCCCAGCCGCATGGCGTCGAGCACGAGGCCGTGGATATCGGTGTTGTCCCGCACGTCGATCATCGCCCGGGCGCCCGGACCCTCGGCGCTCGCCGGGGTGGCGGCCCCGGTGTGGCCGCCCGTGGTCCAGTCGACCGTGAAGGTCTGGTCGGTGCCGGCGAGGGTGAAGGGACCCTCCTCCTCCTGCTCGCCCTCACCGGACTCGTCCTCGTCGTCGACGAGCTCGATGGCCAGCCCACCCGTCTCGTGGTCGCCCACGACGACGACGAGCGTGTCACCGTGCTCCGCGGCGAACTCGCGGGCCAGGGCGACGGTCTCGTCCAGCGCCTGCCCCGCCTGGATGAGCTCGGCGGCGTGACCGTGGTGGGCCATCTCGTCGATGCCTTCCTCCTCGATGAGGAGGAAGAACCCGTCCCGGTCGCGGGAGAGGATCTCCAGCGCCTTGGCTGCCATGTCCCGCAGCGGGACCGACGGCTCGTAGAGCGGGGCCGCGGGGCCGGTGTGCTCGAACATCTCCTCGTTGGCGAAGAGCCCGAGCAGCTTGCCGCGGCTCGGGGCGGCCGCGAGCTCCTCGGCCGAGGTGACGTACCGGTACCGCAGCTCCCGGGCACGCTCGACGAGGTTGCCCGCCGTGCCCTTGCTCGCCTCGGTCGGGTCGGACTCCGGGTTGTCGGGCCAGGCGCCCTCCTCACCCTCCGGGTACCACCAGTCCTCACCGCCGCCGAGGATGACCTCGACCCCGGTCTCCTCCAGGTACTGACGGGCGATCTCGCTCTGGTTCCCGCGGTCCTCGACGTGCGAGCCGAAGGCCGCCGGCGTGGCGTCGGTCACCTGCGACGTCGTCACCAGACCGGTGGACTTGCCGGCCCGCTCGGCCCGCTCGAGGAGCGTGGTCACCGGGTTGCCGTCGAGGTCGACCGCGATCGCTCCGTTGTAGGAGCGCACCCCGGTGGAGAACGCGGTCGCCCCCGCGGCGGAGTCGGTGACGACCTCCTCGGTGTCGGCGGGGTCGGTCTGCGCCCAGCCCTGGTACTGCAGCTGGTTCATCTCCAGCTCTGCGTCGCGGCCGACGGTGGCGAGCCGGATGAGCTCGCGGTGGGCGATGCCCATCCCGTCGCCGACGATGAAGATGACGTTCTTGGCGCGCTCCCGGTCCTTCCCGTGCCGGCCGTGGTCGCGGTCCCGGTGGTGGGCCCGCTCCTGGTGGCCCCGGTCGTCGTCCCAGCCGCCCCAGCCCTGGACGGCGGCACCTGCACCACCTGCCAGGACGAGCGCCAGCGCCGCCCCGACGACACGTACCCCATGCGTTGTCCGCACTCTCATCACTCTCCCCCGAGTCGAGGCCGTCCGCGCACACACCTGCACCGAAGCGGTCGGTGGTGGACGGCACGTTCGTGCCTCTCAGGGTGCTCCTCGATCCCCGGCTCGGCACGTCGGCGGCGTCGCGGACCGGGCGCGGCCGTCAGGCGAGCTGGACCGCCAGCAGGTGGGGGCCGCCCTCGCCGTCCACCGTGTAGCCGATGTCGAGCTTGTGCGGTCCCGGCTGCCCGCCGTCGGCGGCGATCCGGTCGAGCAGCCGACCGAAGGTGTCCGCGATCGCCCGTTCCGGCCCCTCGTGGATCGTCTGGACCCAGCGTCCCCCGGGGACGTAGGAGCAGACGCAGCCCGGGATGTGCAGCCGGCGGGCCTCCCGCGCCCCGGTGAGGGCGCCGAGGGTCTCGTGGTAGCGCCCGTCACCCAGGTCGACGCTCACCTCGGCCAGGGTGAGGTCCGAGTCCTGCCCGACCCGGTCGTGCAGTCGTCGCCATGCCTCGGGGACGAGCCGCCCGAGCTCGGCGAACGTCCCGATCACCGGGACGCCGACGATGACGGCGGGCCCCCGCTCCACCATCTCGATGTCGGTCACGTCGGGGAGGCTACCCGGCGGGAGCAGGACCGTCCACGGCGCGGCCTGCGAGCGCGTCGACGACGGCGGGCACGGCGGCGGGCGGCAGCTGGAGCAGCACGCCGGTCACCACCGTCCCCCGCCAGGTCGCGAGCTGGTCGCGGAGCTGTTCCGGGCGTCCCGCCAGGGCGACGTCGAGGACGAGCTCGGTGGGCACGGCGCGGGCGGCGCCCTCCCGGTCCCCGGCGACCCATCGGCGACGGACCTCGGCGCAGGCGGCCTCGTACCCCAGCCGCTCGACCGCCTCGCGGTGGAAGTTCGACCGCTCCGAGCCCATCCCGCCGATGTACAGCGCCAGGTGGGGCCGCACCCTGTCGGCCGCGGACTCGACGTCGGTGCCGACGGCCACCGGCAGGGAGGCGTTCACCTCGAACCGCTGGACCGGCGAGAGGTCGGGCGAACGGTTCGCGAACCCGCGCGCCAGCTGCTCGCGGGCCCAGCCGTCCAGGCGCGGGGAGAAGAACGCCGGGAGCCAGCCGTCGGCGATCTCCGCGGCCAGCGCGACGTTCCGCGGTCCCTGCGCCGCGAGGTGGATGGGCAGGTCCGGTCGGCGCGGGTGGACCGTGGCGCGCAGTGCCTTGCCCTCGCCGGTGGTGCCCTCCCCGTCGAGGGGCAGCCGGTAGTGCCGGCCCTGGGCCCGCACCGGACCCTCCCGCCGCAGCACCTGGCGGACGATGTCGACGTACTCCCGGGTGCGCTCGAGCGGGCGGGGGTAGGGGCGGCCGTACCAGCCCTCGACCACCTGCGGCCCGGAGGCGCCGAGCCCGAGGACGACGCGGCCGCCGGAGAGGTGGTCGAGGGTGAGGGCCGCCATCGCCGTCGCCGTCGGCGTGCGAGCGGAGAGCTGGGCGATGCCCGTGCCGAGCCGCACCCGCGAGGTGAGGGACCCCCACCAGGCGAGCGGCGTGAACGCGTCGGAGCCGTACGCCTCGGCGGTCCACACCGAGTCCAGCCCCGCCTCGTCGGCGAGCTCGACGGCGTGGGCCGCGCCCTCCGGCGGGCCGGCCGCCCAGTAGCCCAGGTGCAGCCCGACCCGCAGGGGGCGTGGCCCGGCGCTCACGCGGTCCTCGGCACGTGCGGCAGCACCTCGGCGGCGATGAGCTCGAGGTGGTCGAGGTCGCCGATGTCCAGGCACTGGAGGTAGACGCGGCTGATCCCCTGCTCGGCCAGGGCGCCCAGGCCGTCGAGCATCTCCTGGGGGCTGCCCGCCAGGCCGTTGCGGCGCAGTTCGGCGGGCCCACGGCCGATGGCCTCCGCCCGGCGCGCCATCTCCTGCTCGTCCTTGCCGATGCAGGCGACGAACGCGACGGAGTAGACGAGCTCGTCGGGGTCGCGGCCGAGCTCCTCGCACGCCGCACGGACCCGGTCTCGCTGGGGGACGATCTGGTCCTTCGGCGGGAAGGACTGGTTGTACTCGGCGGCGAAGCGAGCGGCGAGCCGCGGCGTGCGGCGCGGGCCGTTGCCGCCGATGATCACGGGCACCGGGTCCTGCACCGGCTTGGGCAGCGCGGGGGAGTCGACGACCTGGTAGTGCTCGCCGTCGTGGTCGAAGGTCTGCCCGACCGGCGTGGCCCACATCCCGGTGATGATCTCCAGCTGCTCGGTGAGCAGGCCGAACCGCTGGGGCGGGAAGGGGATGCCGTAGGCGCGGTGCTCCTCCTCGAACCAGCCCGCACCCAGCCCGAGCTCGACCCGGCCGCCGGACATGTCGTCGACCTGGGCGACCTGGACGGCGAGCACGCCCGGCTGGCGGAAGGTCGCCGACGTCACCAGGGTGCCCAGGCGGATCCGGGACGTCTCCCGGGCGATCCCGGCGAGTGTCGTCCAGGCGTCGGTCGGTCCGGGCAGCGGGTCGCCGTCGCCCATCCGCAGGAAGTGGTCGGAGCGGAAGAAGGCGGAGAAGCCGAGCTGCTCCGCGCGCTGGGCCATGGCGAGCTGGTCGGCGTAGGAGGCGCCCTGCTGAGGTTCGATGAAGATGCGAAGGTCCATGTGCCTAGCCTGCCAGGCAGGGCAGTACCCGCGGGTTCCTGGCCGTGGCCAAGGTGCCGTGGTGGACGAGCCACGGCCCCGCGGGTACCGGTGACTGCCGGGATCTCGCCGCCGTCCGGCGGTGGACCCGGGTCGAGTCCGTCCGACAGACGGCTAGCGGACAGCCACCTCACGCGTCCAAGTAGAGCTCATGTCTCGGACCACCTCCTTTCCCGTGTACCGCAGACGATATGTCCGCGGAGGCCGGGGTGTCACGGGGTTTTCGGTGTCCCCGATCCGAGCGTCGCCTCCGCCGTCCGCTGCGCGGTGACGAGGGTCGGACCCACCTCGGCGCCCCCGTGCAGCGTCTGCGCGAGCACCGGGCGCACCGCCTCGAGGGCCGCGTCGACCTGCGGCCCGCCGGCCGCGGTGACGGCGCGGTCCACGGCGAGGGCGGCGGCGGCGTCCACCCCCCGGTCCGCCCAGGCGCGGAGGAACAGCTCCTGGGCGCCGGCGGCGGCCGGGACACCCACGCCGTGGCTCGCCAGCGCCGACTGTCCGTCGCTCGAGGCGAGCCAGCGCAGCACCTCGGCGGTGGCCTCGGGGTCGTCGGTGGCGGCGTTGGCCGCCGCGCCGACGCCGTCGACCACCGAGACGGCACCCTCCGGGCCGGCGGGGACCGGGGCCACCGCCCACTCCACCTCCGCGTGCTCCGCGAGGTAGCGCATGTCGGCCGACGTCGACTGGAAGAGGGCGAGCCTGCCGGCGGCGAAGAGCTCGCGCGCCGGGACCGACTCGGGGTCCGTCGGCACGACGGGGAGCGCGGCGAGGTAGCCGAACGTCGCCTGGCCCTCCGGCCCGGCGAGGTCGAGGTCGGTGCCCGCCCGCGGGGCGCCGCCGAGCTGGGTGAGGTAGGTGAGCCAGACGGCAGGTGCCGTGAGGTCGGTGTTGATGCCGTGCTCGGCCACCGCGCCGGCGTCGAAGCCGTCCTCGGTCGCCGCCCGGCCCGCGGTGTCCCGGGTCAGCGCCCGGACGGCGGCCCGCAGCGTGTCGGCCGGGGCCGCTGCCGCCGCCACGGGCTGCTCGGCCGCTTCCGGTGCCGGCTCCTGCGGGTCGGTGTCGTCCCCCGCGGCGGGTGCGGCGGGCTCGGCCACGGCGGCCGGGTCCCAGGTGAGCGCCGTCGGGTCCACGCCCGCCTCCGCGACGAGGTCGGTGTTGTAGAAGAGCACCGTCGCGTCCCACACCTGCGGCACTGCCCAGAGCTCGCCGTCGCGGGTGTAGAGGTCGGTGACGGTGGCCTCCCACGGCTCGACGTCCTCGCCGAGCACCTCGCCCAGCGCGAGGAGGTCGCCCCCGTGCGCGTGCGCCGCGACGGCGTCGCTCGTGGTCCAGAAGATGTCGGCCATCGTGCCGGCCGCGAGGTCGGAGGCCACCCGCTCGGCGTACCCCTTGCGGGGCACGACCTCCACCTCGACGAAGATGTCGCGGTGGATCGCGTTGAAGGCGTCGAACGACTCCCGGTAGGCGTCGGCCGCGGCCTCGTCCCACAGCCGGAAGGTCACGCTCGACAGGCCGGCCGAGGCGGCGTCGACCACGGAGTCGTCGCCGGCAGGTTCACCGCACCCCGCCACCAGGGCTGCGACCAGGGCGAGCGCAGTACCCGCGCGGGTGCGCGCTCGGCGGTCCATGAACCCTCCCACGTGCGGCGTCACGGTCAAGGCTACCCCCGGGAAATGCCATGCCGTGACCGTTCGGATACGCCGCGCCGAGTGGCGTCACACCGTCCCATGACGGCCGGGGTGAGGGGCGAAACTTGCTGACGCGCAGGCAGCCGCCAGTGTCACTTCTTGACGCCACCTCACGGCTCGGCCACAGTAGGGCCGGACGGGTACCGCACCCGTCGGGCGATGCAAGGGGGCCGCGTGCACGGGCACAGTCAGCGCAGACATCTCACGGTGGTCGACGGCACCGCAGCTCGGTCGAGCACCGAGCAGTCGACGACCACAGCGCCGGCCCTCACTCTCGTCCGTCCCGCCCGGGAGGCTGCGCCCTACCCGTGGGGGCTCGCCGCGGCGACCTTCCTCCGGGAGACGGTCGCCGAGCTGCAACGCCGCACGCCCCAGGCGTGACCCTCGCCCACCCTGACGAAAGGACGACCATGACCCAACGTCGACACCGGACGTGGACGCCGGTGCTCGCCGCCGGTGCCGCCATCGCGGTGGCGGGGGGCGGCTTCGCCGTCGCCGCCCCGGGGGCTCCCCAGCCCGCCGCCCAGCCGGCCGCCCCGCAGGTGCTCCAGGCCACCGGGCCCACCGTCGAGCTCGGCATCGAGCGCCTGCTCTCCGACCCCGCCGAGCTCGCGCGGCTCGACGGCAAGCGCGTCGGCCTCATCACCAACCCCACCGGGGTGGACGCCGACCTCACCCACTCGGTCGACCTGCTCATCGCGGGGCAGGAGGAGGGCAACTACGAGCTCACCGCGCTCTACGCCCCCGAGCACGGCATCCTCGGCGGAGCCCCCGCCGGCGCCAACATCGAGAGCTACGTCGACCCGCGCACCGGGCTGACCGTGTGGTCGCTCTACGGGCGCACGCAGCGGCCCACCGAGGAGATGCTCGAGGACGTCGACGTCCTCCTCTTCGACATCCAGGACATCGGGGCCCGCTTCTACACCTACATCTGGACGATGTACTACGCGATGGACGCCGCGGCCGAGTTCGACAAGGGCTTCATCGTGCTGGACCGACCGAACCCGCTCGGTGACCGCATGGACGGGCCGGTCCTCGACCCCGCGCTGTCGTCGTTCGTCGGGCTGCGGGAGATCCCCATGCAGCACGGCCTCACGGTCGGTGAGCTCGCCTCCCTGTTCAACGGGGAGTTCCTCCCCGAGCCGGTCGAGGACTTCCACGTCGTCGAGCTCACCGGCTACGACCCGGACGACTTCGTCACCGGGTACGGCCTGGAGTGGGTGGCTCCCTCGCCGAACATCCCCACCATCGAGACGGCGTGGGTGTACGTCGGTACCGGCCTCATCGAGTCGCTGGACGCCTCGGAGGGCCGCGGCACCACGAAGCCGTTCCTGTGGATCGGTCACGGGGAGATCGACGAGGTCGAGGCCTACGACCTCGCCGCCGACCTCAACTCCCGCGGTCTCGAAGGGGTCCACTTCCGCCCCATGTTCGCCAACCCGACGACGAGCAAGCAGGCCGGGCGGCTCTCCGGCGGCGTGGAGATCCACATCACCGACCCCGCCGCCTACGTCCCGGTGCGCACCGGTCTGCACGTGCTCCAGGCCTTCTACGACACCGAGGGCGTGGACTGGCGGGAGGAGACGAACCTCTACCCCAACGCGACGTGCGACGCGGAGAGCGACATCTGCTGGATCGACCGGCTCAGCGGCGACAAGAGCGTGCGCATGCAGCTCGAGGCGGGCGTCCACCCTGACGAGATCATCGCCGGGTGGGCGGACGACCTCGCCGCCTTCGACGAGCTGGCGGACGGGTACCGGCTCTACGACCTGTCGATCGACCGGCTCCGGGAGGCGCTCGACGAGCACGTCACCCACGGTGACGGCGGGGGCCCCGTCCTGCGGCTGCTGACCACCGCGCTGGACCAGGCCGAGCGGCACCTCGCCGCCGGACGCAGCCGGCAGGCCCAGGGCGCGCTGGACCGGTTCGTCCAGCACCTGGACCACCCGAAGCGCAGCGCCGTCCTCACCGACGAGGCGGCCGAGCACCTGCGGGCGCTCGCGCTCCAAGTACGGTCGTCGCTCGACGGCTGACAGCCGGCGGGCCTGGGGCGGGGGGTGCCCCGGGCCCGCCCGTGCCCGTGACACCGGGCCGTCCGCGGGCGGCCCACGACGAGGGAGGAGGAGGTCGATGGTCGCCCTGGCCGAGATCGGCCGCGCCGCCGGGCCGGGCGCCCTGAGCACGCGCGAGGTCGACGTCGCCCGGCTGGCGCACGACGCCTCGCACTACCTCCTGCGCCCCCGCGCCGTCGTCACGGCCACCTCCACCGAGCAGGTCGCTGCGGTGATGGCGGCCGCGGGCCGGGCCGGCGTCCCGCTCACCTTCCGGGCCGGTGGCACCAGCCTGTCCGGTCAGGCGGTGACCGACGGCGTCCTCCTCGACGTGCGCCGCCACCAGCAGGACGTCGAGGTCCTCGACGACGGCGCCCGGGTGCGCTGCGCGCCCGGCGCCGTGCTGCGGCGGGTCAACGCGGCGCTGGCCCGGTACGGGCGCCGGCTCGGCCCCGACCCGGCGAGCGAGATCGCCTGCACGGTCGGCGGCGTCGTCGCCAACAACTCCTCCGGGATGACGTCCGGCACGGCGGCCACCGCCTACCGCACGCTCGACTCGATGGTGCTCGTCCTGCCCAGCGGCACCGTCGTCGACACCGCCGCGCCCCACGCCGACGCCCTCCTCGCCACCCGGGAGCCCGAGCTCCACGCCGGGCTGCTGCGGCTGCGTGACCACGTCCGCTCCCGGCCCGACCTGCGCCGCCGTATCGAGCAGCAGTTCGCGATGAAGAACACCATGGGCTACGGGCTCAACGCGCTGCTCGACCACGACGCAGCCGTCGACATCCTCGCCCACCTCGTCGTCGGCTCGGAGGGCACGCTCGCCTACCTCGCCGAGGTCACCCTGCGCACCGTGCCCGCCCTGCCGCACGCCGCCACCGCGCTGCTCGTCCTCGACTCCATCGGCGCCGCCACCGACGCGCTGCCACACGTGGCGGCGACCGGGGCGGTGGCCGTCGAGCTCATGGACGCCGCCGCGCTGCGGGTGGCCCAGCGCGACCGGCGTGCCGACCCGGTGCTCCGCGGGCTCACCGTGGACCGGCACACCGCCCTCCTCGTCGAGCTCCAGCACGCGAGCCCGGAGGGGCTGGCCGAGCTGGTGGGCGCCGCCGAGCCGGTGCTCGCCGGGCTCGACCCGGCCGCCGCCACCGCGCTCACCGTCGACGCGCGGGCCCGGGCCGCGATGTGGCAGGTGCGCAAGGGCCTGTACGCCGCCGTCGCCGGGGCCCGTCCCGCGGGCACCACCGCGATGCTCGAGGACGTCGTCGTGCCCGGGCCCGCCCTGAGCGGGACGGTGCGCTCCCTCCAGGGCCTGCTCGCGCGCTACGGCTACACCGACGCCGTGACGTTCGGGCACGCCAAGGACGCCAACCTCCACTTCATGATCAACCCCGACCTGGCCGACCCCCGGGCCCGGGACGCCTACGCCGCCTTCAGCGAGGAGCTCGCCGCGCTCGTCCTCGACGCCGGCGGCTCGCTCAAGGCCGAGCACGGCACCGGCCGGATGATGGCCCCGTTCGTCGAGCGGCAGTACGGGCCGGAGCTCTACGCCGTCATGCGGGAGATCAAGCGGCTGTGCGACCCGCGCGGCATCCTCGCCCCCGGCGTCGTCATCTCCGACGACCCGACGATCCACCTGCGCGACCTCAAGCGCTACCCGCGCGTCCACCCCGAGCTCGACCGCTGCGTCGAGTGCGGGTTCTGCGAGCCGGTCTGCCC
>Ga0079225_10000652_pt1 | contig 18835 bp, 32 predicted proteins | sample Poulit2012_FD_76344 | JGI IMG/M metagenome (GOLD analysis project Ga0079225, IMG submission 76344) | Agricultural soil microbial communities from Georgia to study Nitrogen management - Poultry litter 2012 | ecosystem: Environmental > Terrestrial > Soil > Agricultural land | place: USA: Georgia... | reverse complement strand
TCGGCGTGGCTCGACTCACTCGTGGGCCCGAAAGGTGACCCCGGTGACATAGGCCCGGAGGGGCCGCGTGGCCCGAAAGGCGACGACGGCGATCCTGGTCCGGACGGTGAGAAGGGCGATCCCGGTGCCGATGGTGTCGACGGTGAGCGTGGCCCGCAGGGTGATCCGGGGCTCTCGGCGTATCAGGTCGCGGTCGAGGACGGGTACACCGGTGACGAGACGGATTGGCTCGCGTCACTGGTGGGGCCGAAAGGTGACCCCGGAACCGACGGAACCGACGGCGCCAAGGGAGACAAGGGTGATCCGGGTGACCGTGGCCCGAAAGGCGATCCCGGCGAAGAAGGACCCGAAGGCCCGAAGGGCGACACAGGCCCCAAAGGCGATCCGGGCGAAGACGGCGAAGACGGGGCAGATGGGGATGAAGGGCCGGAAGGGCCCGAAGGCCCAAGGGGCCCGAAAGGTGACGACGGGGCCGACGGTGCTGAAGGACCCGAAGGGCCGAAGGGTCCAAAAGGCGATCCGGGCGAGGACGGCGAGGACGGGGCAGACGGTGACACATGGCTACCCGACCCCTCATCTGAGGCGGACGGGCAGATGGTCGTCACCGACGACGGCGACTACGTGCTCGAGGACGCTACCGATCTGGTGACGGGGGACGGGATCACCGAGATAATCGGGATTACTGAGGACGATTTCGACGACATCACTACCCCGGATTCCTCGACGTTGTATGTGGTGGTAGACGACTGATGGGGCTCTCTTTCGACGGGCAGGAGCCGACACGGCTGTCGTGGGGTGACAGGCCGGTGACCCGGGTCATGTTGGGCGACCAGAAGGTGTGGCCTACCGAGCCCGGCTACGGCGTATTCAGCGGCGGGACCGTCACCGACGAGGACGGGTATAGGTTCCACCGGTTCGAGGACGACGGCACACTCGAGGTGCTCCAAGCCGGGATCGCTGACGTCCTCGTCGTCGACGGCGGGGCCGGTGGTGCGGTCGGTGGCGGCGGTGGCGGAATGGTCTGGTATGTTCCCGAGGTTCAGATCGACTCGGATCAGCAGGTGACGGTGGGGGCCGGTGGTGCCGGTGCAGACGCGGGGGCCCCATCGGAGGCTGACCCCGGGGGCCGGTCGTCGCTCGGGACGCTGGTTGTCGGTGGCGAGGCCGGGGAGGGCGGGTTTTTAGATGTGCCCGCTTACAGTGGCGACGCAGATGGGCGAGACGGCACCACAGGTGGCGGGGGCGGGTACATCGACGGTGACGAGGATGCCCTCGGTGGCGCAGGTTCGGACGGCGGCAACGGGGGCGCAGGTGCCCCCGCGTCTGCGGCAACGCCACAAGGTGGTGGCGGCGGTGGAGCGGGTGGAGATGGCGGTGATGTCTACCTAGATTCTGCCGATGAGTGGCGGGGCGGTGACGGGGGGGACGGGGCACCGTCACCATTTAGTTCGTCCACATTTTACGGCGGCGGCGGTTGCGGTTTTGGTGGTTCTGGTGGTGGTAATGGTGGCGGTGGTGATATCGGCGAGGACGGCAGCCCGAATACAGGCGGAGGAGGAGGCGGCGGCATCGGCCAATTCGGGGACGGCGGTTCTGGTCTCGTAGTTATTAGAACGAAAACGCACTAATACGAATCCCAAGGAGAAACAACAATGACCACATTCATTCGTGCAGCCAGCATCCGTGCGGCCCGCACCGTCGCGCAAACAGCGGTAGCACTCATCGGCACAGCCACTGTGCTGCATGATGTCGATTGGCGGGCCGTCGTGTCCGGTGCGGTCCTAGCCGGCCTCCTATCGGTACTCACTTCGATCGCCGCGGGCCTCCCCGAAGCCGATGACCTGGACCTGGACCTGGACGGCCCTTGGACCCTCGACACAGACGACGACGGTGAGCTCGAGGGACTCCTCGAAGCCCTCGACATCAACCCCGACAACGACGACGAACCGCACGAAGACGAGATTGACGTATGAGGATCGAGCCCCGCAGCGCCTGGAACGCCCGGCCCCCGAAAAGCGTCGCCCGTATCGGCCCGACGGGCCTTCTGTTCCTCCACCATTCCGTCACCGGCACCACCCCGCCGGCGGCGATCCTCCGCTCAATCCAGAACTACCATATGGATTCACGCGGTTGGCAGGACATCGCCTACAGTTTCCTCGCCTCCACCGATGGGCGAGCCTGGACCGGCCGAGGCGCATACGTAGCGGGCGGGCACACACAGGGCTACAACACCTCGTCACACGCCGTCTGCGCTATCGGAAACTTTGAGGACCACCCCCCACCGGCCGCACTCATCGAGGGCCTCGCACAGCTCGCCGCCCACGGCTACCGGCAGGGCTGGTGGACCTGCCGTGGCTACACGGGCGGGCACCGTGATGTAGCTCAAACGTCATGCCCAGGACGACACCTTTACGCACAAATCCCCGCCATCAACCGCCGCACAAACGAAATCCTTACCGGCAAACCCAAGAAAGGTGGACTCACCGTGTCCGAAGCCGCCAAAATCCGTAAAGAGATCAACAAAAAGAACAAGGCTCAGAACAAGATCATCAAAGAACTCGGGGCACGCATCCGGGACCTCCAGAAGGCTGATAAAGCCTACGTGGACCGCAAAAACAAGATTCAGAACGAACTAATCAAAGGGCTCGGCGTCAAACTCGACGACATCGGGGAACGCCTCGACAAACTCGAACGCGACAGGTAATGCGTAGACGAAGCCAAGAACGGGAAGGCATCGACTTACAAGCAAGAGTACGCCTCCTCGAATCAGACATGGACCAGATAGATTCCTCATACGCAGCAATAAACCAACGCTTAGGCAAAATGTTGTGGGCGATGGTCGGACTCCTAATATCAGTAGCCACAACCTGCATCGTTATCCTGATTACGGCAGGGGTAGGGGCGTGACAACCCCGAGAAGACAGGACATTATTCTGCGCTGGATTGTCGCCGCTACCGCTACGCTCTGCGCTATCACACTGATAGTGGCTGCAGCGTCGTTACCGCTACTGGTTGATACCCGTGATTCGGTGGATGCGTCAAGACGGGCTGAGGCTGCCGCCGCATGCCGATCCGAAGTCGCGTCCGATTTGCATTTGGCTTCAGCGGTTGTCGATAACGTCATCTTGGAGGGCCTGTATGCTGTAGCTGTCGGTGACGGCGAGTTGATGGAACAGGTGATTGAGCGGGGCATGTTGGCTCGGGCTGGGAGGGATGCCGCGGCGGAACGGGTTCGTGAGGCAGCCGATTTGTCTGCAAATGACCCGGATTATTTAGTGGATGTTTGGTGTGACTGAGTGAAGATGATATAGTTTGGTTTGGGGCCGGTGGTCCACCCACCCGCTGCCGGCCCCTTCTGTAGGGTTGAGCCGCCCGGAGGTTAGTTCCTTTCCCGCTGGGCGGCTCCCCTGTTTTTGGGGTTGCAACCCCCGATGGCGTGTAGTAGGGTGCACATCGAGTGGTTGGGGAGGGTGCCTGACCACCCCCGAAACCCTTGAAAGGAAGGAACCCGACATGAGCTCTCGTATCCCGCCGTACCTGGCGGCAGACGAAGAACCGATCAGCGACGACACCATTGATGCGACACCGGACGGCCAGCCGTTGCCGTGGAGTATCACGGACAAGGCCGATGCCGAATGGGCGCTAGCCAAAGTCGCTGAACTTGCTGCGGCAGAAACCGAGATACAGACACAATACGAAACGTATGTGGAACGGCTTGACCGTTGGGCAACGAAAGAATCGGCATCGTTTCGGTATCGGAGGGGCCGCCTTGAGAGCGAGCTGATCCGGTATGCGGAACAGTTGCGGGACGAGGACCCGAAACGAAACAAGACGTTGAGTTTACCGTCGGGGCAGGTGCGGTCACGCTCTACGAAACCGGCGATCCAAGTTGTCGACAACGACTCTGTGGCCGAATGGCTCCGCCACCATGACCCCGTGTTGTATGAGAAGGCTGTTACGGCCCGTGTGAAGGTCTCCGAGTTGCGTGACGCTGTGAAGGTCGTTGACGCTGACGGGTCGCTTCTGGCGGCCTCTGCCGATGGGGAGCAGGTGGCGGGTGTGACAGTGCGGGAAGGCGGCGTGACATGGACCGTAACCCCAACCAAAGACGAAACATGAACAGCGACACTGAACTAATCAAACAGTTACCGCAATGGCCCGTTTATGCTGCCGAAACCGGAAACCCTACGGTTGATGGTTTCTTGGAATGGGCACAGATACAGGCCGTTACTAAAGAACCGATCGCTACACAAAAGGAACAGACCAGTGAGTGAACACCCAACTATCTATGAGACCCTCGGTGCGGTTATGCGTGACGTGGGGCATGTCGCGAAACGGGAAAAGAATGCTGCCCAAAACTTCAACTTTCGGGGTATTGATGCTGTCATCAACACTGTCGGGCCTGTGTTTAGGCAGCACGGTGTTGTCCCGATACCGATAGTTGAGTCTGCCGAATACGACGAAGTGTCGGTTGGGCGTAATCAAACGAAGATGCGGCAATGCACTGTCCGTATCACGTATCGGTTCTATGGCCCGGCGGGCGACTTTGTTGATTCGACTGTGGTGGCGGAGTCGATGGATTCGGGGGATAAGGCGACTGCGAAGGCGCATTCGGTTGCGTACCGGACTTGTTTGTTGCAGGTGTTGGCTATCCCGACGGATGAACCGGACCCGGACGCGTCGTCGTATGAACGTTCTCCTGCGGCTCCGGCGGCCCCGGTGGGGCCTGTGATCCCTGGTGAGGTTGCGGAGGCGTTGGTGGCGACGATGGATCGTTTGGGGGGCGGTGTGAAGCAGGCGTGGATGGACCGGTTCGGGGTGCCGCCGGCGAGTTTGTCTGCGGACCGGGGGGCGGAGGCGACAGCGTGGGTGCGGGAGTTCGAGGAAGGTCACACTTGACCCGATGCGTGTAGTGTGCTACACATGGTGTTGGGGTTCGAAAGACGGACCCCACGAAACCAATAGGGAAAGGAACCCGAAAGTGAAGAAGAAGATTGTTGCCGTCACCATCGCTGGTGCTGTCGCGTTGAGTGCATGCGGAACCACCGCAACAAACGACGGGAAGATGGTTGAACCCGAAACCTCGACGGCTGCCGAAACAACAACGACGACCGTCGCCCCTACAACAACGACCGCTGACCCCGGCAGACAGCTTGACCGGTGGTGGGAAACCGTTGCACAGCCTCACATGGTGACGCTCGGGGAAGACCTCGAGTACGCCGTCGACCTGCCACTGGAGGCCACCTGTGACGCTATGGCGGATGCCGGGCTCGGTGGGGCAGCACTCCCCGAACCGCCCGACACCGGTATGGCTGTCCTGTGGGACGATCTGTTGCTCGCGATGCAGGGGGCTGCAGTCACCTGCGATACCGCTGCTGCCACCAACAACCCGGCCGACATTGAGGATGCGACCGTCATGCTCGAGCTCGTTCTCGATGCGGCAGAGAACCTCGGGGAGGCCTACGAGGCCCGCCGGGGCGTCGCATGACCGGGCAGGAACTAGTGGAAGGATTTATGATGGAAGGTGTAAATGTGCGTGCCGTGAACAGGGCAGTCGTGTTGGATGCTCTGGCGGAGACGCTCCGAGATCACGACGTGGTTGCGTTGGTGGCGGCTGGGGCGTTCAGTCGGGGACTCGATTATCGGACGGCAGAGACGTTGGCCGTGAAGATTACGGAGGGGTTTGCTGAGGGTCTTTACGATGATCCGCATGTGGCGTCGGATGAGTGGGGTGCTGCTGCTGCGGGGTTTCGGGTGTCGTGGGCGGATCGGTGACCTGGTAAGATTCGTTGTCCCGTAACGAATAGGCCCCCGCGACGCTTGCCACGTCCGGGGGCATGATCAGAACCCGCAAGGAGGTTCGGATGGCACGAAGTATAGCAGACCCGTTCGGCTTGGAACGTAAATTTGGTAGTGACGTTCACCGGCTGAACTGGGGCGTGTTACTCGGGGGGCAGACCAAGTGAGCCACTCAGAAACACCGCACACGACAACTGACATCAAGTTTGCGATGGTGCCCGAGGACGTCATCTACGATGATGACCTGTCACATTTGGCGTTTCGCGTCTACGCGGTTCTTGTGCGTCACGGGCTGGACCCGGAATCGTGTTTCCCTAGTCACGGGAGGATCGCCCAGTTCACTGGGGTCTCCGAGCGGTCTATCCAGCGTCCGCTTCGAGAGCTGGAAGAACGTGGGTGGATCATTCGAACGAAACGGTATTTGGGTTCTGGTGCGCGGACAAGCGACGGTTACCACGTCCGCTCTAAGCGCGTTGGTGAACGCGCCCCCCGCGTTCTAGAGCGTGGGGCCCCCCGCGTTGGGGAGCGCGTGCCCCCCGCGTTGAATAACGCGGTAAACGATAGCAATGTGAATGAAAGCCAAAGGAACGAGAACCCCCCTTGCCCCCCATCCGACGCTCCGCCGTCGTCCGCTGCAAACGGAACCGCATCTGACGATGCGGCAGATTCTCTTTTCGGTGCCGGAGACAAATCAACGAAACCGAAACATGACTCGACCGACCGGTTCGACGAGTTCTGGCAGCTCTGGCTCGACGCCAAACGGTACGATGACAAACCAGGTACCAAACGGGCATGGCGGAAAGCGACACGCACCACCCCGGCAGCGACAGTCATCGACGCGGCCCGCGAGTACACGACCGCCGGGATCGAAACCCGATACATGAAGCTGCCGAAGACGTGGCTCAACGCTGAAGCATGGAACACCCCACTCCCACCCCGACGCCGCGGTGTCGGTGAGAAACCCGGATTCATGGGCGACGACATCCGCCACCTACCCTCCGGCGACGTAACCGACGAATGGCTCAACACATGACCACCCCCGAACCAGTCCAGATAGGCGACTACCTCACCCGGCGGGCACTCGCCATCGCCCCCAACACCCCAACACCCAGCGGCCCCGGCGAAACGACAACGCACCAACGCGAGTTCATCGAACGATGGAGAAAAACGGTGCCGCCACGGTTCCGTGACGCGTCCCTCGATGGCCTAGACCCTGATACCCGCGACAAACTCGCCTCATGGGGCGACCACCCGAAAGATACACTCATCATCGCCGGCCCCGTCGGCACCGGCAAAACATGGGCCGCCTGGGCGACGCTGCATCGCATCGCTGAACGAGGCATCACCGTTGCCGGAGTCTCCGCGTCCGTCTACATCGACGCTGGGCGACCCGGCGGGACAACCGACCGGTGGGCGAATGTGCCGGTGCTACTCATCGACGACCTCGGAGCCGAACATTCGACCGAATGGGCACTAGACCGCATCTACACACTTGTTGACCATCGGTGGGAGCATGAGCTCGCAACAGTGGTGACCACGAATCTGGCTGCTGAAGGCTTCCGGGAAGCGGTGGGTGCACGTGTCTGGTCGAGGCTCTCCGACGGTCTGGTGGCTGCACGGCTGGCGGGCGACGATCTGCGGGGCCGGTCATGAGTCGGGGCAGGTATTGTGGGAACGACGGCTGTGATGGCGGTTTCGTGTGGGTTTCGGACAGGTGGGCTCGGCACACTGTCGGGATCGGGCAGGACGATTCGGTTGCGGACGTGTCGCCGGAGAAGTGGGCCGAGTATCGGGCCGCTGCGAATAGCGTCTATTTGTGTTCGACGTGCGGTGGGGCGGGCTCGAGGACTGCTGCGGATCGGTTTGACCCTCTGTGATGGCCGTATAGGGGTCTAGCGTGCCGCAGGAGGCGTTCTGGCGGGTTTGGCTGTGTCCAGGTCCGGAATGGGGGTTCGGGGCGTTAGGTGGCCTGTTAGGGGGCCGGGGAGAGTTTCTGACGGAAAGGGTTGCAACCCCCCTACACAGTGTGTATAGTGGTACACAACAAGGACAGGGAAAGGAACCCGAACAATGAACACCACCGAAACCACCTACACCGTCAACCACATCACCGGCTACGAGCCCACCACCGAAGACGGCCCCGGCGCTGCAATCATCGAGACCTTCACCGTCACCGAAGACGAACTCCACGAGATCGTCGAAGGACCAGAGGATGCAGTCGAAACGCTGATCCGCACCGGGACCCTCGGCCAGCACAACGAATGGAAAATCCTCGCCACGAACTGACACACAAGGGGCCCCTCGAACACCACGAGGGGCCCCTCACCCTTCACAGAAAGGAACCGATGACAGACCCCTACACGGCCCTAGCCCAAATCGTTGCCGACATGAACAACGCCCAACACCGGGCCGACGCAGACCGGCAAGCACGAAACACACTCATCACCCAACTACTCGCAGAAGGACACCCCTACAAAGACGTTGGGGAAGCAGCCGGCCTATCCCGATTCCGCCTCAACCAGATACGACGAGAAACCTCCACGCAATGAACTACACCTACGAAGACGGCACCATCGCCCACACCTACGAATCCAGCAACCAGAACGAAACCGACCTGATCGCTGCCCCCACCAACATCCGGATCGAAACCCACCGACACCAAGGCTACGGGTTCACGACACCGGACACGTCACTAGCAGTCCGGTTCGAGGAGAACGAACGCATCGAAATCGCTGAACGCATTCTGGCTGGTATGGGGCTCACCGCTAAAGGCGGGATCACAGTGGCCCCCCGGTACCGGTTGCATGAAACAGTGACGTGGCAACCCGACCGCAACAGAGACCTGACTGTCGCCACCATCGCCGCAGTCCTGGACGAAACCACATATGCGATACATGCCGATTCCGGCTACATTGTGCAAACCAGCGAACTCGGCAAGTTCGGTGAAATCTTCTAACAAGGGTGAGGAAGCAATGAACAGTATCGTGATATTGCCGCCGCTCGCCACAACCCTCGTGTGGGTCGCCTGGCTCCTATGGGCCGAATCCCGCATCAACCGTGACCGAGAACAGTCAGAGTCGCTGTGGCAACAGATACGCGACGAACTCGACGGGATGGAAAGGAAACCATGACTGAACAGATCGAGAAAGCATTCGAGACGGCCCACACCCAACTAGAAACAATCGAAAGAACAGTGCGTTCAACGTTAGACTCTAATCTAACATTGAACATGCGGTTGAAAGTAGATGTGCGGCGGGCACTTAACCTGTTGGAGGCCGGCCACCCGGATGCCGCCCACGCCCTCCTGGCATCATCATTGGAACGGCAATGAGATACCCGTTCGACCCGGTGCGAGAATATTTAGAGATGAGCCATGAATATTTAGAGATGAGCCATACAGAGTTAGCGGACCGTCTGAATGTAACTAGTCGCACTATTGCCAGGTGGTCTACAGGTGGGTTGAATACGTGGACTGCTGACAGGGTTGCGTGCCAGATCGGGTTTCATCCGTCGCTTCTCTGTCCTGAATGGTTTGAGGCAGCGTAGGATGAGTTTAACTAAACAGCAGGTCATAGATTTAACTTGTGTGATCGAGTTGGCGGTGTTGACTGAGGATTTGGGGCCGGGGGAGCAGGCTGCGTTGCGTAGAGTTGCTGGGACGGTGGATCGTGCTATCAACAAGCAGTCGCGGTGGAACCCGCATCTGATCGGGGCAGACGGGCCGGGCCCATGCACGTACAGTCAACTGCACGGGAAGGATTGTGTATGCCGAGGGTCGGGTGAAGCGGTTGAACCGGTGCAGGGCTGGTCGAGACTTGAGGGGATGGTTGGGTGAACAGGTCAGAGCGTGTCCTGGTGTCTCAACTGATTCTTGAGGTTCGTGAAGCCGGGCTCGTGTCGGATGCGGCGGATCGTCTCGGGAAGCTGATTGCGGCGCAAGAGAGACCCTCGACGCCCCGCAAGAGCGTAAGGCGATGGGCGGGTGACTCCCCGGCCCTGGTGGCAGGTAAAGCGGCGGTGCAGCAACGCTCAAACGGGCTATGTGAGGCCCGCATCGACGGGGTGTGTTCTGGGCAAGCGACAGAGACGCATCATAGAGCCGGCCGTTCCGGTGACGGGTCGCATCATCCGGTGCTACTTGTGCATGTGTGTGGCCATGGGAACATGACTGGCTGCCACGGTGCGATCGAGACTCATCCTGATTGGGCGCGTCGGCACGGCTACAAACTATGGCGTGGCACTGACTATGACGATGCTCCTGCTACGTTCCCAGGCTGCCCACTCACGTGCCCCGAAACACATATTTAACAGTAAAGAGGAAAGAAGCTATGTCTAGTAATGTTACACTTGTCGGAAACGTCACACGTGACCCTGAATTGAAATATTTGCCGTCTGGGTCGTCTGTGGCGTCGTTCGGTTTGGCGGTGAATCGGCGTTGGCGGAACCGTTCAACGAATGAATGGGAAGAACAAACATCGTTCTTTGACGTGAAGGCTTGGGCTAGTTTGGGAGAGAATGTTTCCGAGTCGATTCCGAAAGGTACTCGTGTTGTGGTGACTGGCCGTTTAGAACAGTCGTCATGGGAGAATAGCGAAGGGCAGAAACGATCTAAGGTGGATGTTGTGGCGGACGAGGTTGCACCGTCGTTGCGTTGGGCCACCGCTCAGGTACAGAAGATTGAACGTGACACTGGGGCCTCACCGCGACAGGCTCCGCAGGTGTCAGGAGAGGACCCGTTTTGAGTAACGAGATGATCCGGGACCCATACGACTGGATGCTGACACCCCTGTTCCGTCCAGCTAACCCGGCTTGTGCAGGGGAGGCACGGACGATGGCCGGCCCGACAGCACATCATGTGCGGGAGGCCCGCCGCATCTGCAGCATCTGCCCAGACTATACCGAGTGTGTGAAACACATTCTGGGGTCCCCGATGGATTGGGCCGGCCCCGGTGTGTGGGCCGGCACCACCCAGAAAGAGCGCCGCCGCATGGGACCGAAAGAGAAACAACAGCTGCTTGAAACAAGTGACGAAACAATAGTTGCGGTCTAAATCAGAATAGTCGTGCTACCGTTTCGTGCGTGGACATCACCAAGGCCGCCTGCGATCCCGCCCGGCTAGGGGTCACCCCGAAAGAAGCGGTAGCCCTGTTCTTCCCGACACGTGCCCCAGGCCAATCGAACCATGGGGCGGAAGCAATACGGATATGTCAACAATGCCCTATCCGGCAAGAATGTTTGCGGGAAGCGGTAGAGTTGAGGATGAGTGACGGTATTTGGGGTGGAGCGGGAACGGCTAGGCGAAGAGCACTACGGAAAGCCGCTAGACAGAACCTCTACGATGACGCTGCGGAAGCACATTTCGCTTCACTCGACGGCCACCGCCTCACAAGTGAACAGAAGGAACTGTTGGCTTCATACGGCGACAACGCTAAACATGGCACCCGTGAAACCTATGCGAGAGGTTGCACATGTGAACCCTGCGCTACCGCTGCGTCCCTCTACAGTATCAGCCAAACTATCGGTGTAACCGTCTAAAGAAAGGGAATGCTGTATGTCATATAACGAAACTGTTGCTTACATGACTGCGAACGCAATATTGGTTGCGGGTGCAGCATTTACTGCTACCTATCTAATAGCTCGACATCTGTTAGGGCCATGTCGAGCATAGAACCACTCCAGCTGCCCGGTATCCAAGTGGGGAGTACCGGGTTGGCTGCACCTGTCGAACCGGATGCGGCATTGCATGCGTTACGTGAAACACGGCGTATCACTACTGCGACCCGCTGGCTCATAGGCGATTTGGCGTGGGCGTCAATCGGTCATGACCCGCAACGCATCCCTGAACTATTACAGAACATTGAAGGTTGGGATATTGACGACCGTCCCACGTTGATGGCTGCTCTGGTGTTGACCCGCACCTATCCGTCCGAGGCCCGGTTTCCGGATTTGTCGTGGACACATCATAAAGAGGTAGCGAAACGTGAGGACCGCAGCGAATGGTTACAGAAAGCGTCTGCCAACAGGTGGTCTGTGCACCAGATGCGTGAAGCTATACGTGACCGAAACAACCCTGACCGGATAGGGGCCCGTTACAAGACCTGGCGTTCCCGTCACAAGAAAGTATTGATAGAAGCAACCCGATACCTTGACGAGAACCCGGCTGCATCCGTGATCCTCAATGGAGACGGGGGTTGGCGCATCCTTCACCCACAAGACCAATAGACAGTACTGTGTAGGGCAGGTGACACTATGGAAGAGCAACGGTACGGGAATGTTGGGCAGCGGCTGTGTTCCGCCACGAATCGGGCAGGTGAACCTTGCCGGGCCCCGGCTATGCGTATGCAAACCGTCTGTCGGGTGCACGGTGGTTCGTCCCCGCAAGCGAAAGCTGCGGCCCGCCGACGCCTCCTCGAACTCGTCGATCCCGCAATCACGCAACTAACCTCAGAGTTAGAGCAAGCCGACCTGTCGAAGGATCGTTTGAAAGCGATCGAAATGATCCTTGATCGTACCGGTTTCGGTAAACAGATGACGGTAGAGGTTGATGATGTGCGGGACATGGTTGCTGACCGAATCCGATCGTTGCGTGACACTGAAACAGAATCGTGACTGATCTCAACGATTCCTTGATTAAAGATTTGGTGGGGTTAGATGATGAATCGTTAGACGCAGTACTGGACGGGTTGCCACCTATAGCGTTGCAGTCTCTGTTGGACGCGATCCCGGTTGGGCCTGAAACCCGTAGTGTCGATGAAGTATTGAGCGACTATGGGATTGTGTTGCAGCCGAAACAGGCGGAAGCGCAACGGCTGATCGGGCAGGTTGACGAATTACTGTTCGGAGGAAGCGCTGGCGGTGGAAAAAGCTTTTGGTTGTTGGCTCACGCTATAACCCAGATGGAATTACACCCAGGGAACAGAGGCATCATCTTTCGCCGGGTCATGCCGTCCCTCGCCCGCTCCCTCCTCCCACGTGCACACGAACTGTTGACAGGCCGTGCGAAACCTAACGCCAACGAACACACATTCACGTTCCCGAACGGATCGGTTCTCGAATTTGGGCATTTAGAGCGTGCCGAATCGGTGCACCGGTATCAGGGTGCCGAATACGGATTCGTAGCGTTTGAAGAAGTGACCGAGTTTGTTGAGTCGCAGTGGGAGTTTATGTCGACGCGTGTGCGTGCTCCTACGGTGGGGGTGAGGCCGCATATGGTGGCTACAGCTAACCCTGGCGGGGTGGGGCATCGGTGGGTGAAGGCGCGGTGGGTGAAACCGTCTCCGGATGTTGTGGCGGAAGGGTCGGAGACGCCGGGGCCTCATGTGGTGTGGGGTGCCCGTGCCGTCGTCGAGGGGGAGGCCCCGACGAGGCGGGTGTATGTGCCTGCCCGCCTGGAGGATAACCCTGCGTTGTTGGAGCGGGACCCGTCGTATCGTGCGAAATTGCGTGCTGTCGCTGATAGGGCGTTGCGGTTGGCGATGGAAACGGGGGATTGGGACGCCATCGACCAAGTGGAAGGGGCGTTGTGGGATTGGTCAATGATTCGGCATGTCGGCCCGTTGGCTCCAGATCGTGGTGGCGGCATGTCGCGTGTTGTGGTAGCGATCGACCCGGCAGCGTCAGCGAAACCGGGTTCAGATGAGACCGGTATTGTTGTGGCAGGCCGTGGCTACGACGGGCGTGGCTACGTGTTGGCGGACCGGTCATGCCGCGTGTCCCCGGAGCAGTGGGCTGCACGTGCGATCCAGGCGTACCGCGAGTTTCAGGCCGACATGATCGTGGCGGAACGTAACAACGGTGGCGACATGGTGGAATCAGTGTTGCGTGGCCATGACCCGACTGTGCCGGTCCGTACAGTGTGGGCGTCACGTGGGAAACGGACACGCGCCGAACCCGTAGCGGCCCTCTATGAAGCCGGCCGTGTCTCACACGCAGGCCAGTTCGAAGCTTTGGAGGACCAGTTGACTACTTGGGTCCCCGACGACGGGGATTCACCGGACCGTCTCGACGCCTTGGTGTGGGCATTTACTGACCTAATGTTAAACAATCAACATTCATCTAATGTGCAGTATCAGAATGCGGCGTTGGACCACAGTAGGTGACGTGATGCATCCCTGCCATCTATCCCATTTGGGGGAAGGTTTCTGTTATGTCTAACGATGTTGTGCAGGTGTCGCCGTGGACGCCGTTGTCGTATAAGTCGACGTTGGTGCGTCCTGAGCAGTCGTTGGTGACTCCGACATGGTTTCCTGACCCGACTGATCCGGAACGTATTTCGGCGTATTACACGTTGTCGTTGTATTTGGCGAATGCTGCTAGGTCTCTGTTGGGGTCTGAGTCGGCTCGGGGCCAACATCGCGAGTACGGTGACCCTGCGTTGCTGCGGGACCGGGTTGTGTCTGGCGTGTTGGGGTCGGATTGGGCTGTGTCGGTCGATGGGGCCGGTGACGATCTGTCCCGTGGCCCGTCGCTGCCTCCCCCGCCCTCGGAGCCGGACGCGGATGCGTCCCCGCTCGATGAACGTATCTATAACGCTAGGTTGGCGGCGTGGGAAGCGGCGGTTGAGGAAACGTTGTCGGAGTGGGAAGCGTTGGTGGAGGGTCAGCCTGCGGCCAGGCAGGCGCAACGTGACCTCCGTAAGTGGATGACCCGCCGGCAAGTTGATGCCCGCATCGTTGAGGCGACACAGACCGAGGTCGGGTTGGGGGATTCCGTGATGGTGCTGTGGCCCCAAGAAGGGGATTGGCCGAAACTGTCGGTGGTGCAACCGGACGGCTATTTTCCGGTGCTGTCGGATGATGACGCAGCCGATTTCCCTGACCGGGTAGACATCGCGTGGGACTTTTTGGTGGAGGAGCCGGGTGGCGGTTCCGAAGTGTTCGTGCGCCGGTTCACGTGGCAGCTCGTCCCTATCTCCGATATGCGTACCGACACGGTCGACGGCGAAACAGTGTGGATCGATGCGGAAGGTGCCCCGTCGACAACCCCGTTGCTTGGGGAAACCGAAACGCTGGTGGACACAGCCGACGGTGCAGTGGTGGGGCGTTGGTACCCGTGGCACACCGACACCGATGACCCATCGCTTCACACATGCCTATTTTCGGAAGGGGTGTGGCGTCGCACCGATATCACAACCGAGAAACTGCGTGACTTCCCAACCGACCGTGCCGAATGGGTGCATTACAACCGTGACCTAAACATCGACTTTATTCCGGTGGTGCATACACCGAACACGCCGGCGTCACAAACGACATGGGGCCAGTCAAGTTTAGCGAATGTGCTGCAAGTGCTGGACGATGTGGCGTTGCATGACCGAGACGTGATGCAGGCAACCCGGTACCTGTCGAACCCCACTATCTTCGCGAAAGGTGTGCAGGCAGACGTGGGGGACCAGGTGATGCCAGGTCGCCTCATGAAAACGGGGTCCGAGCAGGGCGGCATGGACGTGCTCGATCTGTCGGCAGGGGTGCCGGAGCTGTTGGCTGCCGCCGACCGGCTCGAGGACCGCCTGTGGCAGGTCGCCGGGATGCCCGCCGAGCTGGTTGGGCGTGTCGATGAGGATTCGGGGGTGTCGGGGGTGGCGATCATGTTGCGGTATGCCCCGTTTGCTCAGACGGTCGGGACGTTGCGGATGGCTCGGGAATCGAAACATCGGTTGATGTTGAAGTTTGCGTACCGGTTGGCTCAGGCAGCAGGCGCGGTGGAGCCTGGGCCGTCACCGGCGGCACGCATCACCTATGGTTCGTTCCTGCCGTCGAACCGGTCCGAGACTGTCGAGTTGGTGGCGCAGGCCCGTCAGGCCCAGGTGATGTCTACACAGACCGCTGTGTTGATGCTTGTCGCTGCCGGGTTCCCGGTTGATGATGCTACGGATGAGGTGGACCGGATCAACCGTGAGAACACGGAGGCGGCACGTAACATCGCGGACGCTACCGGTTCGGAGCAGGCTGCCGCCGACTACCTGGGTATAGAGTTGCCGGATACACCGTTCCTGCCTCTCCCAGAGATCGAGATAGAAGATTGAGTGCTGCTGAGGAAGCTTGCGACCAGATCGAGACGGCGATCCAGAATAGTGCCGTCATGTTTGGGCCTACAGCGGTTCCGGACGGGTTTTGGCCTGATGTGGAGGAGCCGGTGATGTTGTCGGAATGGGTTGCGGTCGCGGCGTGGGTTGATGCATCGGGTGAAACATATGTGACGGCGGTGTCGCCACCGCATATGCCGGAGCATCACCGGACCGGTCTGCTGTACACCGTATTGGAATGATCATGGCTGGCGATCCGCGCATGTTGGAAGCAGCCCGCCGTCACCTGGATGGTCTTGGGGTGACGTTGTGGGCCGACTGGGATATTTCGAAACCCGAAGGGGTGGAGAAGGCTGCCGGATGGCTCACCAGCGAGATCGAGGCGGTCCTTGACGTGTACGAAACCATCATCGATGAACGCGAGAACCCGCCGATCTAGACCGCATCATGCTACGTTTGGCCTGCATGAACACCATATCGGACATGCTGCAACCAGATCGGGTACCGAAACAGGCGGGGGTATCGTGCCGCCTCGGGCGCATCCTTAACGGGCTGACGGAGGAAGACATGAAGGCGGTGGAGCGTGCCCTCAACGATACTGACACGTATCCTGGCACCTATATTGCGCAGGTGTTGCGGGGTCAGGGGCATCAGATTTCGGAGCATTCGGTGCGGCGGCATCGCCGTGGCGCTTGCCAGTGCGGGTTCACGGCGTGACCAGCATTTCGGACATGTTGGAGAATCCGCCTCGGAAAGAGCCGGTTCGGAAGTCACCGCCCGGTTGGGAACCTGGCTATTCGTATGACACTGAGAGTGGGACGGGTGAGGTAACTACGGGGCCTTTGCCGGTGGAGCCGGATGCTGGGGTGTGGGCTGAACTCATCCGGGATTGGGGGCTTGATCCGGCTCGGCAGCAGATTGTGCCCGGCAGCGTGCAAGTCAGGGGTTGGGACGCCAACGTGGGCGGCGGCCAGATTGAACGGCTCCGCTACTACCGGGCCCGCATCGTTGACCGCACAGTCCAGACAGCCGACGTAGACGAACTCGTGCGTATCGCCGGCAAACGTAAACCCCTAACCCCCCGCAAACCTGCCACAGACACCCTCGAAGCCGATTTCGTCGTGTCAATGAACGACTGGCAGATCGGCAAAGCCGGGCCCGACGGGTCAAGTGAGGAAACAGTAGATGGACTCACGGACGCGTTCGCTGCCGCCCGCACACGCCTCCGAGCGATCGAACGCACAGAAGGACGCCCGGAACGGGTAGTGTTAGCGAACACCGGCGACCTGATCGAAGGGATCACAGGCCATTACGCCTCCCAAGAACGGACCGTAGACCTCGGGTTACGAGACCAGATGCGGATTGCTCGTCGCCTCATCTTCGGGTTGATCGACGACTTCACACGTGACGGTTACCCCGTCTTGGTGACCGCCGTTGCATGCAACCACGGGGAAGTGCGGGGTGGCGGAAACAGATCGATCACCACCCCTGATGACAACCTGTCTTTGGCCATCATCGAGGGTGTAGACGAAGCCTGTAGCGCGAACCCGGACCGGTACGAGGGTGTCGAGTTTGCTTACGCCCGTGACGGCCTCACACTCGTCATAGAAGCCTCCGGCGTCAACGTCGGGATGACACACGGCCACCAAATGCGGGGTTCCGCTAACGCTGCCGGTACAGCAGTGGCAGCGAAATGGTGGGAAGGACAGATCATGGGGACACAGCCGATAGCGAACGCCGACATGTTGATGACCGCCCACCGGCATTACCTTGAGGTGTCGGAAATGACGGGGCGGACGATCATCCAGGCCCCGGCGTTTGATGGCGGGAGTTTCTGGTACACGTCAGCGACGGGCCGTAACTCGCCTCGTGGGTTGTTGACGTTGACTGTGGGGCGGGCGCATGAGCGGGGATGGGGGAATCTTGATGTCCACTGATACCCGGCTTGTCGGGTTGATGGGGCGGGCCCAAGCCGGCAAAGACACCGCCGCTACAGCTCTGCTGCGGCACGGTTGGGCACGTGTAGCGTTCGCTGACCCCCTCCGGCAACTCGCCTACAACACCGATCCGATCATCGAAACGCGACGCACCGGCGGCACCACCTACGCCCGCCTCTCATGGATCGTGGACCGTCTCGGATGGGACGAAGCAAAACAGGTCCCTGACGTGCGCCGATACCTACAACGGCTCGGAGCCGAGGGGGTCCGTGACGTGATCGGTGACACCACTTGGATCGACTTAGCAATGCAGGCGCAAGCGAAACATCCGCGGTGTGTGGTGACTGACGTGCGGTTTCGTAACGAAGTGGAAGCAATCCGGGATGCCGGCGGGATAGTGGTGGAGGTGGTGCGGCCCGATGTGGCCCCGGTGCCGTCATTACACCCGTCGGAGACTGAGCAGGCCAGTGTAGTGCCAGACGCCATGGTTCTGAATGACCATGATGTGGCCGGGCTGCATCGGCAGATTCTGGATTTAGTGGGGTTGGGCTTGCCACAGACCCCCTAACCGGGATATGGTGTTAGGCAACACCATATATAGGGAAGGGAAAGGAACCCATGAACACCACCGAATACGAAGGGCTAACCGACGACGAACTTGAGGCCCGCATCGACGGGATCAAGAGTTCGTTGATGGCGAACCGAATGAATGATTCGTGGAGGCAGCGAGATAGTTCGGGCCGGTCCGGCTGGGACATTAGGGACAGCCTGTTGGCACGTCTGCAGGCTGCCGAGTCGGTGCAGGCGTCGAGGGGGCAGGCATGAATCTGGTGATGGGTGTTGATCCTGGGAAGTCGGGGGCGTTCGCGTTTCTTGACGAGTCGGGGGAGATCGTTCATCTCGAGGACATGCCGGACCATACGGATGTTTCTTTGGGGACGCAGGTGGCGATGCTGTTGGATGATGTGGCCCCGGATGTTGTGGTGGGGGCTCATGTGGAGCGGCAGTCGATTCGTCCAGGTCAGCGTGGGGCGTCGCAGATGATGGCGAATTATGGGGCGTTGCTTGGTGCCCTGGG
>Ga0079225_10000651_pt1 | contig 18843 bp, 15 predicted proteins | sample Poulit2012_FD_76344 | JGI IMG/M metagenome (GOLD analysis project Ga0079225, IMG submission 76344) | Agricultural soil microbial communities from Georgia to study Nitrogen management - Poultry litter 2012 | ecosystem: Environmental > Terrestrial > Soil > Agricultural land | place: USA: Georgia... | reverse complement strand
TTCGCTTGGTTCGGCATTTTGACCGAAGCACCACCGAGTGCCGAAGAGCTGATCTACGCCAATTCCCCACGGGGTTTTGCACTCATCTCGCAACGCAATGAGACAGTACAACGCCATTACTTCCAGTGCGATCCAAACGAGAACCCAGACGACTGGACCGAAGACGAAATTTGGGCAGAACTGCAGGCCCGCGTCGATGGCCCAGATGGTTTCCAGCTCAAACGCGGCCCGATCTTTGAAAAAACTGTGCTGAAGTTCCGCTCGTTCGTGGCAGAACCAATGCGTTGGGGCAACCTGTTCCTGGCCGGCGACGCCGGACATACCGTTCCGCCCACCGGCGCTAAAGGTCTCAACTTAGCCTTCGCCGATGTGAAAGTCTTATTCACCGCACTGGAGCAATTCTTCAATACCGGTGATTCCACCGGAATCGACAACTACTCTGAGACTGCACTGAAGCGTGTTTGGAAGGCCCAGAATTTCTCGTACTGGATGACGAGCATGCTGCACACCCGAAAAGACGCCAGCTCTTTCGAAACCCGCCGCGCCATTGGTGAGTTACACACCGTAGTGGGCTCCAAGTACGGGCGTCAATATCTTGCTGAATCATACTGCGGCTGGCCGCACGAATAACCCGACCCACACGACGAAAGGATGCCGAAGTGACTTCAACCAATAGTCCGAAACTCGATCCATTGGCCACGGCCGACTCTCAAGAGACCCTGAACTCCGAAATCCAAGACATTAGCACGACCTATGAACAGCGTCTTAAAGCGGACCCGAAGCAGGAAGAGACCCAACCGCGGCTGAATTACCCGCCCTACCGGTCATCACTGCTCCGGCACCCCACAAAAGATCTACACCACACCGATCCCGAAACCATCGAATTGCACTCACCGGCATTTGGCCACCGTGATGTCCACCAGCTGGAATCAGACCTCACGATTCAGCACAATGGCGAACCACTCGGCGAGCGCATAGTCATTCGTGGACGCGTACTCGACGGCAATGGCCGCCCGGTGCGCAATCAGCTCATTGAAGTATGGCAGGCAAACGCTTCCGGTCGCTACATTCACAAGCGTGACCAGCACCCGGCGCCGATCGATCCAAACTTCTCAGGTGTGGGCCGTGCAATCACCGGTGACGACGGAACGTATGAGTTCACCACCATCAAGCCTGCGCCGTACCCGTGGAAAAACCACCACAACGCCTGGCGCCCAGCACACGTGCACTTCTCACTCTTCGGGACTGACTTTACTCAGCGTATGATCACCCAGATGTATTTCCCCGGTGACCCGCTGTTTGCACTGGACCCGATTTACCAGTCGATCACCGATCAAAAAGCCCGCGACCGTCTGGTTGCCACCTACGACCACTCAATCACTAGCCACGAATGGAACACCGGGTACCGCTGGGACATTATCCTGACCGGCTCTCAGCAAACCTGGATGGAGGAAGAAGACCATGACCACTAATGATCTGACCCCAACACCGGGCCAAACCATTGGCCCCTTCTTCGGCTACTTTAACGCCGCCGAGCAAGTCCACCTGCCATTCGAAGATGGCGACAATCTTGTACCGCCGGCGGATGACCGTGCGATCCAGTTGACCGGTACCGTCTTTGACGGCGAAGGCACTCCGATCCCAGATGCCATGATTGAAATCTGGCAGGCCGACGAACACGGCAATATCCCCAAACAGGATGGCTCCCTGATCCGGGACCCCTTCGCTTTCACCGGCTGGGGCCGAGGCACCACCGATAACGTGGGCACGTACCGGTTCACTACTGTACAGCCAGGCGCCACTGATGAGGGCAAGGCCCCGTTCATTCACATCGTCGTCTTTGCCCGTGGCTTGCTGAATAAACTGCCCACCCGTGCATACATTCCAGAGACCGAGGGTCTTGAAAACGATGCGACTCTGTCGGCTCTAGGCGATCGCGCAGAAACGCTGATTGCCAAGCGAGATGGCAAACGCTTGATCTTCGACATCCACCTGCAGGGCAACAACGAAACCGTGTTTTTCAGCTACCCAGGTATGGACTACCCGAAACCATAGGTTTCCCTCTCGATACCCGCTCGTTGATTCGGGCGGGTATCGTTGTGTCTAACCCCAATCAAAGGAACACTCTCGTGGACGATTTCGGCTTGCTCAATCCCGCTTGGGCCGGTACGCGTGCCGCCGAGCTCACCTCGGATTCCGCATTCGGTCAAGCGATGCTCGATGTGGAGTCGGCCTGGTGCCGCGCACAAATTCGGTTTGGTACCGCACCGGCCACCATCGACGACGCCGTAGCCGCCGCCAGTCATATCGGCGACTATGATCTTGGCGCCATCGCGTCACAGACCCCCGACGGCGCCAATGCCCTTATCCCGCTGCTGAGTGCGCTACGTGACAACGTTAGCGCCCACCAGAAAGCTGCCGCCCAGTACGTACACAGGGGGGCGACCTCCCAAGACATTATTGACACCGCTTTGATGTTGGTAGCTTCTCGGGCCGGCGAACACATTCTGACAAATATGAAAACTGCGGTTCGTCAGCTCTCTGCAATGGCCACCGAGCACGCCCACACCGTGATGATCGGGCGCTCGCTGGATCAACATGCCCAGCCCATTACTTTCGGCTACCGCGTTTCCCAGTGGGTCGAAGCGCTCGGCAGCGCCGGCCAACATTTTGAGACTGTAGTGGACAATCTTCCGCTCCAGTGGGGTGGCGCAGTTGGCACCTCGACCTGGTGGGTGGACTATTTCAAAGCCGATCAGCCCGAAGCCGACCCCATGGAACTGGTAAATCGCCAGCGTGACCTGCTAGCCCAAGAGCTAAACCTCGTCTCGGCTCCAGTCTGGCATGCCAATCGGGTCCCCGTTCTCCAGTTGGGGCAGACGGCGTTCCAGGTGACGGCCGCGGCCGCTAAACTCGCCAACGATGTGCTGACTTCGGTGCAAGCCGAGAACGCAGAACTGACCGAACCGACCAAACCCGGCCGTGGTGGATCGTCGGCCATGCCGCATAAGAATAACCCGGTACTTTCGATTCGTCTCAAGCATGCGGCTCAGGAAGCCAGCGGTCAGCTGAACACGCTACAAACCGGCGTTATCTCAAATACTGCCGAGCGTGCCGACGGCGGTTGGCATACCGAATGGTCGGCCCTGCGTGGACTGTTGCGCCTCACCGGTGCGGTCAGTGAGATTCTGGTTGAACTCACCGACGGGCTAGAAGTCCATGCCAAAGCGATGCGTCACAACCTTGGCATTCACGGCAACGCCGTGTTTCTGGGGCGCCTCACTCAGTGGTTGGCCCCCATCGTTGAGGCCCACGGTGCAGCCGAACCCGGTAGTGGCAAGCGACTCGTTGAGTCCATCAGCACTACGGCCATGGCCAATGACGAGGATCTTGCCCAGGCCCTGGTGGCGCAGCTGCCAGACGGTGTCGTTACCGTGAAAGCTGTTGAAAAAATGTTGGATCCTTCCGGATACACGGGAGGCGCTGCGAGTATCGTGGCAGAAGTACATTCGCGTTATAGAAAGTGGAGCTCATGACCGAACCAAAGATCGCCGGTATTCAGTTCACCGACCACAACCCCGCTAAGCCATTGCTCGTTCTCGGGCCTGGCCTCGGGACCGCAGTGGAGCCGCTGTGGGGCAAAGCCGCACAACTGCTGGCCAACGACTATGAAATCATCGGCTACGACCTACCCGGTCACGGACGCTCCGAGGCCTCTACAGAACAGTGGGAAATCGATGACCTCGCCAATATCGCTGCACGTTTAGCTTCCGAAGCCATTGACGGCACCGATCGAAAAGCATACTTTGCCGGCGTCTCATTATCTGGAGCAGTCGCGCAGCGTATCGCAGCGAACCACGGCGATGTTTTCGAACGAGTAGCCATGGTGTGTTCCTCACCAAAACTCGGCACCCCGGAGGCGTGGCAAGAGCGGGCCGAATATGTATCCACGGCAGGCACCCCGGCCATGGTTGAACGCTCGGCAAAAACTTGGTTTGCCGATGGCTTCATCGATGCGCATCCGACCGAAGCCACCGCGTTATTGCACTCGCTCCAAAATACGGAACGTCACTCCTACGCGCACGCTTCGATCGCACTGTCGCACTTCGATATGACCGACCAGCTGGCCGAAATTCAGACGCCGCTGTTAGCACTGGCCGGAGAAGTAGACCCAGTGTCACCACCGGAGCACGCGGAAAACGTGGCCGCGACCGCTCAACACGGTCAGATGGCCGTATTGGAAAATGTGGCGCATCAAGCACCAACCGAAGATCCCGAAGGCACTGCACAGATTTTGCACGCCTTCTTCTCGGGCCAGCTCGTACAACAGCCCTCCGATGAACAAACAACCACGGAAGTTTATGATGCCGGCATGGCAGTTCGGCGCCAAGTGCTGTCCGATGGACACGTTGATCGCGCCAACGCCAATACCGACGACTTCACCAGGGACTTCCAAGAGATGATCACCCGCTATGCGTGGGGCACCATTTGGACCCGCCCAGGGCTCGACCGTCGCATGCGTTCGGCCGTCACGCTGACCGCGATGGTGGCTGGAAAGTATTGGGAGGAACTCGCCATGCACGTCAAGGCAGCACGTCGCAACGGACTCAGCGTCGATGAGATCAAGGAAATCCTGCTCCAAACAGCCATCTACTGTTCGGTACCAGCTGCTAATGTGGCATTCTCGGTTGCCAAACAGGCGCTGGCGGAATACGACACCGAAGAAGCCTAGTCTCGATCCACATGAATCCGGTCCAATCATCCGATTGGGCCGGATTTTTTATCACCTTCAGCGCATTTGTGACGAACCCCTTTCGCGCATCAGTCGCATCAGCTAAACTCAAAGTATCGCAGAGTGAACTAGAGTTCGCACAGCGAACATAATGTTTTTGCTTCAGGCTCGGAAGGAATCATGCAGCAGGTATATATTTACGACGCATTACGCACTCCCTTTGGTCGGCTCGGCGGTGGACTCGCCGGTGTTCGCCCGGATGATCTCGCCGCAACCGTCATCACAAAACTTGTCGAGCGCTACCCGAACCTGGATCGCAACGCCATCGACGACGTCGTCTTTGGTAATGCCAACGGCGCCGGTGAAGAAAACCGCAACGTGGCCCGCATGGCCACCCTGCTGGCTGGCCTGCCGACCTCCATTCCAGGTGTGACCGTCAACCGCCTGTGCGGCTCGTCCCTGGACGCCGCCTTCCACGGTAGTTATTCGATCGGTGCCGGTGACAACCAGCTGGTGATTACCGGTGGAACCGAATCTATGTCGCGTGCCCCATATGTCATGCCGAAGCCAGAGCGCGCCTACCCCGCCGGCAACAGCCAGATGGTCTCCACCACGCTGGGCTGGCGTCTGATCAACCCAGACATGCCCAAGGAATGGACCGTTTCACTTGGTGAGGCCACCGAGCAACTCGTTGAGAAACACGAAGTCTCCCGTGACCGCCAGGACCAATACGCCGCACTCTCACACCAGCGGGCCAATGCCGCGTGGGAAGCCGGCCATTACGACAACCTAGTCGTGCCCATCGATGAGGTGACCCGCGACGAAACCATTCGCCCAGAAACCACCGTTGATACGCTGTCTGGCCTTCGCACGGTGTTCCGTAAAGACAACGGCACCGTAACCGCCGGCAACGCATCGTCCATGAACGATGGCGCCGGTGTAGTCCTGATGGGTTCCGAACAAGCTGCCACCACCCTGGGCGCTGACCCACTGGTTCGCGTCGTCTCCCGCGGTGTCGCGGCCAATGAACCACAGTACTTTGGCGAAGCACCGGTACCAGCTGCCAACCTGGCACTAGAGCGCGCTGGTATTACCTGGGACCAGATCGGGGCCATCGAGCTCAACGAAGCTTTCGCCGCACAAGTGCTGGTCAACCTGGATTCCTGGGGCATTGCCCTGGACGATGAGCGTGTGAACGCTTGGGGCGGCGCAATTGCGCTGGGCCACCCGCTGGGTGCCTCGGGTTCCCGCGTGCTGGGCACCCTGGCACGTCGATTGAAAGCTGAAAACCGCCGTTGGGGTCTGGCCGCACTGTGTGTTGGTGTGGGCCAGGGTGTTGCCATGGTGGTTGAAAACGAAGACGCCACTGAGTAAAGGAAACGATATGACTAAGATTGCAGATACCGCTGCCGATGCGGTCGCCAATATCTCTGACGGTTCAACGGTGCTCATGGGTGGGTTCGGCGATGCCGGCCAGCCCATGGAACTCATCGAAGCCCTGTTGGAGTCAGGCGCAAAAGACCTGACCGTCGTCAATAATAACGCCGGCCAGGCTGACGCCGGCCTGGCCCTCTTGATTAAAGAGCGCCGCGTCAACAAGATTATTTGTTCCTTCCCCCGCCAGTCAGACTCCTGGCATTTCGACGAGGCCTACCGTGCCGGCGAAATTGAGTTGGAACTCGTACCACAGGGCAACCTTGCCGAGCGCCTCCGCGCCGCCGGTGCAGGCATTGGCGCTTTCTTTACACCAACCGGTTACGGGACCCGGCTGGCCGAAGGCAAAGAAGTTCGTGAGATCAACGGTCGCAACTATGTGCTGGAGTACCCGATCCACGGTGACGTCGCACTGATCAAAGCGTTCCAGGCCGATGAAAAAGGCAACCTGGTGTACCGCAAGACGGCACGCAACTTCGGTCCGGTCATGGCCACCGCGGCCAAGCAAACCATTGCACAGGTCGAAGAGATTCTGCCGACCGGAACCCTTGATCCAGAAAACATTGTGACCACATCGATCTACACCGATGTGATGGTCGCCATTCAAACTCAGTCCACTGAACTGGCCGCACGCGAGCGTGCACAAGGAGCGAAGTAATGCTACGTAGCGAAAAAGTTGACCGTAATACCCTGGCACAGCTCGTCGCCGACGACATCGAAGCCGGTTCATTCGTCAATCTCGGCATCGGACAACCAACTCTGGTATCCAACTACCTGACCGCCGAACACGATGTTACCCTGCACACCGAAAATGGCATGCTGGGTATGGGGCGGGCTGCTGAGGAAGCCGAAGTTGACGTGGATCTGATTAACGCCGGCAAAGTCCCGGTGACCGAAACCCCTGGTGCAGCGTTCTTCCACCAGGCCGATTCATTTGCGATCATGCGCGGTGGCCACCTCGATGTCTGTGTACTGGGAGCCTTCCAGGTCTCGGCAACCGGCGACCTGGCGAACTGGCACACGGGCGCTGAAGACGCGATCCCGGCTGTCGGTGGAGCCATGGACTTGGCCATCGGCGCCAAACGCGTCTATGTGATGATGAACCTGTTTACCCGTGACGGCGACATCAAGCTGGTACCAGAGGCCACCTATCCACTGACCGGTGTGGGCTGTGTTTCTCGCGTGTACACCGATCATGGTATCTTCGAACTCTCAGATTCTGGCACCGTTGAAGTGCTCGCACTGTTTGGTCTGAGCTTCGAGGAGCTGTCCTCAAAGTCCGACATCCAATTCGTTGATGCAACCAGCAAATAGTACGGGCTTATTCGTTCAGTCGTTTGCCCGAGGCCTCGAGGTCATCGAGGCCTTTGGGCAAACGCCGACGATGACGCTCACCGAAGTTGCAGAAGCCACCGGTCTTTCTCGGGCAACCGTGCGGCGTTTCCTTCATACCTTGGTGTCTCTGGGGTACATGCGGGCCGGTGATAAGAGTTTTCAACTGACCCCAAAGGTGATGAACCTGGGTTTTGCCTACTTGTCTTCCCAGCCGCTCGTAGAACTGGTCGACCCGGTCTTGGCGAACCTTTCGAAGCAACTGGGACAATCCACCTCGGCATCCGTGCTCGATACCACCGATGTCGTCTATATTGCCCGGCAAGAAACCACTTCGATCATGCGGATCAACATCACGGTGGGAACTCGTTTTCCTGCCTATGCCACGTCGATGGGTCGCGTGCTGTTAGCCGGTTTATCCGATACCGAGCTCGAAGCGTATTTCGCCCAAGCGGATCTAACCGAGGTCACCGATTACACCATGACTGACCCGTCATGGCTGCGGAGCGAGATCTCTGAAATTCGTGCGCAAGGATTCGCCGTGGTTACCGAGGAACTCGAGGTCGGACTGGCCTCCGTGGCGGTCCCAATTCGCAATCGGGCCGGAAAAACCGTTGCCGCGATGAACACGTCGGTTGCGGTGACTCAGCATACGCCCGAGGATCTCACCGAACTGCTGCCTGCACTGCAAGCAGCAGCCGATGAGGTCTCCAACGCCCTCTAGATCTCCCAGCGCCGGGTTTGTCCGGCAAAGGATTCCAGTACATCCGGATCATCGATGGTCGCGGGTGCGGAGAACTCCTCGCCCTCGACAATGGAGCGCATCGTCCGGCGCAGAATCTTGCCTGAACGGGTCTTCGGCAGCGCCGAGACAACCTCGACATCGCGGAAGGCCGCCACTGCACCGAAGTCTTTGCGTACTTTGGCAACCAGTTCTTTCGACAGTTGTTCAGGCGTGATGTCTGCACCGGCGGTCAACACCACATAGGCAACAGGTTTTTGCCCCTTGATACCGTCTGCCACACCGATGACAGCGGTTTCGGCAACGACCGGGTGATCAGCTATGACTGACTCCAACGTGCCGGTGGACAGCCGGTGGCCTGCGACATTGATGACGTCGTCGGAACGGCCCAGCACAAAAACGTAACCGTCGTCGTCGATATATCCGGTATCACCGGTTTCGTAGAAGCCCGGGAAAGCAGCCATATACGACGAATGGAAGCGTTCCGGCTCACCGTACAGCCCCACCATGGCACCGGGCGGCAGAGGTAGCCTGATGACAATATTGCCTTCATTACCCGGTCCAAGAGGCTCACCCAGCGGATTGACCACACCGACGTCATAGCCGGGGACGGGCACCGAGGGCGAACCAGGTTTCATCGGCATCGGATCCAGTCCTCGCATGTTTGCCACAATGGGCCAACCGGTTTCAGTCTGCCACCAGTGGTCCACTACCGGCTTGCCAGTGACTTCCGCCAACCAGTGGTAGGTATCCTCGTCGAGCCGCTCACCGGCTGAGAACACATTCTCCAGCGCGGACATATCGTATTTTTTCCACTGCTCTCCCGCTGGATCCGCAGCACGGATAGCACGGTATGCCGTTGGTGCGGAGAAAATCATCTTTGCCTGGTGCTCGGAAGCTACTCGCCAGAATGCGCCTGCATCCGGAGTCCCCACGGGCTTGCCCTCATAGACCACGGTCGTAGCACCAGCGATCAGCGGCGCATACACAATGTAGGTGTGGCCCACAACCCAACCAACATCGGAGGCCACGAACATGGTTTCCCCCGCCGCTACGTCATATACATGAGGCACCGACCAGGCCGAAGACACCGCATACCCGCCGTGGTCACGGATCACCGCCTTAGGCTTCGAGGTTGTCCCAGATGTGTGCAGGAAATACAGTGGATCAGTTGCTGCCACCGGTACCGCATCGATCGGCTGGTGCGCTGCCAGCTGTTCATCAAAGTCCAGCCAGGACGAATCAAAATCGGCAATGTTGTCATCAATCTGCGGACGCTGTTTGACCAGCACAACCTGAGGCTTGTGCTGGGCCATTTCGATGGCTTCAGCGACATTCGGAAGATAGCGAATAGGCCTCGACGGTTCAATACCACCGTTGGCGGCAATGACTGCTTTGGCTTGGGCATCATCAAGACGGGTGGCAACTTCTTTGGGAGCAAACCCGCCGAAGGTGACGACATGGATAGCGCCAAGACGCGCAACGGCCAACATGGCAATCAGGGCTTCAGGGATCATGGGCATATAGATCAGTACCCGGTCCCCGCGTTCAATCCCTTGGGCACGCAGTGCCGCGGCCAATCTCGCAACCTGATCCAGCAGTTCGGCGTAAGTATAGGTGACTTTCTGGTCGGTCATGGCCGAATCCCAGATAACGGCGGGTTGATCACCTCGGCCATTTTTCACCCACCGGTCTAATGCTTGGTACGTGATGTTCAGGTGACCATCGGGATACCATTTCCACGACTCTGCCCCGTCATAGTCGAGCCCTCGGGTAGGTGCTGTATGCCAATCGAGCAGATCTGCCTGTTCGAGCCAGAAATCTGCGGGTTGGCGAACCGACCGGTCAAATACTGCACGGTAGGTGGTACCTGATTGTTGCGACTTTTCTTCACCCATGCTGCTCCTTCGCAAACTTCGCGATGTTGTCCATTAGACCATTTATGTATACATTGCGTGGATCACACATTAGTCGCCTGTGATGTGCATGACAAACTGACGGGAGACATTCCAGGGGAGCGCCAGGTTCGTTTTGCTCTATCCGTTTTCGTCCGATATGGTAAAAGGGTTATTTAGACGCGGAAACGCGCAAGTAACTCGGAGGCGTGCCAGAGAGGCCGATTGGACTTCACTGCTAATGAAGGGTCTGTTTAAACGCGGACCGGGGGTTCGAATCCCCCCGCCTCCGCCGGGATAGCCCTGCAAACTCTGTGGAGTTTGCAGGGCTCTACACTTTCTCCCAACTTTCCTACTGCAGCACCGAAGACGTGTGGCTGGCAGTGACGTTTTTTCAGTGCTCAGCGCGCAGTCTATCTCCTAGCATTTCCTGTGTGTCCCGATCAGTTCAAAGAATTCTTTTCCCGGCGTCGAACACTTGTATGTATACATGACAGGTGGACTGTGACGTTTGCTGGCCTTGCAACATTGCGCCTGCAGATCAGCGTGCTTGAAGGCCAATTGCCCTGGTGAAAGAATAGGAGCACAGGCATTTTCCGGCCGCATCTTGAGAGGTTGTTGCATTGAAAACAGTCAGATATTACGGAACAGAAGATGTCCGCATCGAAGATATCCCAGAGCCTGAGCTCGTCGATGGCTCGGTAAAAATTGCGCCGGCATTCAATGGTCTGTGTGGGTCTGACCTCTCCCTCTTTTTCTCTGGACCGCTACCGCCGGCTCCCACCGATAGCGAACCGCACGCGCTTTCAGGCGAAGTACTACCGGTGGTGTTTGGGCATGAGTTTTCTGGTGTCGTCACTGAAGTCGCCCACGACGTCGATCACGTGCAGGTTGGCGATCGCGTGGTCGTAGAGCCACTCATGGTCGATGGCACATGTTGGGCCTGTCAGCAGGGTCAGTACAACTTGTGTGAGCAAATGGGCTTCATCGGCATTTCCGGTCGGGGCGGTGGTATGGCCCAGTCCATCGTGGTTGAAAAACGTTGGGTACACCCTATTGGTGATATGGCGCTAGAGGAGGGCGCCCTGATCGAACCACTGGCGGTAGCACTGAACGCTGTCAAGCGCGCGGGCGCCATCGAAGGTGAGACGGCTGTGGTCGGTGGCGGGGGCCCGATCGGGCAACTCGTCACCGCAGTGCTAAAAGCCAAAGGGCTCAACGTTATTCTTTCTGAAGTATCCGCTGCACGTCAGCAGATCGCTAAAGACGCAGGGTATGCGGATCGCATTGTCGATCCAACCGAGGAGTCCCTGCTGAATGTGGTCCATGATGCCACGGATGGTGTTGGTGCGGCCTTTGCCTTTGATTGTGCCGGTGTAGAAGTTGTATTCAATCAGATGTTTGAGGTGGTCCGGCCAACCGAACACGTAGAAATTGTTGCGGTGTATCCCGAAGCAATCATGTTTGCTGTGGCCGATGCACTGACTATGCAAGAACGGACGATGGGCTCCTCGATCGGGTACGCCAATGTGCACAGTGAAGCCATTGAGCTCGTCCGCTCTGGAAAATTGAACGTACGCCAATTTATTAGTTCTGTTATAGAGATGGATGACGTAGTAGATCAGGGCTTGCGGAAACTTCGCGATGCGGGCGAAACTGAAGTAAAGATCTTGGTCAAAATTGATCAGTAGATGGGGGTCGTTATGACTATTCAAGACGTATTCAATTCCAACCTAGCCAGAGCTGGTCGCGCGCTGGTAGGCATCTCGACATGGTACATTGCCGACGAAACCGGTATTGAACGTGACGAAATTCGGAAATTTGAACGTGGCATCATTTCACTGCCTGAAGAGCAGGAAGAAGCAATCAAGGAGGTGCTCATTGAGCACGGTGCGCTCTTCTTGCCAGACTCGCAAGCCGGCGGCTACGGGGTGCGGCTAAAGCACTCCAGCGCAAAAGCCAAACAAATTGACCGCTGGGAAGGTGAAGGCGGCCCGGCCGCCGAAGACGACGTCTAATCTCGACATGAAAAAACTCCCTGTTTTTACAGGGAGTTTTTTATGGGCAATTATTCTGTGCTGTCATCATCCGTGGCGTGGATTTGCTGAGCAATAATCTTGATCAGATCCTGTGCCTCCGTCTGCTCTAGCACGGTATGCTCAATGAGGGTTTCAGCCGCGTCATCGAGTCGATCGTCACGCACCATCGCCTCAATCTGATCTCGAATCCACGGAGGCAATTCTTCAGACGACATGGATATCGTTTCTGAGTCGCGGTTAATTTGAACTTCGAAGCGCTGCTGTTTAGCTGGCTCGCTGAGCTCCAGCCATTCATCTGGCACCGTGAGATCGGTGACTTCCTGCTCATCAGCCGGAACGAATGGATCCGACCCGGCTACGTCTTCCAGGGGAACCGAATCGTCGGTCTCCGCAGCATGTTCTTGCGGGAACTGATACAGCGCTTGGACATCCACGAATGCTTCGATGCGCCCCACCCCGGTGGCCTTGTGATAAACCTCTGCTGCCTGGGCAAGTTGGCCAACAGCAAGGTAGCGATAGACCTCACTATGAGACTCTTCGTCTAGTCGCTGAGCAGCAGCCGATGCCCCTTCTTCAGACATCCGGTCAAACAGTGCTGGCGACTTACCGCGGGGACCTGCGGTCGTGTTCTGGAGGCCCGATGAGCGACCTATAAAGGCGATGAGGCCCCACACGAATAATGCCGAAACCGCAAGCAGCAAGAGTGGGATAATGAATTCCATGCCGCCCATTGTACTGTCAAGTTGTCAGGCGCGTGTCGAGTTCGGCTCTCGGGCGGCCTTAATTCGCGGTCGGACAACAAAAACGTATAACAACGCTGTGGCAATGAGTGCCAGCAATGCTAAGCCTGCAGTCATGAGCACTGTCCCGGTCCACCCGTAGAGTGCTAAAAAGATGCCGCCGAGCCAGCCAAAAATTGACGAACCGGCGTAGTAACACAGGTTATATAATGACGTTGATTGTGATCGGCCGCCCTCCGCCGCAGCACCGGCCCAACCGGATGCGACCGAGTGGGCCCCGAAAAAGGCACCGGTAAAGATCAGCAGCCCAAGGAGTAACACCCAGAGGTTGGGCACGAGCGTAAGCAAGACACCCGCGATCATCAGGGTGATCAATACCATCAAAACGCGGGATGGCCGATATTTCGTGGCAAGAGACCCCGCCCAAGGCGAGGTGAAGGTGCCCATGAGATACGCCAGAAATAACAGCGACACCACAGAGACCGGCAGGTTGAATGGCTCCTCAAGCAGGTGGAATCCCAAGAAATTGTAAACGGCGACGAATCCACCCATCAGCAACATGCCTTGCAGGTACATCACGTTGAGGACCACAGAACGCAGGTTCGTTGTGATCGCTGCGATCGCTTTGCGCGGCGACGTCGTCGTCGGTTGAAATTTCCTTGCAGCGGACGTGAGGATGAGAAAACAGATGGCCGAAGCCACCGCTAGCACCAAGACGACCCCCATGCCCATGCGCCAGTGGTACCACTCGCCAATGGGCGCTGCGACAACGCGGCCCAGGAGGCCGCCGAGTACCGTCCCGGCAATGAATGTGCCGGCCGATTGGCCTGCGGCTCTCGGGTGGACTTCCTCATTCAGATAAGCCATGGCCAGCGCTGGCACACCACCCAGTGCCATACCTTCCAATACACGGAACAGCAGGATGAGTCCGAAGGTCGGTGCCAGGGTGGCACCTATGCCGAATACGCAGGCGGCGGTAATAGAAATCGTCATGGCTGGTTTGCGGCCTAGCCTGTCACCCACAAACGACCACGGGATAACGGCGGCGGCCAGACCAATCGTGGAGGCTGACACCAGCAGCGCGGCTTGATCCGCGGTGACCTGCTGATCGGCCGCGATCAGTGGCAGCAGACCCTGAGGCGAATATAACTGCGCAAAGGTTGCAACCCCGGCGAAAAACAACCCGATCATCAGACGTCGGAAGCCTGCGGTTTTCGGAGCATGGCCCAACCAAGTCTGTCCGGTCGGTGGATCCGGAAACTGTGGCGGGTGCATGGCTGCCTTTCTACTACAACGAGGGTTTATGTACCGATGTCATTTGAGACTAGACTCAGAAATCGTGAAGCTTGCTTTTGATCTGCCCAAAATGAACTTAGCCGATAGTTTTAAAGCCTACGACGTCCGCGGTATCGAAGACGAAACCATCAATGCCGACGTGGCATTAGCTGTCGGGTTCGCATTCGCCACCGTGACCGGTGCCGACCGCGTCCTCGTTGGCGGTGATATGCGCCCCTCGTCGGAAGCCTATGTGGCCGCGTTTTCCCGAGGCGCCGCAGCAGCTGGTGCCGACGTTGAACACCTCGGACTAATTTCCACCGATATGTTGTACCACGCCTCTGGAGTCTTGAACGCTCCCGGCGTGGTGTTTACTGCCTCCCATAATCCGGCCGGCTACAACGGCATAAAAATGTCACGTGCTGCCGCGGTACCAATTTCTGCCGAGACAGGACTGGCGGATTTTCAGACCCTGGCCCAGGGTTATCTGGACGCCGGTTTTGTGGAATCCGTGCCCGATACCGGCGAAGTTTCGCAGCGGGATACCCTGACCGACTACGCCGAGTATCTGCGCTCGCTGGTGGACCTCTCGGGTATTCGTCCACTCAAGGTTGTCGTTGACGCGGGCAATGGCATGGCCGGGTACACAACCCCTGCGGTACTGGGCGACAAAGTGTTGGATGCCCTACCGATCGAAATCATCCCACTTTATTTTGAGTTGGACGGTACGTTCCCCAACCACCCTGCGAATCCTATTGAACCGGCAAACCTGGTCGATTTACAGGCCGCCGTACGTCACCACGGGGCGGATATTGGCTTGGCGTTTGATGGCGATGCCGACCGGTGCTTTGTAATCGATGACCGCGGCGAACCTGTCACGCCCTCGGCCATTACCGCCATGGTCGCAGTCAGAGAGATTGCGCGAGCCCAAGCTGCAGGCGAGACCACCCCGGTGATTATTTATAATCTCATCACCTCCAGAGTCGTGCCCGAAGCAGTTGAGGCTGCAGGTGGTCAAGCGATCGAAACTCGGGTGGGGCATTCTTTCATCAAGGCGTATATGGCCGAGCACTCCGCGGTCTTTGGTGGAGAGCACTCGGCACATTATTATTTCCGCGACTTTTTCAATGCCGATACCGGGATGTTGGCGGCTATGCACGTTTTAGCAATGCTGGGCTCGACCGATGCTACCGCGTCGTCCTTGGCAGCCGAATATACCCCGTATGTTGCATCCGGTGAGATTAACTCTGAAGTCGCCGACCAGACGGCATCGATTGCCCAGGTACTCGCCGAATTCGATCCCGGCGTTGAAACCAACGTTTCAACCATGGACGGGACTACGGTTGCCGCAGCCACCGGTGACTGGTGGTTCAATATCCGTCCGTCGAACACCGAACCCTTGCTGCGATTCAACGCTGAGGCCGCGGATGAGGCCACGATGGTTTGGCTGCGAGACACCGTGCTGGGGATTATTCGGGCTTAGACCATACCAAGCGTCAACGGCAGGACACCGTCGGCGCCTGCCTGAAGCAGCGTCGCTGACGCTACGGTCAACGACCATCTAGTCGAGGCGATATCGTCGACCAACAGGATGGGGCCTTGCGGTGCGTTGCTCAACGCCTCGTGTAGTTGTGTGGGCACGCTATACCGATTGTGCACCTGGGCCAAGCGAAAAGCGCTATTTGCTGCAGGGGTGGGTACCGGACCGTTCCACTGCAACTCCCCCAGGTACGGTAGCTGCCCAATACTGGCAATAGCCTGTGCCAGCGAACCCACCAGTTGTGGTCGGTTTGGTGACGGCATGGCAACCACCGCGATGGGTCGCTGTGCCCAGTCCCAGTCCGCTAGTACTTGGACCAGTCCTTGCACCATTGCATCGGTGACCGGCTGATCGGGAGCTTCTTCGAGCTGACGCAATATGGGTCCCCAGCCGAGGTCTGTGAGCCGGGCGAGGGCGCGGCCCGGTTGATGCTGCTGCTTGATCTTGCCCTTGAGCTTGATCCCTAGATTATCTAAGCCCGTAGGCCACATCTTTCGCGGAGCAATTTCCACACCGGGTCGCGAAAGCACCTGTTGGGCGTGACTGCGGGCATCGTCTGAAATCTCAAGACTCAGCCACGCTCCCGCACAGTTATCGCACTGCCCGCACGCCTGGGCGTATGGGTCATCGAGCGTCTGAGACAAGTACTGCATGCGACACTGTTCGGTGCGTTGATATTCCAGCATCAGGTTTTGCTCCGCAACACGTTGGGCCGCCACATGTTCGTAGCGTTTGGCATCATAGTGCCAAGGTGTGCCGGTAGCCTGCCACCCGCCTTGCACTCGAACAACGGCGTCATCAACAGCCAGAATCTTGATCAAGAGCTCCAGCCGTGAGGGCGACAGGTCCACTCTCGCCGATAATGCCGGCACCGACAGCGGCTGCTGTGTGGCTTCTATGACCTGGCTGGCGATCTCTTCGTCGGGCATTGACGCTGTGGCGAAGTACTCCCAGATCCGTTGGTCTTCAACGCCCGGGAGCAGAACAGCCTCTGCGTGGTCGGTGCCACGCCCTGCACGACCGATGTGCTGGTAGTAAGAAACCGGTGACGACGGGGCCCCAAAGTGGACGACGAAGCCTAGGTCGGGTTTATCGAATCCCATGCCCAGGGCTGATGTGGCGATCAGCGCTTTGACCGTGTTGTCCTTCAGCGCCTGCTCTAACTCTGCGCGTTCCTCGGGTGCGGTGGCTCCGGTATAGGCGACAACATTGTGTCCGGCGGCCTGTAGGGCTTCAGCGACGTCGTGCGCTGCCGCGACCGTGAGCGTATAGACAATGCCGGAGGATTCAAAACGCGTCAGGTGATCCACAAGCCAGCCGATTCGTGTTTGAGAATCGGCTTGAGGCAGGACGGAGAGTCGCAATGACGAGCGGGCTAAGGGACCGCGGGTGAGAAAAACGTCATCACCGAGTTGTTCCAACACGTCATCGACCACACGCTGATTTGCTGTGGCCGTGGTGGCGAGGATTGGAGTTTCTAGCTGACTGATCACCGAACCAATTCTGCGATAATCGGGGCGGAAGTCATGCCCCCAATCGGAAATGCAGTGTGCCTCATCAATGACTAACAGCCCGAGACGTTCCATCAGATCCGGTAGCTGAGTCTGGCGGAACATTGGGTTGTTGAGACGTTCCGGCGAGATGAGGAGGACGTCAATTTCATTGCGGGCCAGTTGCTCGGCGATCACGTCCCACGAGGCGGCATTGGTTGAGTTAATGGATTCGGCGACGATGCCGGCGCGCTGGGCTGCCGACACCTGATCTGCCATGAGAGCCAACAATGGCGAGATGATAAGCGTGGGTCCGCCTCCGCGACGTCTCAGGAGGGCTGTCGCCACGAAGTAGACTGCAGATTTGCCCCAACCGGTGCGCTGGACGACTAATCCGCGCCGCCCGTTCACGATCGCCTCTATTGCCTCGAACTGTCCATCATGGAAATCGGCGGGTTTGCCGACGAGCTCGGACAGGATCTGGGTGGCTTCAGCGCGTAGTGTCATACCCCTTAACGTAGTCAACCCGGGCCTGCAATTGCAGACCCGGGTTGACGTGTTGTGGAAAACTAGCTGTTTAGCCCAAGACGATCCTTGAGGCCTTCAAGTTCGTCTGACATGGCAGCTGGCAGTTTGTCCCCGAATTTCTCGAACCACTCTTCGATCATCGGGATTTCGTCGTGCCATTCATCAGCGTCGAATTTGATCGAGTTGATGAGGTTGTCTTCAGAGATTTCCAGGCCGGACAGGTCCAGTGCATCCTGGGTTGGGACGACGCCGATTGGAGTATCGATGCCTTCGCCTTTTCCTTGGAGACGCTCAACAACCCACTTCAGGACACGAGCGTTCTCGCCGAAGCCTGGCCAAGAGATCTTACCGGCGTCATTGCGGCGGAACCAGTTGACCAGGAAGATCTGCGGCATATTGTCAGCGCCGATCTTGTCTTCCATATCCAGCCAGTTTTGGATGTAGTCGCCTGCAGCGTATCCCATGAAAGGCAGCATCGCCATTGGGTCGCGGCGGACTTCGCCAACTTTGCCTTCTGCGGCGGCGGTGCGTGCCGATGACAGGGTTGCACCCTTGAAGACGCCGTCCTGCCATGAACGGGCTTCGGTTACCAACGGGATTGCGTTGTCGCGCCGACCGCCAAACAGAACCGCATCGAGCTTAATGCCTTCTGGGTCGAAGTACTCCTCGGCCAACATATCGGTCTGATCAATCGGCGTGCAGAACCGAGAGTTCGGGTGCGCAGCCGGGGTGCCGGATTCAGGTGTCCATTCGTTCCCCAACCAGTCAGTGAGTTTGGCAGGCTTCTCTTTGGTGAGACCCTCCCACCAAACGCCGCCTTCAGGAGTCAGCGCAACGTTGGTGAAGATAGTGTTTCCCTTAACGATGGCGCGCATCGCGTTGGGATTGGTGTGCCAACCGGTGCCCGGTGCAACACCGAAGAAACCGTATTCTGGGTTCACAACCCTGAGATTCTTATCTTCGTCGGGAGTGATCCAGGCGATGTCATCGCCTAACGTTTCGGCTGTCCAACCTTCCAGCGTGGGATCTATCAACGCAAGGTTGGTCTTGCCTGTTGCTGAGGGGAAGGCACCAGTAATGGTGTAAGACTCATTTT
>Ga0079225_10000649_pt1 | contig 18887 bp, 20 predicted proteins | sample Poulit2012_FD_76344 | JGI IMG/M metagenome (GOLD analysis project Ga0079225, IMG submission 76344) | Agricultural soil microbial communities from Georgia to study Nitrogen management - Poultry litter 2012 | ecosystem: Environmental > Terrestrial > Soil > Agricultural land | place: USA: Georgia... | reverse complement strand
TTGAATATCAGCTGTTTAGCCAACTGTTCTCCTTAGTAATTGTTCTCGAAAAATAGGTACTGGTAATGCAGACTTATTTTTCGATGACGGCCAGCACGTCACGAGCGGACAGGACAAGGAATTCCTGGCCACTGTATTTGACTTCGGTGCCACCGTACTTGGAGAACAGCACTACATCGCCTTCAGCAACATCAACAGCAACGCGTTCGCCATTTTCTGCAACGCGACCCGGGCCGACTGCAACGACTTTTCCTTCTTGTGGTTTTTCTTGAGCGGTGTCTGGAATCACCAGGCCCGAAGCAGTGGTCTGCTCGGCGGCTAGTGGCTCGACTACGATACGGTCCTCAAGAGGCTTGATGGAGACAGCCATGAATCTCTCCTACTAAAGTAAAAGGTAACTATTGTTCATTTGCCGGGCAAGCCACCCGTCGTCGCGGGTGCCGGATGGCTGGAACCTAAAGGCTTTAGCACTCACGTGGTTCGTGTGCTAATCCCCAACTGTATTACCCGATTAGCACTTGGTCAAATAGAGTGCTAAATTCGGTCGGCTTGACTCATTACATAAGTAATTTATATATTTTAGTTATGCATTCTGCTGAGTCACATCCTACTGCCCCACCAGATTCGGACGGTTCCAGCAACGCTTCGTTGCGTCCACTGGCTAACCAGATGGTTGCGGCAGCCTCACGGTTCGCTCGTACAGCTACGCAGATTTCCGGGATCAGGATTTCTGCGGTCTCCATGCGTGCGCTGGCCTATATCGAACGTCACGGTCCACAACGCATCTCTCACCTGGCCAACTATGAATCCATTTCTCAACCTGCCATGACCACGGCGGTCAACCGTCTGGCACAAGACGGCATGGTCGTTCGCCAGCCCGACCCTGTTGACGCTCGGGCCCACTTAGTGGCCCTGACTGATCAAGGTGATACCGCGCTACAAGAATATCGGCGACAAGTGGCAGCTATAGTCCAGCCCACATTCGACACGTTATCGGAGGCCGATCGCACGACTCTGGCACGTGCCGTGGAAATTTTAGAATCGCTGACCAACAAACTCACCGGATTCGAATAACGTTGGAAAGAAGATGATTCCTTGATGTCCAGTTCTCCTGCCGGACAGATTTTAAAACAACCCGCCAGCGTGTGGGCCATTACCTTTGCCACCGCAGCGTCGTTTATCGGTATTGGGCTCGTGTCGCCTATCCTGCCGACAATTGCCGAACAACTTGGAGCCACAGCATTTGAATCGATGCTGCTCTTTACCTCATACCTGCTGGTGACGGCTTTGACGATGTTCTTTGCCGGTTTCATTTCTACGCGCATCGGCGTCAAGGCCACTTTGGTAACCGGGCTGATCATTATCGTACTGTTCGCTAGTCTTGCAGGCTTATCCGACACCGTCGGTCAGGTTATCGGGTTACGCGCCGGCTGGGGTTTTGGCAACGCCATGTTTATGACTATGGCATTAGCCGGTATTGTCGGAGCAGCCAACGGCGGCTCTGCTGCGGCAATTATCCTTTATGAAGCCGCGCTCGGAGCCGGAATGGCTTTGGGACCGTTAGTGGGCGGGACACTTGGGTCAATATCATGGCGAGCACCATTTTTAGGCACTGCTCTAATGATGGGGCTGGCAGCCGCTACGGTAACAATTTTTGTTAAACCCGCAGACAAACCCAGTCCCGTTCCTCTCATGGCCGGCTTTAGCGCTCTTCGAGAGAAGCCTTTGCTATTATTAGCAGCCACGGCTTTATGTTATAACTTTAGTTTTATTTGCCTTCTGGCCTATGCTCCACATGCTTTAGCCGGAGCAGCTGCAGCTTCGGGGGCTAGCTACACCCCATTAACCTTAGGGACAGTATTTTTTGGCTGGGGCGTCTTATTAGCGATCTGTTCGCTGGCTCTTCCCGAGCCGATGATCGAACACTTTGGGCTAGTGCCAGCTATTCTGACAACCCTAGCCGCGATGGGCACCATGATGACGGTGCTGGCACTGAACACAAATAATCTCACCGTTGTGGTAATCGGCATTATTGCACTAGGCGGATTCCAAGGTATTGCCAATACCTTATTCACGCAGTCGGCCCTCAACGCTACGGTGTTGCCGCGGAACATCGCCTCATCATCATATTCGGGTTTTCGTTTCCTAGGCGGCGCGATCTTTCCGCTGCTATCAGCCCCGCTCATTGCACTGTGGGGCGCACCCGGCCCATTTTGGGGCAGCGTTATCGCACTCTGCGCGGCTGCTGTGCTGTTAATCTGTGGCTATCGGGTCCTGCCAGCGACCCAACGTCAGCGAGGCAGAATCTTTTCGCGTATTGCCACCAGCGCACCAGCTCACACGCACTAAACGAAACCGGTAGCCTGGTAGTCGTGTCTGATTCAACTGCTGCTGAACTTGCCGGTGTGCTCACCCCGGAGGGCTTCGAACTACTCAATCGGCTATGGCGTGAAGGCACCTATGCTTCCGCCGATACGCTTAAACTCGCTGAATCCCTGCGATCAGCCGGGTACCAGCCCGCTGTCGTAAATTCTGTATTGACTCAGCTGAAGCTACGAAGGCAAGCTGAAATCAAGTTCGGGCCCTTCGTCGATCAGATGCTGTTTACCGATGCCGGTCTGCAACAGGCCACTTCACTTCAGGTAGCAGCTCACCATGCGCGTCGTTTCAGTCGTGCCGGTGTCGATGAGGTTGTGGACCTGGGTGCGGGACTAGGTGCTGATGCCCTGGCTATAGCAGGTATCGACATTCCTGTCATCGCCGTAGAAATTGATGAAACTACCGCTGCAGCCACGACCATTAATCTTATGGCGTTTCCGCATGCAAAAGTTGAAGTAGCAGACGCGCTAGATTGGGTACAGCACCATCCCGTTGATGTTGATATAACCCGTGGATACTGGTTAGATCCGGCTCGTCGGAAAACGTTGTCACACGGTACGGTCCGTATTTTTGATCCAGAGGCATTCTCGCCACCGCTATCTTTCGTGGAAGAACTCGCCGATGCAGGTTATGCCCTGGGGGTGAAACTCGGTCCGGCATTGGCTCACGATGTAATCCCCGAAACCGCTGAAGCACAGTGGGTCTCGCTGCACGGCAATATCGTAGAAGCAGTGCTGTGGTTCAATATGGCCCAACGCGCAGATGTTCGCCGATCTGCACTTATCATAGATAAGACAGGTACCGCCGAGCTGACTGCCACTACAGACTTTAACCAGTCGCCGCAGGTGCCAGTTGCCGGAGTAGACGGCGCAACTGGCTACCTCTACGAACCTAATGGTGCAGTAATCCGTGCCGGACTCATCACCGATTTAATGGTCACTCATTTTATGGCCGATGACCCCGCCGATGCCCGTGCCGGACGGCAACTGGATGAGCACATTGCCTATTTTTGCTCCGATGCATACCTAGCTACCCCATTTGCTACCGCTTATCGGATCGTTGAGGTGCTGCCGTATAAGGTTAAAACGCTACGACAATACCTCAAAGAGCATAATGTGACACGACTAGATATTAAAAAACGTGGCGTCGATGTAGCCCCCGAGGAATTGCGACGCACCTTGATGCAGGGCAGCAACTCGAAAAAAGCTACTGCCCGTGAACACACGACTCTGGTGCTAACCCGGATCGGCGATGACCGCTATGCCATCGTTGTCGAGCCGATGGACTAACGTTAGAAATACACCGCCAGCGGGCCATCGACGTCGTCGATGATGCGCACCGAAGTACCAAAGATTTCACTGAGCACCGAGGATTTCATGGTGTCGGCACAGGCAGCGAAGTGTGTGACTTGGCCATCATTCATGGCCAAAATATTATCCGAGTACCGTGAAGCAAAGTTTATATCGTGCATCACGACAATCACGGTGCGGCCCAGTTCATCGGCTGCAGCACGCAGCTGGCGCATCATTTGTACCGAGTGGCTCATGTCCAGGTTATTTAACGGTTCATCAAGGAAAACGTATTCGGTATCCTGAGCTAGCACCATCGCAACATAAGCGCGCTGACGCTGCCCGCCGGAGAGTTCATCTAGGTACCGGTCTTGTAGTGCGGTCAGGTTTAAGAACTCTAGCGAAGCATTAATATGTTTCTCATCATCGATGGTGAGTCGACCATGCGAGTGTGGGTAGCGTCCAAAACCGATCAGCTGGCGCACCGTCAGGCGGGTAACGAAGTGGTTTTCTTGGCGTAGGATGGCTAGTTTTTTAGCGACGTCATTGGACTTCGCGTTAGCGACATCCAAGCCACCGACGGTAATTTTGCCAGAATCCGGGGTCAACAACCGACCCATCATGGTCAATACGGTAGATTTTCCTGCCCCGTTGGGACCAACCAGAGAAGTAATACCACCGGAAGGGATTTCGAGATCGATGGGACCAATGGTGGTTTCGCCCGAATAGGTTTTCGTGACGTTTTCTAGGGTAATCATAGCCGCCCCTTCCGCATGATAACGATTAGAAATACTAGCCCACCGATGAGCTCAACAATGACAGTAACCGCACCCTGAGCGTAAAATATATGCCGCAAGACAAAATATGCGCCGGTCAGCAAAACAAATCCGAGCAAAAACGCTATTGGAAAGATTGCCCGATGGCTATATGTATCGGCGATGGAATAGGCCATGGTTGCTACTAGGAAGCCAAGAAACGTCATGGGCCCGACAAGTGACGTAGTCATAGCCATCAAAATAGAAACGGCCACGAGCACTTTGATTGTTTCCCGCCGGTGATCCAGTCCTAGGCTAGTTGATACGGCTGATCCCAGTGATAAGGCATCAAGGCGGCGAGAATGAAAGATGAGCCAGCACACCACGGCGGCCACAATCGGAATCGCGTAGGGCAGATACTGCGTGTTGGCATTCGAAATATTTCCCATCAGCCGTGCTGTAAGGATGTCGAATTCGTTGGGGTCTAGCATGCGCTGCATAAAGGTGGTTAGCGAGGCTAGACCAGCCCCCATGACCACACCAACAAGCAGCATGGTGTGCACGTTGGTGAATTTGGAACTTAGCAGCCACGAATATAGCAGCGTGGCAAACGCGACCATGACGATGACTTGGAAAAAATATGAAGCGATCCCGCGCGTGACCGTTGCGCCTGCGGCGCCCAGGATGAACACCGCAGCAGTATTAATCAACCCGTAGAGCGCTTCAAAGCCCAAAATTGAAGGCGTCACAATGCGGTTGAAAGTGACGGTATGAAAGGCCACGGTGGCAAAAGCATGGGCGGCTGCAACCACCGCCATTACCACGATCGAAGACACGCGTGACTGGGCGATTTTCCAAAATCCGTCGGTGCCCAACGGCATGGGATTATCAAAGGTAATATTGGCCACCACCAGGCTGATGGCAACCACGATCAGCGCGACCAGGCAGATGAGCCAGCGTCGCCGGTGTTTAGCGTCGACAAATGTGGTGGTTGATGTCGCTGTGACGGGAGCTGTCTTAACCACGGCGCCCCCTTCGCACGATCAGATAGACAAATACCGTAGCGCCCAGCACCCCGAGGATCATCGAAACTGGGATTTCAAACGGCATGATAATGGTCCGGCCAATGATATCGGTCAGGGTTATCACCACAATGCCTACCATTACCACCCAGGGCAGGTTTGTTCTAAGGTTATCCCCGCGGAACATCGAAACTATATTGGGCACGACCAGCCCCAAAAATGGTAGCGAGCCCACAACGACGGATACAACACCGGTGGTGACGGCCACGATCAGAATGCCGGTTAACACCACTGCCCGATAATTTAGGCCCACAGAGGTGGCGATCTCTTCGCCAAGTCCTGCCACAGTAAAACGGTCAGCAATAAAGTATACGACCACAGTCATCGCTGCCACGATCCATAGGAGCTCATACCGGCCCCGGGTCACGCCGGTAAAGGAGCCAGCAAACCAGATGCCTAGATTTTGCAGCATATCGGTTTGTAGTGCCACAAATGTCGATACCGACCCCACCACAGCACCCAACATCAAACCGACAATGGGGACAACAAGCGATGATTTCAAGGCCACGCGTTGCAGGAAAGCAAAAAATATTAGCGTTCCCACAAGGGAAAAAACAATGGCCACAATCATACGCAGTAATAGTGATGGTTGTGGCACGACAACGTAGGTCAGAATCAGTCCGAGACCAGCCCATTCGATAGTTCCTGTGGTTGAAGGTTCTACGAATCGGTTTTGTGTCATCAATTGCATGATCAGTCCGACCACAGCCATTGAGGCCCCAGACAGAATCAGTGCGATAGTGCGCGGAACGCGAGTTACAAAAAACATGTCGCGGCCGCCCTCGGAGCTGAGGTCATATACTCCGATAAATAATGACGCCGTGACCAGGCTGAGGGTAACCATCAGCCCGATCAACAGCGGCCATATGCGTGACCATTTTCCAGGTCTCTTCGGGGCACCGGCAGACGTAACGAGCCCACCAGGGCGAGGATGAGAAATTTTAGTCACGCAAAACCTTATTTACTTACTTTGACCATTCGTCAGCCAGGTCGTTGAGGACCGTGGTGTAGTTTTGGATATCTTCAGCCAAGTAGAAATCAGCTGGCATGTAGTACACATTATCGTTTTCTACGGCCGGTACATCCTGCAGTGCTTCTGATTCTTCAATGAGTTCTTTTGCCCCAGATGAAGTACCGTCACCAACAGCTGCGTCACGGTCCATCACGATCAAATACTCTGGGTTGGCATCTGCGATTGCCTCAACAGAAATATCATCACCTTGATGATCTGACGATCCCTCATCATCTAAAGCAGGAGTAAGATCCAAGATATCGTACAGGGGGCCAACAGCACGACCGGTCGTTGGTGCAGCATAGTTAATATCCCCACCGGAAGTGACCAGACCACTAACGGTCATATCTGAATCATATGCCTCTTGAGCACGGTCTAATGCTTCATCAAATTCGGAGATAAGCGCATCTGCGTCATCCTCGCGATCGAACACCTCGCCTAGCAGAGAAATCTGGTCACGAAATTCCTGATCGATTTCTCCAGTTTCTGTTTCTATGTTGGTATCAACAATGGGAACGTTGTCATCGATGGCTTTGGCAATATCTGCGCCGTGTTGACTAAAACGTTGACCATTGAGCACTAGATCGGGCTCGGCTGCGGTAACCATTTCCATATCGGGTTCACGGTGATTTCCGATATTTAGAATGTCGTCGTTATCAGTATATTTTTTAGTCTCTTCCATGCCATCGTCCATCAGATCCACCGGGGCAGCTGATAGGTCAATGTCCCAGTCGGCCAGAGTGCGGAATATCCGGTTATCGGTCGCAATAACAGAACTAGGATCCGCTGGCACTTCATGGGTGTCGCCAGCCATATCGGTCACTTCAACAGCGGAATCACTGTCGCTAGCGGTATCGGCATTTTCAGCATCAGCTGATCCACAGGCGTTCAATCCTAGGGCCCCTACGGCAATCAAGGCAGCCAAACCGGTGCGGTTGAGTCCAAGCTTTTTCACGTTTCGTCTCCAAATGACAAAGTAAAACAACAGAATAACATGCTTACGTACTTAGGTAAACCTAAGCTAACGGAGAACAGTTTAGCCATCCTTTGCGAATTAGCGCAAGGGAGCGTGATGTTATTCAGCTCACATTGACACTCCGTGGCCTGTCTTTGAGCCATTCGACATGTCCCGTTACGTCACGTCTTTGTTAGCGTTCATTGATGTTGCGCGTGACACGATCAGCACTTGCAGACTTGCTCCATGGGTTATTTCACTAGCATTTAGCAGCCAGCGTGGTCTTCGCCTTTCGGGCTTACGGTCCGATATACAACTACAAGGCGACATAAACACGACGCAAAAGGTTAGAGAACACCCAGTGCCGTCACCGCCCGGTACCATGAGTTGGACCCCCGAAAGATGGAGGCAATAGCGTGCGCCTGGAGTTTACGAAGTCTGCCCAGTCGTCAATTGGCATTGAGTGGGAACTCGGTCTTGTTGACACAGCTACCGGGCAGCTGGCCAATGTTGGCAAAGATATTTTGGCCAAACTTGAACCCCCCAATGACGCACCATATAAGGTCGTTGACGAGTTTATGCTCAACACCTTAGAGCTAGTAACCGGTGTATGTAGCCGCGTAGATGAAGGGCTCGATCAGCTAGCTACAGCTGGCACTCAATTATTAGATGTGCTGACAGATGAACGGTTGGGCCTGTATTCCCAGGGCACACATCCTTTTGCCGACGCTTTGGATGAGCCAATTTCGTCCCACATTCGATATCAAAAAATGTTGGACCGCACCCAATATTGGGGACAACAAATGTTGATCTATGGCGTGCACGCCCACATTGGTTTGGACCACGTTGCCAAAGCGATGCCGGCAGTCAACCAGTTAATCAAGCATTATCCACATCTATTGGCGTTGAGCGCCTCCAGCCCTTTTTGGAAGGGCTATGACACCGGCTATGTTTCGCAGCGTACACTGGTGTTTCAGCAACTCCCGACGTCAGGGTTACCGTTTCAGTTTCATAATTGGACCGAGTATGAGTCCATCATTACTGATTTATTGCGTGTAGGTGTAGTCGATGATGTCACTGAAGTGCGTTGGGATATTCGACCGGTACCTCGATTTGGCACCATTGAACAGCGGGCCTGTGACGGGGTGGCGACGTTGCGTCAGGTTGGGGCAATTACGGCTTTAACCCAATGTCTCGTTCACGAGGTTGTTGGTTCTGATCCCGATCAGCAGGTCGAGATTTTGCCTCCGTGGTATGTTCAAGAAAATAAGTGGCGCGCCGCCCGATATGGCCTCGATGCTACTGTCATTGTTGATTCCGCAGGCACCGAGTTACCCGTCAAACAAGATCTTGAACGCGTGCTGAATCGGTTGGAACCAATTGCCGATGAGCTTGGGTGCTCCCGGGAGTTGTCATGGGTCAGCGAAATGCTCAAAGAGGGTACTCTGGCTGCCCAGCAGCGCGAGAAGATGGGTTCACACTTTGGCGCCAAAGTGGACCGCGATAAGCTCAAAGCCCTGGTTTTGGATTCCGCTAGCGAAACTGCAGCATCAATTCGGAACTGGTAGGCCACCCACAACGCTGGTCGTTATTAGACCGACACAAGACTCACCTGTTGGGTTGGGTTTGCTGAAAAATCCAGTCCGGAGACGTCCACATCGGCTGCTACCAATTGCGCGCCCAAAGCTGCGACCATGGCGCCATTATCAGTGCACAAGTTTATCGGTGGGATGGTCAAGCCGATACCGGCCGCCGCCGTCCGTACGGTAAGCAACTCGCGCAACCGAGAATTAGCCGCCACTCCCCCGCCAAGCAAAATATGGTCGATATTATGTTCGGTGGCCGCTAGCACCGCCTTTTTGGTAATAACATCAGCCACAGCCTCCTGGAAGGAGGCCGCAATATCATCTGCCGGGATGTCCATGCCTCGAACTTCAAATTGCTCTACCGCTCGCGAAACAGCCGTTTTCACTCCGGAAAACGACCAATTATATCGATCTTTAGCTGGTGTCTCGCGACTCCCCATGTTCTTCGGGGCTGTCAGTCCGCGGGGAAAGGTGAAAGCTTGCGGATTACCCTGACGAGCCATCTTGTCGATAACTGGGCCGCCGGGGTAACCGGCCCCAATCAGCCGGGCGACTTTGTCGTAGGCTTCACCTGCGGCGTCATCAATGGTACTGCCTAATAATTCCACGTCCGAGGTGATTGACCTAATTTTCAACATTTCAGTGTGCCCGCCCGAGACCAGCAAAGCACCTAGTTGCTTCACCCTGGATAGGTCGGTACCAACGGCGTCAAGATATCCCACTGCGATGTGAGCAATTAGATGGTTGATGCCGTATAGCGGTTTGCCAGTGGCCACCGACAGCGCTTTCGCTCCGGCAACTCCCACCATCAAAGCCCCGGCCAGACCTGGACCGGCAGTAACAGCAATGGCATCAATATCCTCAAGGTTTATCTCAGCTTCTTGAAGTGCCGCATCCAAAACTGGCCAAAATTCTGTGACATGGGCACGCGCGGCGATTTCGGGAATTACCCCGCCGAAGGCAACGTGCTGGTCCATCGAGGAGGCTACCTGGTGGGCCAGTAGTTTGGTGCCGGCAACGATGCCGATGCCGGTTTCGTCGCATGAGGTTTCGATGCCTACAACGATGGGGGCTGTCACGTTACTCCTTGGTGGATAGATTGGCGGCCGATGATGCGCCGGGTTCGCGGAGGCGTTTGCGCATGACCCAAGCATCTATACCCATCGGATAATATCGCGGACGGGTGTGGATGTGGTCAAATCCGTTAGCAGCATAAAGTCGTTGTGCCACCGTATTGTCGGCACGCACTTCTAACAGCATATCCTGGGCACCAAGCGCATAGGCGGTACGAATCAGCCAAGTCAGTAGCGCGGCGCCAAGCCGTTTACCGGTATGGTCCGGGTGGATGCCAATTGTGGTGATGTCAGCAAATGGCGGACCATATGCTAACCCGCAGAAGCCGACCACGGTGTCGTGGTAAGTGATGAGCTGGTAGTAACTGTGCGGGTTAGAGCGGTTCGATGCGGCAAATTCGGCTTGAAAAATTTGGGCAGACCACCGGTCTGGACCAAACACGAGCGCATCCAGTGCTACAACGGTGTCAATGTCTTGGGCTGTCCAGTTCCGTTGGAGATATCCGGGCGGCAGTGCTACGGGGTCAGGCAGTGTCATGAGCGCAGTTGCTTGGGGATTTTTGCGTCGTGGCCGCGCAAGTACTGTGGTTCCACAGGTTGCAGACCTCGGCCGCGTCGTAGTGCCAGCGTGCCGTAGGTGGCAATATCACTGGCTTCAGGCACGGCGTTGGTAAAACCGGTCATGCCGTATAGGGCTTCCGGGTAGAGTCCGGCACCGGCCCCATAGACAGGCAGTTCAGTGACTTCTGCGGCAGGGGTAACAAATGGTCCGTGGAGGCGCTGTGGTTGGCCACCAATATTTTCGTAGTGGGCCCAGTAGACTTCTTTTCTACGGGCGTCAGTGGCCACAATAAATTCTTGTGCACCGCTGCGAAAAGCGTCAGCCCCTACCCGGTGAGCCAGCCCATCTAAACTGAGCACTCCATGTACGGGGATCTTCCAAGTATGGGCCAGGGTTTGTGCGGTGATAATACCGGCTCGTAACCCGGTAAACGGCCCGGGACCGACTCCGATGAAAATACCGTCTAACGTCTTGGGAGCACTTGGGTCCAGGCCTGCTTGTGCAAGTACATCGGCAATAAATCCTGCTAGGACTTCTGAATGGTTGCGGTTAGAGTCCGTTGCCCGGTGCGCTATTACTTCGTCATCGCGGATTATGGCGGCTGATGCAGTAGCCGATGTGTCAAGGCCGAGATACATGTGGCTCATGCTATGGTAATTCCTTCCCAGCGGGGACCGTACCCGGTGATGACAGCGGTGCGGTGTTCATCGACATCGGTGTCGGAGAAGTCGGTAAGCAGCTGATCAGATGCCACACCGGGCCGCTGGAGTTCAATGTCTAGGTGTGAGGTGGCGAGCGCCTCTGCCATGCCGCGTCCCCATTCGATGACGACTACGGAATTGTCCAATGAGGTTTCTAAATCCAGGCTGGTCAGTTCATCTTTGTTTGTCAGTCGGTAGGCATCAACGTGTACCAGATTGAGCCCGTTACCGGGATGCTCATGGTGCCGGGCCAGTACGAAAGTCGGTGAGGTGATGTGAGCTTCGATGCCAAGCCCATGGGCAAGACCCTGGGTGAAGGTGGTCTTGCCAGCACCAAGGTCGCCGGTGAGAAGGATGACGTCGCCGGGGCCAAGTAGGCGGGCTACAGCCATAGCAAATTGCTGTGTGGCCGCCAGGTCGGCCAGGTGCAGGGTTTGTCTCATGGTTATACCCATTGCTTGTGGACTCGGGGTACGCGCGATCCGATGCGGGTAACCAGTTCATAATTGATGGTGCCAGCTGCTTGTGCCCAGGCGTCGGCGGCGATCCCGGAGGCTGAACCAAATAATTCGACTTGCGAACCTACCGGTGCGGTGGTTTCGTCATCGCGACTAGTGTGTAAATCTACGACAAATTGGTCCATGGCGATCCGGCCGTTGACCTGATAATAGTTGCCATGGATCCATACCGGTGCACCCTCAGCACTGCGGGGCACGCCGTCAGCGTAACCAACAGGAATCAATGCGAGACGGGTGGGTGTTTCACAGCGGTAAGCATACCCATATGACACACCGGTGCCTTCATTGGCCGGTTTGTTGTGGGCTACTGTGGTACCCAAACTCATGACAGGGCGCAGCCCCAGCTCTTCAGCGGCGCGGTCAGCAAATGGGCTCAGCCCGTAGATTGCCACTCCAGCGCGCACCATATCTAAGTGGGTGTCGGGACGTGATAGTAGGGCCGGTGAGTTGGCTACGTGGCGCACATCTACGGTGAGCCCGTGTTTGCGTGCGGTTTCTACCGCTTCGTGGTAGTTGCGAAGTTGTTCATCGACTGCCGATTCGCCTACCGGGTCATCTGCGACGGCGAAGTGGGTGAAGACCCCCACGACGCGAACAAGACCAGATTGTTGAAGTTCGGCCGCCCGGCGGCAAAGAGCATCCCAAACTTCGGGGACGGCTCCGTTACGGGATAGTCCGGTGTCTATTTTGAGATGGACTCGGGCAGGCAGCCCAGCTGTGCGCGCAGCTTCGGCGACTGCTTCGATTTCAGGGCCTGAGACGCCCAAATCAATATTATGTGCCACAGCGGCGTCAAAGGGAGTATTGATGGTGTGCAGCCACGCCAGTAGCGGGGCGGTAATGCCCGCTTCACGCAGTGCCAGTGCTTCTCGGACATGTGCAGTACCCAACCAGGTGGCTCCGGCAGCAACAGCGGTCTGAGCCACTTCTATTGCCCCGTGCCCGTAGGCGTCTGCTTTGACCACTGCCATTACCTGAGCTGGTTTAACCCATTTGGCGATCATATTGATGTTATGGGCCAGTGCCGAGTGATCTATTGTCGCCCAGCGCTCTGGTTCTGCAGTCCAACTATTAGCCATGATGTGGCCTATTATTCCAGACCTGTGGGGATTCTGCTGGGTAACACGGGGATTAGGACGAAGCTCCGGCATGCTGTTTAGCTTTACGTATATAGGTTTGCAGGGTAGATACTACGACGCCGCCATCGGCCGCCGCCAGTTCACCGGCTAGTGAGTGTAACTGCACCCCGGCTGCTAGCGCCGTAAATAGTTGGTCTGGCAGGTCCGCAGCAGTACTGTCAAGCGTGGACATCGCGGCACCCAGCATCCCAGAAAGAGAGTCGCCGGTACCAGCTGTGGCCAATTGCGAGGTAGTGGCCGAATGAACGCTGTGTAAACCACACGGTGATAGCACAAAGGTGTCCGCAGATTTCAATACGATCCAGACACCAAACCGTTGTGCAAACGCTGCGGCTTGTTCAACTGTTGGCTGTTCTGCAAGGTCGGGGGCCAATCGTTGGGTAAGTTTATGCATTTCCCCGGTATGCGGGGTCAGCACAAACGCCGGGATCGACTCGGAGAATACATGCTGATCTAAAATTTCTAGTCCGGATGCGTCCACTAGAAGCGGCAGGTTGCGCTGTATCGCAGTTTGTATGGCGGTTGCAGCAATGTCATTACCGCGCACCGTACCGCCCAGCCCCGGTCCGACCACGACTGCAGTGGCTTTTTCGTTCACGTGATCTTCGATGACGACCTGCGGGTTAGCGTCTAGTACCTTATCGGATACTGCTTTGCCTCTTGGTGGTTGAGCCAGCAGACTGATATATCCGACTCCGGTGGCTGCTGCAGCATTGACAACTAGTACCGCTGCCCCCGGATACTCCGGTGAGCCAGCTACTATCGATAAAACCCCGCGAGAATATTTATGCGCGTCCCAGCGCGGTGCACCAAAAACCGTTTGGATATCACTCTGCTCAGCGACCCACCACGGATCCGAAACAGCCTGCAATTCAGAGCTAATGCCGATATCAACAACAACGACTTCACCGGTATGTTGTCTTCCCTCTCCCATGCACAATCCCAGCTTGGCGGTACCAAAGGTCACGGTCAGGTCGGCTGCCAGAGCTTGGCCAGGAATTTCTCCCGTATCTGAATTGACACCAGAAGGAATATCGCAAGCAATCAGCCCGGCGGTTTCAGGGATGACTAGGTTGTGATCAGCAAGATAACCGGGCAGATTGAAACTTCCACGAAACCCGGTACCAAAAACGCCATCGATAACGGCATCTGTAGCAGGGTCGATGGTTGTCACCACCCGACCCCCGGCCCGCTGAAAGGCCTCCATAGCTTCGGTATGCAAGGCATCAGCACTGGTATTAACCGGGACTGCGAAGACGGCTACACCTCGCTGCGCTAGAAAACTCAACGCCCACAACGTATCGCCGCCATTTTTGCCTTTGCCGATGAGCCCCAATACGCGCCGACCATATACACCGCCATGAGACTTCAACCAGTCAAGCGTATTTTGCGCTAACCCCCAAGCGGCTTTGCGCATCAGTTGCCGGTCCCAGCCGGCATCCACCAACGTTGCTTCGGTTTCGCGCACCTGAGTTCCGGTATAGATAGGTAACATTATCCCTCAGCAATCACCATGGCGGTAGCCCAACCGCCGTCGTGAGATAAAGAAAGGTGCCAGCGACGGACACCTTTGGCCTCTGCAATATCGGCGATCGTGCCCGTGACGACAACATAGGGCGCGCCTGAAGGTTCACGACCGATTTGGCAGTGCTGCCAATTCATCCCGGCCGGTGCAGACAGTGCTTTGGCCACGGCTTCTTTTGCCGCAAAACGAGCGGCCAAGGATTGTAGACTGAGCTCGCGTTCGGCTGGGGTAAACAACCGTTCACGCAATTTTGGAGTGCGCTCCAACTGCCGCTCGAATCGAGCCAAGTCAACCATGTCTACACCAACGCCAATGATCATGCTTGGTAGTCTACCTTTTCTTATCGCCCAGTTTGCGATGTTTTGATTCGTAACCGCGGATTTCGTTGCATTTATCCTAAGGCCTCCTCGATTGGCAGCAACCCGACAACCCACACCAAATCCGCTGGATTGCTGTCATATAGTAGGCAAAGACGCTGGGCAGTACTGCCCAGCAAAAATATGCCATGAGCGCTTGAACGTAACCGGTGTTGCGGGCCCGGTGGTGCTAACGGCTGGTCAGGGCGGGCCAACGGTCTCCTGTGAGGTTTTTGGTGGCAATGCGACTCGCCGATAGCTAAGCTGGCAGTCAATAATTGTCTGCCGACTCACCCCGTGAGCGATAATGATTAGGTGAATTTCCACATTAACGATGCGCCATACCCGAACCAGGGTGCTTCAGACTCCCCAGATACTCCAGTGAGTCCTGTTACCGAGCCCATCTCTTTTGTGGGTTCACCACCCGTGGAGCCGCAACATACGTATTCGCCATTTATTGAACTTGACCGATCCACCTGGTCAAGATTAGCGCATGAGCTAGAACAATCTTTCGACCAGTCTGATGTAGAACGTTTACGTGGCCTTGGCGATCGTCTTTCGCTGACCGAAGTCGCAGAAGTCTACCTGCCATTATCACGGCTGCTGAGTATCTATGTTGATGCTTCTGCCAAACTTCGAGAAGCATCAAATAAATTTCTTGGTGAAAGCACCCGACGAACCCCATTTGTAATCGGAGTGGCCGGCTCCGTGGCGGTGGGAAAATCCACTATTGCCCGCGTACTACAGGAGATGCTGCGACGTTGGCCGAATACTCCGCGGGTCGAGCTTGTCACTACAGATGGCTTCCTCTATCCCAACGCTGAGCTGCGTCGTCGGGGTCTCATGGACCGCAAAGGTTTTCCCGAATCTTTTGATCGGCGTCGGCTATTGCGTTTTGTCTCCGATGTAAAATCCGGCGTCCCTGAAGTTCGAGCCCCAATGTATTCGCATTTGACCTACGATATTGTGTCAAACCAACAGGTTGTGGTGCGCCGTCCAGATGTTTTGATCGTCGAAGGCCTCAACGTGCTAGCCCCGCCACGGCCACGATCCGATGGCACCACCGGGCTGTCAGTCTCAGATTTCTTCGACTATTCAATTTATGTGGATGCTAGTCACCAATCGGTGCGCAACTGGTATGTCAATCGTTTCATGGAGCTGCGTTCAGGTGCCTTTAGCCACCCTGATTCGTATTTCCACCGGTATGCTGACCTGACGGATGAACAGGCGATCGAAACCGCCACGAGTATTTGGGATCGCATTAATGGCCCAAACCTTGTGCAAAACGTACTGCCTACCCGCGGAAGAGCTAAGCTAGTATTAACCAAGAACGCAGATCATCATGTCAAACGCGTCTTGATGAGAAAGATTTAGCAATGCAGCGCCCCTTCAACGTCACGTTGACTGCTTCAGCAGTAACTTTGGCGTGTCTGGCAGCAGCCTTCTATGCTTCACCGGTTGTCATTGCAGAAAATATGGGACGCGAGATTCAATCCTATGCCCCTGTCAATGGCGGCTTCACCAGTCCTGCGGACGACGAGCTATCTGTGGGCGCTGATAGTACCGGCCAGGCACGTGAACAATCCACAATGGCCAATGACGGCATTTGGCAGACTATCGAATCTGAAATAGGTACACCAGAACAGGCACCCACCAAGGATGGTCCGACTCAAGACGCTACTGTCGACTCTGCCGCTAGCCCGCAGAACACTCTGGATCCAACCCCTGCTGAGACCCCGACGTCCCGTATCACTTCGGAACTGCCTTCCAACGACACGGATCGCGCTGAAACTGAAGCAACCGATACGGCATCGCCAACTGCTGCACCAGACGACGAGGCCGAAGACGCCAACATTCCAGAGGACCTTGATTCACCAGATTCCACGACAGTAATCGTCAACAAAGCCCGACCGCTACCATCCGATTTTTCGCCTGATGATCTTGTGGAGCTACCGGACGAGCTAACAGTTGGTTCCCAACAGGTACGTGAGCGGGCAGCAGAGGCGACCGAAGAAATGTTCAAAGCTGCCGAAGACGACGGCGTTGAACTTCAGGTGGTGTCGTCTTATCGTTCATATGAATATCAGCAACGCATCTATGACAGCTATCTCGATCAATTCGGTGTCGATAATACCGATGCGATGTCAGCTCGGCCTGGCTATTCTGAACATCAAACTGGACTTGCCATGGATGTTGATACGCCAGACGGCGACAACACGTTGACCTCCTCTTTTGGTGATACCGAAGCAGGACAGTGGCTAGCTGATCATGCCCATGAATATGGTTTTGTCATCCGGTTTCCCAAGGACCAGGAAGATATTACGGGTTTTCAATATGAGCCTTGGCACTTGCGTTACTTCAGTGAACAATACGCGAGGCATGTTGCCAAGAATTCCGGGGTGGCAGAAACTGATTTTGGGTTAGAGCCAGCACCTGACTACGAGGATTAGTCCTAACATTCTAGCCACACCACCACCGCGGCCAGAACCATGCGTTTTATACTGTGAGCATGTTAAAAGGATTTCGAGACTTTCTGGTGCAAGGCAACGTGATGGACCTTGCCGTAGCAGTCATTATCGGTACCGCCTTTACCCAGGTCGTGACCGCTCTGACCGACTCCGTGCTTATGCCGTTCATCTCGGCACTTGTAGGTTCACCAAACTTTGATGAGTTCGCAAAGGTCACACTCAACGGCAATGAAATTGCCTTTGGCGTACTGTTGACAGCTATCGTCAACTTCCTGCTCATCGCAGCAGCCGTCTACTTCGCCATCGTTATGCCGATGAACAAAATCATCGAAATGCGTGGCAAACATGCCGAAGAAGAACCAACCGAAGATATCGCACTGTTGACAGAAATCCGTGATGCACTAGTCAACGACACTAAAGCCTAACCTATGCATGACTAAAAATATCACCCCATTCCCCGCTCGGTGACGCCGGGCGGGGAATTTTTATTCATCCACTCAGGAATCATCGGCTGCTGCATTTAGAGTAACTCCAGCAATCACGTCAGCCAGTGCTGCACGCCCCTCTGAGAACGATACCTGTTCCAGTACCAGAGCTCTTGCTATACGATCAGCTGCACCAAGAATACCCTGTACGGCAGCATCACTGATTTCACCGTGGCTAGCATATGGCGCAAGGGCTTTTTTACAGCGCGCACTAAAGGCAATATCGGCCTCATCGCGCAACGCTTCTAGCTCAACTGAACCAGACAAAGCCCCGCCCACGCCCGGCACTTCAGTACTTTCAATATCGATACAGTCGATATACGCATCTGCGATCACTCGAGAAATAGCCGACAAAGAGTTGTCAGCTGTTTCCAGCGCAGCATCCAAAGCTTCGTGAGTACGATTTTTGAACTCACGATACAACTCCACCAGGACAGCAGCCTTGGTTCCAAAGTGCTGATAGACCAACGGCTTGGTAACTCCTGCATCGTCAGCTAGCAGTGCAAGCGTTAGTGCATCACTACCATCTCTTCGGATAAAAGTACGCGCTGTATCAAGTAATTGCTCATGGCGGTCTTCATACGACATGCGCTGTCGAGTTCCACCTTCAATTTGACTCATGGCAATCCTCTCTTACATACTGTAAGCTACTAAACGTAAGTTACAGATGGTAACTTATTAAAACTCACTCTACTTGGACGACGCAGGAATCGCGAACTCCACTAACCACTGGCTAGAAGCACTCCCCCATGCAAGCAATTCAACTGGGACTCGATACCTTCGGGGATGTCACTTCAACTGCAGACGGCAAGGCACTCTCACCCGCAGAAACGCTCCGAGCAATCTTAAAAGAAGCCATTCGCACCGATGAAGTCGGTGTAGATGTCTTTGGTATAGGTGAACACCACCGGGCTGATTATGCTGTTTCAGCTCCAGACACAGTCCTAGCCGCCATTGGTGCAAGTACTAAGCAGATTCACGTTTCTAGTGCAGTCACAGTCC
>Ga0079225_10000648_pt1 | contig 18891 bp, 16 predicted proteins | sample Poulit2012_FD_76344 | JGI IMG/M metagenome (GOLD analysis project Ga0079225, IMG submission 76344) | Agricultural soil microbial communities from Georgia to study Nitrogen management - Poultry litter 2012 | ecosystem: Environmental > Terrestrial > Soil > Agricultural land | place: USA: Georgia... | reverse complement strand
ACAAATGAAAAAGTAATAAGATATTTAGAGTTAGAAAAATATATTAATAATAATGAAGAGATTAAAGCTCTTTTAACAAACATGAAGGAAATACAAAAGGAATTAGTTCATGCTAAAGAGCTTGGCAAAGAAGAAATGTTGAAAAAACATGAAAGAACATATGACAAATTATTAAAAAAGTTAGAAGACCAACCTTTATTAATGGAATATTTAGATTTACAAAGCGAAATTAATGACTTTTTACAAACAACTTCATTAATAATTAATGACTCATTAATGGTTAAAACAAGCGATAATTAGTTAAAAAGTGTAAAAATAGTATAACTTACTTGAAATATTATTATAAAAATTATAATATAAGTATATATAATGACAAATAAGTAAAAAAATAAGAAGGGTTTAAATGCCAAAATTTAGAAAAAATGGTGAAGTTAAAATATTAGGGGAAACCTTATTGGTAAATGATGTCCTTGAGAATTTATTAAAATTATCCTCGGCTACAGCGGTAACTTTTTTCAATGAATTAAATTTAAGTTTTTCTAGAAAATTAAGAGTTTCTGCTCTTAAAAACGTATTTAGAAATAGTGTTATTGAAACAAGACAAAATAGACATACTTTAGCAGATGAGATGAATTATAGACTTTCATGGTTTAATCAATTTACAGAAACACAGTTAGTAAACTTATTTAAGTTTTACAAAGATGAAAAGTTGGAAAGAAATTTCAAAGAATTACTTTGGGTTACATTATTAAACGATATGGATAACCAAGGTGTTAAAGATCATGATTTCAAGAGATTGTTTGAAATGACTGATACAGCTAAAGAAAAAGATATTATTGAATATAATAATAATATGAATTCAGTATTTTATGATTTAGAGAATGAAATTGATGGTTTAACTCAAGATCAAATAAGACCAGTTTTATACAAAAGTTCAACAATTACTGAAATTAGAGAATTGGGAAAAAAGTATGGAGTAAATGTTCCTACAAGATTAAGAAAAAACGAATTAATTAAATTAATTTGTGACGAGTTAAAAGAACGTAATGAATATACTGAAGAAAAAGAAGCTGAATTAAATAAAATGAATTTGATTTTAATTCAAAGATATACGAAACTCAACGATATTAAAGTTTCGACTGAGTTAAAGAAAGAAGAAGTTATCGAATACATTTTATCAAATGCAAAAACTACTAAAGGAAGCTACTATGTACCATCAGCGTCATTATATGAGGAAATAGTTGAAAAAGAACAACCTAAAGAGGTTTTAGAGCAACCAACCAAGGCTAAAGAAGAAAAAGAACCACAAGTAGTGGAAGAAGAGCCTGTAGTGGAAGAAAAACCTGTAGTAGAAGAACAACCAAAAGTTGAAAAAGAAGTTATTGTTGAAGAGAAGGTTGTTTATGTCGATAGACCAGTTGAAAAAATTGTATATCGAGATAGAGAGGTTGTCAAACCAACCAAAGAATTAGATAAATCAGAGTTCGATTATGCTAATGTTCGAAAAGTAGAGTTAAATACAACTGAGTTTCATGGTGAGAAAGCAAGAAAGTTTAATGATATAATTGATTATCAAACATATCTATCCGAAGAAGAAGTATTAACTCAAGAAGTTGTTAAAGATACAAAAACAGTTGAAAAAGATACAAGACGTGATGAATATATTCCTTTAAAAGGTGTATATAAAATAACTCCGCTTGATGAAAGAAAACGTAAAAAGAAAAGAAACTTTTTCGTGAGATTTTTATTATTCTTATTAACGTTAGTATTTATTATTGCTTTAGTATTATTTGTTTATGCTTTAGCTACACATAAAGGAACACCGAGCTCACCTGAGTTTATTTCTAATGTTGAAGATGCAATCAACAAAGTTTTTGGATTTAATTTATTTGAAAAACTGAGAAACATTACATCTAAAATATTAGGTTAATTAAAAACAATAAAGGGGGAAATTATTAATGCCTAAAAAAGATACAACAAAATATACCCCAATGATACAACAATATTTAAAAATTAAAGAAGACTACGCTGATGCGCTAGTCTTTTTTAGGTTAGGGGACTTTTACGAATTATTTTTTGATGATGCCATTTTAGCTTCAAAGGAATTAGAAATAACACTAACATCAAGAGATGCTGGAACAAGAATTCCTATGGCTGGAGTTCCACACCATTCTGTTCGTCCTTATATTCAAAGATTGTTAGAAAAAGGGCACAAAATAGCCATTGCTGAACAAATAACTTAACCTGGAAAAGAATTGGTTCAGCGTGATGTTGTTAGATTAATAATGCCAGGGACAATATTTGAAGATAACTTTTTAAAATAAAATGAAAGTAATTTTATAGCAAACTTAATATTAAGGGATTACGGATATTTACTAACATATGTAGATATATCAACAGGAGAGTCATATTTAATCGATAATTTAAGTGAAAAAGAAGCTTTAAACTATATAAATTCATTAAAAATTAAGGAGTTAATAATTCCTAATAAATCCAATAAAATAATGATTGATACACTAAAAGATAACAATGTATATATTACTATTCATAAAGAATACAATAAACATGATACTAATTGGAATAATCATTTAACAAATGAACAAAAAATTGGAGCTAGACACTTGTTAAATTATTTAAATAAAACACAAATGCAAACATTAACTCATTTAGAACCTATCATAGTTAATGAAAGTAAAAATTATTTAAATATAGATTATCAAGTAAAAAAACATTTAGAGATATTAGAATCTAACACAGCCAATCCTAAAACTACATTACTATATCATATTGATAACACTCATACATCTATGGGATCAAGATTATTAAAACATCATTTAAATTATCCTTTAAAAAATCATTCCATGTTAATTAAAAGATTTAATCATATTGATGCTTTTAAACCAGTTTTATATCGAGAAGAATTAATTGAATCTTTGAAGCAAACATATGATATAAATAGAATAGTTGGCAAAGTATCATTTAATAGTGTTAATCCAAGAGATCTAATCCAACTAAAAACAACGCTAAAAACTATTCCTAATCTAAAAAACACTCTTTATAAATATGAGAATGAATTAATAAATGAAATAGCGAATAACTTAGATGAACATGAAGAACTAACTAATTTATTAGAAAAATCTATTATAGAAGATGCACCTATTTTAATAAAAGAAGGAAACATTTTTAAAGATGGTTTTAATGATGAATTAGACAAGTTAAGAAATATAAATGATAATAGCGCAAAGTGGCTGAAAGATTTCGAAGAAAAAGAAAGAGAAAGACTAAATGTCAGAAATTTAAAAGTTGGTTATAATCGTGTGTTTGGATATTATATCGAAATTAGTAAAGCCCAAGCATTGTCATTAGGCGAACAAATTGAAGGATATGAAAGAAAACAAACTTTAACTAATAGTGAACGATATATTTCAGAAGAATTAAAATTGAAAGAAGATGAAATATTACATGCAAAGGAAAAAGCAATTAACTTAGAATATGAGCTTTTTTTAGAAATTAGAGAAATATTAGAAAATTATTTAAGTAGTTTACAAAAACTAAGCAAACATATTAGTGAAATAGATGTTTATTTATCTCACGCTATAACTAGTGATTTGAATAGGTATACAAGACCTAATATTAATGTTGAAAATAGAGATGTTACAATTATAAAAGGTAGGCATCCAGTAGTTGAAAAATTCACAACTTTTGTTGAAAACGATATTAAAATGACTAAAGGTGAATTATTTTTGATCACAGGACCAAACATGAGTGGTAAGTCTACATATATGAGAATGTTTGCTTTAATAGTATATATGGCTCAAGTTGGTATGTATGTTCCAGCATCAAAAGCAACTATTCCACTATATGACAAAATTTTCACTAGAATTGGGGCTTCAGATGATCTAAGTCAAGGAAAATCAACTTTCATGGTTGAGATGGTTGAAAGTAACGAAGCTTTAAACAATGCAACTAATAATTCCTTAATTTTATTCGATGAAATAGGTAGAGGAACAGCAACATATGATGGTATGGCTCTTGCTCAGGGAATAGTAGAGTATATAATATCGAATATAAAAGCACAAACTCTTTTTGCAACACATTATCATGAGCTGACTAAATTATCAGAAGTTCATAAAGAAATAACCAACTTACATGTAAGAGCAAAAGAAGAATCAAATAAAATGGTATTTCTGCATCAAGTTGAAAAAGGAGCATCAGACAAGTCATACGGTATCCAAGTAGCAGCATTAGCTCACCTACCTAAAAGCTTAATTAATAGAAGTAAAGAAATATTAAATCAATTAGAACAAAACAAAAACAATCATGCAATAGATTTATTTAATTATGAATCGTTTAATGAGAATAATGTTGAAAGTAGTCAAGATCCAATTAAAGACGAAATTATTACGAGTTTAGAAACGACAAACTTAAATGAATTAACGCCAATAGAAGCATTAGTTCTATTGAAAAACCTGCAAAACAAAATTAAGAAGTAAGTGATATTATGTCCGTTATTAAACAAATGGATGAAAAACTAGCTAACATGATTGCTGCTGGTGAAGTTGTTGAACGACCAGCTTCAATCATAAAAGAGTTAGTAGAAAACTCAATAGATGCACAAGCAACAATCATTGATGTCTATATTAAAGATATAGGTATTAAAGAAATAAAAGTTGTAGATAATGGAATAGGGCTAAGCAAAGAAGATGCTAAAATGGCCTTTTTAAGGCATGCAACATCAAAAATAACAAAAGAATCTGACTTAACTAGAATCAATACATTAGGATTTAGAGGCGAAGCTCTAGCTGCTATATTGTCTGTAAGTAAAGTAACATTAAAATCTAGACAAAAAAATAATGATGGACATTTTGTAAAATATGTAGATTCTAAAATTATAGATGAAGGAGTTGCTTCTTTAAATGAAGGAACAGAAATTATAATTAATGACTTATTTTATAATACACCAGCTAGATTAAAATATTTAAAAACAGAATATAGTGAAAGAAATGCTTTAATTAACACATTTGACAAAATAGCATTAAGTAATCCTAATATCAAGTTTAGCTTAACAATTGACGACAAATTGGTTAAACAAACCCTTGGAAATAACGATTATTATAGTTTAATTAGTCAAATATATGGTACTAATTTATTAAAAGACATAAAAGAATTTGAAGAAGAGTTTTCTAATATTAAAATAAAAGGATACTTAATATCACCGCATTTTACTAGATCAAATAAAAATGACATAACGCTATTTGTTAATAATAGATATGTAAGAAACTATAACTTAACAGAAGCAATCATAAAAGGATATAGTGAATTTTTAATGACTAATAGATTTCCACTAGCAATAATCTTTATTGAAATGGACCCTTATTTAACAGATGTTAATATTCATCCTCAAAAATTGACAGTTAAATTAAGTAACGAATCTTTATTATCTTATAAGTTAGAAACAACTATTAAAAAGATTTTATTAACTAAAGACTTTAAAATAGCTGAAAACATAGATATAGTTGATAAAACAATTTTAAAAGATGAAAAATATATTAAAGAATCATTAGATTTTATTTACAACGATCAACAAGGAACGAGTAATAAAGATATTACCTTTAATGAACAAAAGATTCCTGACATGGAATACATTGGAAATTTAGCTAGTACATATTTAATGTTTCAAAATGAAAAGGGACTATATTTAATTGATCAACATGCTGCAGAAGAAAGAGTCAATTATGAACATTATTTAAATAGCATTGAAAACTTTGAGTTGGTAGAGTTAAATTTATTAATACCAAAAGAATTAAATATAACAAATAAAGATAAAAGTTTTATTAAAGAAAACGAAAATATATTTAATCAATTTAAATTTTACTTTGATGATAATTTAAATTTACTAACTCAACCAAATCTAATATTAGAAAATGATTTAGATGATACTATTATAAAAATGATTAGTTTAATTGAAAATAATGAAGATTTTGATTTTAAAGTCTTATTAAATGAATTGGCAAAATCAATAAGTTGTAAAGCAAGTATTAAGGCCAACTATAAGCTTTCCTTACTAGAAGTTCAAAGTTTATTAGAAAGACTAAGGCAAGCTAAAAATCCATATACATGTCCACACGGGCGACCAACTATAATTCATTTAACACATTATCAAATCGAAAGAATGTTTAAAAGGGTGGTATAATGAAAAAGGTAATTGTTATTGTAGGCCCTACAGCTAGCGGAAAAACTAAACAATCGATAAAATTGGCTAAAAGAATTAATGCTGAAATAATTAATGGTGATTCCGTACAAGTGTATAAAGATTTAAATATTGGTTCAGCTAAAATTAAAGAAGAAGAAAAAGAAAATATTAAACATCATTTGTTTGATTTTGTTAATGTAAATGAAGAATACACTGTTTATAATTTTCAACAAGATAGTAGAAAATTAATAAATCAAATTAAGACACCTATTATAGTAGGAGGAACTGGATTTTATATAAAAGCAAGTCTTTACAATTATGAATTTAATTTTGAAGAAGATATTGACTATTCTAAGTTTGATAAATACAATAACGAAGAATTATATCAAAAAGCTATGCTTTTAGATAAAAATGCTAATCTTGATCAAAATAATCGTCAAAGATTAATAAGAACAATTGTTTTAAGTAAATCTGATCAAAAAAGAAGTGAGAAAACAAAAAAAGATGAACCATTATATGATATATTAACTTTTTATTTAGATGTCGATAGAAAAATATTAAAAGAGATATTAATTAAACGACTAGACAAAATGTTAGATGAAGGATTTATTGATGAAGTATTGTATTTAAGAAGTAAAAATGTTAGATTAAATATTATTGGATATCGAGAATTGGATGATTATTTAGAAGGTAAAATAACTTTAAATGAGGCAAAGGAATTAATTATAAGAGCCTCAATGAGACTGGCGAAGCGACAAAAAACATGGTTTAGAAACCAAATGGACACAATTGTTGTTGATGCTTTAAATGAAAATATTGAAGAGTTTATTTATAATAAAACTAAGGAGTTTTTAAAAGATGAGTAATATATATTTAATTGGAATGCCGGCAAGCGGAAAATCTACTTTAGGAAAAAAGCTAGCTGATAAATTATCATTCGATTTTATAGACATTAATACCGAAATAGAAAAAGAGGCACTAATGTTTTTAGATGAATTATATGAAAGATACGGACAAGAAGCAGTAAGCTTAGCTGAAACAAACTTGCTTATTAATTTCAAAGATAAGAAAAACACAGTTTTTGCTTTAAATGATGCTGTCATAAATACTAGAAAAAATAAAAAGTTACTAAATGGTAAAATAATTTATTTAGATGTAGATGAAAAAGAATTAATGAAAAGATTGAAAAGTTTGTATCCAAAAAATATATTTGAAAATATTACTCTATCAACAATGTTAGAAGAAAGATTTCTAAAATACCGTACATTTGCCAATTATATTATTGATAACAATTCAAATGACTTAAATAAAGTTATAGAAGAAATAACATCTTTGTCTTGATAAATAGGTCTAATATATAGTATAATAAATACGTTATAAGGAAGGATGGTATAAATGTTATCAACTAATGAATTTAAAAATAATATGACTATAGAATTTGATAATAACATTTATCAAATAATTGAATTTTTACATGTTAAACCAGCTAGAGGTGGAGCTTTTGTAAGAACTAAGTTAAGAAACTTAAGAACTGGTTCTATTATTGACCACACATTTAACGCAGGTGTACGTGTTAAAAGAGCTCATATTACTAGAAATAGAATGCAGTATTTATATGAAAATGGTCCTTCACATGTCTTTATGAATAATGAAACATATGATCAAATTGAAATAAATAGTGACATTATTAAAAATGAATTAAATTATATTTATGAAGGAATGAATGTAGAAGTACTTATATATAACAACAGCGAAGTTTTAGGAATTAATTTACCTGACAATGTTGTATTAACTGTTAAAGAAACTGAACCAGGTTCAAGAGGAGACACAAAAACCAATGCTTTAAAAGATGCAATTATGGAAACGGGTCTATTAGTTAAAGTCCCACTTTTTATCAACCAAGGTGAAAAAATAGTAGTGTCTACTCATGATAATAGTTATGTATCAAGAGAAAAGTAAATAGGCGTTTTGCCTTTTTATTTTTATATTGTTTAGAAAGGATTTTATTATGGAAAGATTACAAAAAGTTATTGCAAAAAGCAATATTGCCTCAAGAAGGCAAGCAGAAAAATTAATAGTAGATGGTAAAGTTTCCGTTAATGGAAAAATCGTTACTAAACTAGGAACCAAAGTTAGCGAAGATGATGAAATTAGAGTTAATGGAAAACTAATTAAAGAGGCTAAAAAAACATATTTATTATTAAATAAACCAACAGGATATATATCAACGACTAGTGATGAAAAAGACCGAAGAATTGTTTTAGATTTAATAAAAGATGAATACGGAGACAAAAGAATTTATCCAGTTGGAAGACTTGATTACGATAGCGCAGGAATATTACTTTTAACTAATGATGGTGAATTAACACAAATATTAACAAGACCAGAATTTGATGTTGAAAAAGAATATATAGTAAGAGTTGAAGGAATTATTGTTAGAAATAAGTTAAATGATTTTAAAAAAGGTGTTATAATTGATGGTGATTACTTTGCCAAACCAAAAGATGCAACTATAATTGAAAGAGACAAACTCAATCAATCAACATTGTTAGGAGTTGTATTAACTGAAGGTAAAAACAGGCAAATTAGAAAAATGTTTGATGCTATCGGTCATCCAGTAAAAACACTAACTAGAGTTAGATATGACTTCCTAACTTTAGAAGGAGTAAAAAGAGGCGGATATAGAGAATTAAAGGTTCATGAAGTTAGAAAACTATATTCGAATAAATATAAATAATAAAAGTATTATAAAGTAGATAATATATGATATAATGAAAGATGGTGGGAATGCTTTATGAAAAAATTTCATATTGCTATAGATGGTCCAGCAGGATCAGGAAAAAGTACAATTAGCTCTTTACTAGCAAAAAAGCTAAATTGGACCCATATTGACACTGGTGCAATGTATAGAGCAGTAACGCTATACGCATTAGAAAATAATATAAATTTAAATAACGAAAATGAATACTCGTTTTTAGAAACACTGAAAATTTCATATATTGATGAAAATATTTATTTAAACAATAAAAACGTTAGTAAAGAAATTAGAAGTGAAGAAGTTACAAAAAACGTTTCATTAGTATCAAGTTTTCCATATGTTAGAAAAAAGATGGTTGATTTACAAAAAGAGGCCGCGAAAGAAATTAACGTTGTAATGGATGGAAGAGATATAGGAACGGTAGTTTTACCCAATGCTGATTTAAAAGTATTCTTAACTGCGAATGTAGAAGAAAGAGCTAAAAGAAGATATCAGGAGAACAAAGAAAAATTTGTTAACAAAAGTCTTGATGATGTTATAGAAGAAATTAAAATAAGAGATAATAAAGATTCAACGAGAAAAGAGTCACCTCTTAAAAAAGCAAATGATGCAATAGAATTAGATACTACTTACTTAACTATCGAAGAAGTAGTAGAAAAAATATTATTAATGATAGATAAAAAGGAGAATGAATAAGATGGATATAAAAATACTAAAAGTAGGAGACATAGTAGAAGGGAAAGTTGTTGAGGTTAGTGACAATACCATCTTTTTAGATGTTAAATATTTTACCGAAGCAAGAATGCACATTGATAATTATGATCCAAGTTTAACTACTTTTGCTAATGTTGTTAAAGTAGGAGATGTAGTTAAAGGTAGGATTCAAAAGATAAGTGAAGAACCAGCACTTATTTTAATGTCAAGATTACCAATTATAAAAAGAGAAAACTTTGAAACTATTAAAGATTTAGTAGAAAGCAAAGAAGTCGTAGAAGCTAAAGTAAAAAGCATTTTAGATAAAGGTATTTTATTAACTTATTTAACTTACGAATTATTTTTACCTTATACATTACTTGATTATGAACTAATTGATAAAAAAGAAACACTTAAAGGTAAGAAACTTGAAGTTAATGTAATAGAAGCATCTAGAAGAGGTCGTTTTACAAGAATAATTGCTTCTAGGAAAGAAATCTTTGAAGAAGCTAGAAGAAAAGCTTATGAAGAAAGAATGGAACAAAGACAAGATGAATTAGATTCAATAAATACAGGTGATATATTAACTGGTACAGTAGATAAGTTAGAAAAACATGCAGCTAATGTTAGATTTGAAAATATAGTTGGTTTACTTAGAATATCACAAGTATCGCATTATAGAATTGACAAATTAGAGGATGTACTATCTGAAGGACAAGAAGTACAAGTAAAAGTTATTAAAAAGGAAGGAAATAGATTAGATTTATCTATTAAAGCATTGCTTCCAACACCTTTTGAAAAATTCGCTAAAGATTACAAAGTTGGCGACGAAGTAACTGGAGAAATTGTTCAAAAACTTCCATTTGGTCTAATTGTTGAAGTTGAAAGAGACGTTAGAGGATTATTACATAAAAACGAATATTCTTGGAACCCAAATGATAACTTAGATAGTCACGTTAATATTGGTGATGAAATTACATTAGCAATAATTAGATTAGATGAAAAGAATAAAAAAATTGGTTTATCAAAGAAACAGTTAGAAGATAACCCATGGAAAAATGTTACTGTAAAAAGAGGAGACCTAACTAAAGCAGAAATTAAAGAAGTTACAAACAACGGTTTAAAAGTTGTTGTACAAGGTGTAGATGCTTTTATACCAGCTAACGAAGCTTTAGAAAAAGATCACTCAAATATTGAAGCTTACTTCGCTCAAGGTGATACTATAAACGAAGCATTAGTATTAGAAGTGAATCCGAGAAATTGGAATATGAAATTATCAATTGTTAAAGCAAAAGAGAAAAAAGACAGAGAAATGTTTGAAAAATTCTTAGAAAATGATTCAGATGATAATGGTCAAACAATCGGTGATTTAATTGGTGATGAATTAAAAGAGTAAGGGCGTGATATTATGCCATTTGTAGTTGCAATTGTTGGTAGACCTAATGTAGGTAAGTCCAGCTTATTTAACCGTATAGTCGGAGAAAGAATTTCTATAACAGAGGATAAACCAGGTGTTACTAGAGATAGAATATATGCTAGTGGTGAATGGTTAACAAAAAGATTTAATTTAATTGACACAGGGGGCATCGATAATATTGATGTGCCCTTTTTAAGTTTAATAAAGGAACAAGTTTATTTGGCTATCGATGAAGCAGATTTAATTATTTTTCTAACTGATAGTAAAAATGGTGTAACTGAAGGAGATATTTATATTAAAGATTTATTATTAAAATCTAATAAAAATGTCATACTTGCAGTTAATAAAATTGATGATTATAACCAAATGAGTAATTTATATGAATTTTACCAATTAGGATTTAAAGATCCTATTGCTATATCAACACAACACGGTATTGGTATGGGTGATTTATTAGATAAAGTAATTGAGTATATGGAAGATCACTCTACCATAGATGAAGATGATTCAATTAAATTTTCTATTATTGGTAGACCTAACGTAGGTAAGTCTTCTTTAACTAATAGTATTTTAGGAGAAAATAGAACTATTGTTAGTGACATATCGGGTACTACAAGAGATGCAATTGATACTAAATTTATTTACAATAATATAAAATATACTGTAATAGACACAGCTGGAATAAAAAAACGTGGTAGAATATATGAAACTACAGATAAATATAGTGTTTTAAGAAGTGTTAGAGCAATCGAAAAGTCTGATGTTTGTCTATTAGTCCTTGATGGAGAAGAAGGAATAGTAGAACAAGATAAAAGTGTAGCAGGTTATGCGATGGATGCTAACAAAGCAATTATTATTGTAGTTAATAAATGGGATTTAGTAAAAAAAGATTCAAAAACAATGCAAAATTATATAAACAATATAAGAAAAGAATTTCCATTTTTAGATTACGCTCCAATAGTATTTACATCTGCAATAAACCAAAGTAGAATAGACACAATTTTTCCAGAGATTAATAAAGTATATGAAAACTTTACAAAAGAAATTAAAATTAGTATATTAAATCAAATTTTACAAGAGGCTATTGCTATTACACCACCCCCGCAACATCACCATGGTAGAGCCGTAATATCATATATTACGCAAGTAAATAACAAACCTCCTACGTTTTTACTTTTTGTAAACGATCCCAAGTTTGTTCACTTCTCTTATTTAAGATATTTAAACAACAAGCTTAGAGAAGCAATTGATTTTACTGGAACACCAATAAAAATTATGTTAAGAAAGAAGGAAGATTAAATGAAAGTTAGTGTCATTGGAGGCGGAGCTTGGGGAACCACTCTTGCTCAAGTATTAAATGATAACGGTTATGATTGTTTAATTTATGAAATTAATCAAAATTATATTAAAGAAATAAACAACAATCATATTCATCCTATTTTTAAAAACAAATTGAATAATAATATAAAAGCTACAGACAATTTAGAAGAAGTTATTAAATATTCTAATATTTACTTGTTAGCTGTTCCTACCAAAGTAGTTAGACCCGTATTAAATGAGATGAACAAATATATTGATGCTGAAAGTACATTTATTAATGTTTCAAAAGGAATAGAACCAGAAACATTAAAAAGAGTTTCAGAAATTGTAAATGATGAAATAAATAAAGAAAATATATCAGGCTATGTTTGCTTAACAGGGCCAAGTCATGCTGAAGAGGTAATTGATAGACAACTTACTTTACTAGTCAGCGCAAGCAATAATTTAAAACTAGCTACAAAAGTCCAACATATGTTTGCAAACCAAGATTATATGAGAGTTTATACATCAAATGATTTAATTGGTGCTGAAATCGGTGGTGCAGTTAAAAATGCTATTGCAGTCATCTCAGGTGCAACAACCGGACTTGGTTTAGGTGAAAATGCTAGAGCTGCTGTTATAACAAGAGGTATAATTGAAGTTGTAAAAGTAGTAAAATTAATGGGTGGTAAAGAATCAACTGCATATGGTCTAACAGGAATAGGTGACTTAATTGTAACTGCCTCTAGTGAAAATTCTAGAAACTTTAATGGTGGTAGAAAGTTGGGTCAAGGTTTGACTGTAGAAGACATATATAAAGAAAGTACTCAAACAATAGAAGGATTTAGAACAATTTATGCATTAAATAATTTATCATTAAAACATAATGTTGAACTGCCAATGATAAACACTGCTTATTTAATTTTAGAGGGAAAAATGACAGTTGAAGAAGGACTAAATGCTTTACTAAAACGTGATTTAAAACCTGAAATTATTGATTAAATAAGTCTATTAAGCCATTATAAAAGATAATTAAGTTGTTATAATTGTAGTTTAATGATATAATATAAAAAAATCAATAAGGAGGAAAATGGATGAACAAGACAGAGTTACTAGCATTAGTTGCTATGAGAGCAGAAGTTACACAAAAAGAAGCGAATAAAGTTGTTGAAGCATTTTTAGATACTATTACTGAAACTTTAGCTACTGGTGAAAAAGTTGTTGTTACTGGATTTGGTACTTTTGAAGTTAGACTTAGAGCTGAAAGAACTGGAAAAAATCCTAGAACTGGAGAAACTATTGTTGTTCCAGAACAAAAATCACCAGCATTTAGAGCAGGTAAATTATTAAAGGATGCAGTTAAAAATAACTAAAACTAAAAGGCCAATGTTTTGGCCTTTTATTTATATTTTAAATATGATATTATTAAAATAGAATAAACTTTTAGGAGAATGAAATGACAATATTCGAAAAAGCAATGATAAATGATATTGAATATTTTAAAAATAATACATATGATATTAACATTCAAAACAAAGATGGAAAATCTCTTCTTCATTATGCTGTTTTAGGATCAGCGTTTGAAGTAATAAAAGAATTAATTAAAAGAGGAATTAACATTAATATTCTTGATAATAATAATGAATCTGCAATCTTTGATTGTGCAAGAAAAGCTAAAATTGAAATTGCTAAAATCTTAATTATTAATAACATAAATTTGAATCAAAAAAACAAACAAGGAGAATCCTTAATTCATTTGGCAAGTTACAAAGGTGATAGAGATTTTATTAACTTGCTAGTTGAAAATGATATTAAAATAAATACAACTACAAATGAAGGGTTATATCCTGTTCATTATGCTGTGATTTCTAGTAATATTAACATTATAAAACCGCTTTTAAATATATCAAATCAATCCTTTTTATTAAAAGATAAAAATAATAACTCATTGCTACATTATGCTACAAAAACTACTAACGATTTATTAATTTATTTTTTAATTAGTGAAGGGATAAATATTAATTTAATGAATAATGACTTTGAAACTCCTTTATTCAATGCTGCAAGATTTGGTACTAGAGAGACTGTTTTAGCACTTTTAAATAATGATGCTTATATTGATATTAAAAATAATAAAAGAGAAACACCACATGATTTAGCATTAGCTTATGACAACTTAAAAGTAGAAACATTATTAAACAACTATCAAATGTTACCAAAATATGAAAGATTAATAAAAAAAGAGTCATTAATTATCGCTACTTTAAATAGAAGTTATAATTTATTAGAACATTTAATAAACAATAAAACTCCATTAACACATGATAAATTTAATTACACTGCTTTAGATTATGCAAAAATGTATAATTTAAAAGAAGCAATTAAAATTATAAATAAAAACTCCTATTAAATAGGAGTTTTTATTTACTGAATAAAGATAGTTAATATACTTAAAAGATTTAATAATGCGTGAACTAAATAAAGTAAAAATACATTTTTATTATTTTTAACATATAATATTGAAAATGCTATTCCCATTCCAACATACGGAATAGATGTAACAATTACTTCGGAAAGCGAATAAAGATTAATTTGGCCAACTAAACTTAAAAGTTCACTTATTATATGAATCAAACCAAAAGATATACCAGATATTGCAATAGCTACATTGTTGTTTTTTATAATACCAAAAATAGATTTTCTAAATATTAATTCTTCAACAAGTGGGCCTATAAACACTGTAGTAATAGCAATTAATATAAAAGATTTACTCTTTAACATTAACATTATTGATTCTTGATTAACAGAATCAGATTTAAAATTAAATAATTGAATTAAAATATTACTTAATATACCCAAACCAATTGAAACAGCAAACATAGTCGCAAAAGAGTAAGCTAAATTACCAAGAGCTGGTTTTGTTTCGTTTTGAATAAACATATTTAGATCATGCATCAACTTATTTCTATTAATATAAATTAGAGGAATAGAAACAATTAAATATGCTAAAAACATAATTACACCATTTTGAGCAATACTATAACCAACAGTAACTTTGATTAAATTAATATTTTCATTATCTTTTAACAAACTAAAACCTTCTGAATTTACACCGGCGATAATATAAATATTTTCAGCTTCTTCATTATCATTCCATTTATTAACAGATCCGTTAATAATGTCTTTGTAATTATTATGTATAAAACTTTCTTCTTTATGTTTCGTTATTAATATATAATTAACATCATTAAATTCATATACATAATCATCTAAATCGAACCTATCTTTTTCTTTATTATAACTCTCTTTTAACATATAAGCTATTAAGTTTTCGTTATCATATAATTCAAAAGATTCTAATACTAAATAATCATTTGTAGGCTCTTTAAAAAAGATTCCAACTAATAAAGCTGCTCCACCTAAAAAAAATAGTATTACATAAATTAATATAGAAAAAACACTATTATCTTTATTTAGCTCTAATAAACTTACCTCATTTTCATTAAAGTTTTCATCTTTAAATTTTTCTTCAAAATCAATTTTATAATTATTGTTATTATCCATGACTTTCCTCCTAGTTTATATAATTATAACCTAAATAATATTATATATCTAATAAAAATGAAAAAATGAGTTAATTTGTGATAAAATTAAATAAGAAATGAGGGAAAAAGATGAAAGAAGTTGCGATTAAAAATATTATTAAAGTATTTAATGTAAAAGAAGAAGAAATATTAGACTTAAAGAGATTTAACCAAGGAATGAGTAATTATACATTTTATTTTAAATTAAATAATAAAAAATATGTAATTAGAATTATTGGTTTAAAAGCAGAACTGTTTGTTGATTATCAAAATGAAGAAAACGTGTTAAAGGCACTAAATAATACTAATATAACATCAAAATTAATATATTATAATAAAGAAACTGGAACTAAAATTAGTGAATATATAGAGGGGCAGACTAATCGATCAACAAAAGAAAGTTTAGTTAATACATTAAAAACATTACATGAAATAAAATCAAGCAAAATTAAGGATTATGATTTAATTAATCGATTAAATAAATATGAATCATATAATAAAAAAGATAACATTAACAATCAATACTTTATAATAAAAAATTTTTTTATAAACAAATATCAATCAAAATATATTAACAGAGAGAAAAAACTTTGTCACAATGACCTTCAAAACATTAACATTATAAACAATAATAATAAATCATATTTGATTGATTTTGAATATACAGCATATAATGATCCATTATATGATATAGCTAGTTATGGAGATGATCCAATTTTATTGTTTGAACTATATTACAATAAAAAAGCTAGTGAGAAAGATATATATGACATACTATTTTATCAAATGTATCAATCTTTGCAATGGTATCAAGTTGCCCTTTACAAAGAAGAAATTGGTTTTTCAAAACTAACTAATTACAATTTTTTACAACTAGCCAATTACTTTTTAAACAATGCAATAAAGATTTATAATAAAATTAAGGAGTAATTATGAACATAAACGATATTATAAAATTAAATAACGAACATGAAAATTTAAATATAATTACTAGTTTTTTAAATACGCACCAAAACCAAGAAGATTATGAAAGAGCCCTATTGAAATACATCCAAATTGCAAGCAGTTTGAATCTAGATGAATTATTATTAAAAGAAGCTAATAAATATCTAGTTAAATTAAAAGACTTAAAAGCTACCAAATATAGAGAAAACATTTATGATTCATTATTTGAATCAGCACTAAAAGTAAAAGATTTTAGTTTATCAAAAACATATTTAAATAATAAAAAAGAATTACTTAAAGAAATGGATAAATATAAATCAACATTAGATGAAATAAAGTATTTAAAAGCTACAAACGAAGATTATTTTGATCAATTAATTTCACTAAAAAAAGAAGTTATTCCAAATGAAACATTAATCTATGTTAATGAAGAATTATATAATTATTATTTTAATCTAAAAGATTATTATAATTCATTGAAAATTTTAAATGAATTATATGAAGATACTTTAAATGTAAAATATGAAAATGAAATGATTAAAATTTATTTTTTAATGGAAAACTATGAAAAGGTAATAACATCGGCAACTAATTTAATGAACGAAAATAGTAATAACCTATACACAGTTATATTTTTAATCTCATCACTTAGAATTCAAAAAAATTATAGAAGAGCTACTAGTATAGAAGCAGAATATGAGATTGCGATAGAGTCAAGTAATGATTATAATTTAAAACTTTTTGCTTTTAATGAAATTATTAAATTATATGAAGATACAAACAATACTTTATCAATTAATTTATATAAAGACAAACTTAAAAAACTAAATAGAGATAAAAAAGTTTTAGAAAAAAAACAAACAATTAAAGAGCCTGAAACAAAAATAAAAGAAATAAAAACAAAAACTTTAATAAGTGATGCACAATATTTAAAATATTTTAATTGGATAAACGAATGGCTAATATATTCTAATAATAAAAAAATAAATATAAGATTCAGAGAATACTTAAGAGACTTGTTTATTAAAATTGATGAAAAAATTCAATTTAAGGATGTTGTTCTTTATATAAATAACAATAATGAATCAAATTTTTATCATTATAAAAAAGAAAGATTATTTGATAAAAAAGTAACGAAATTTTATTTAGAAAATACCATTATTGAAACAACTATTAAAAACAAAAAAGCTATTTTTTCAAAGCCTAATAATTTGATATCAAAAAAAGATGTTTTAACACAAAAAGATTATAAAGAAGAAGTAAAATATGTTTACTCAATTTATGTCAATGAGGACTTTGTTATTTTGTTTTACTTTGAAGAAGAAATTAAAGATCCAGGATTAATTTATGAATTATTAAACGGAATTGCTTTAATAATAAATATAAGATTAATCGATGAAGAAAAAGTTAAAGAATTAAATAAAGATTCGAAGTACTTAGAAATATTAATTAATAATCCTGTTATACCAATGAGAAAGTTAACGAAGTCTAGATCATTTTATAATGATGAAGCAACTAAATTATTTAATATAGATGAATATTTACATATAGAAATATTTTTAAGAGACATTGAACTAGATGATGCTAAAAAATATAAAGAACATTTAGAAAGACTATTTAACTATCCTAATGAATTTAAAACTTTCACATTTAAATATCAAGATTTAGTCATACTTGAATATATGTTTGCAATTAAAGATAATCAAAATGTAAGTATATATAGTTATTTTATAGACATTACTAATTATTATAATAAAGAAAATAAGTTAGATATTAAAGCTAATTATGATTTTGAAACAAATTTATTAAATAAGTCTAATTTTAACGAAAATTATTTAACTTTTCTAGAAGATAAAGCTACTTTAATACTATTAGAACTAAACACTTCGATAAGAGATATATATGGAACGGAAAGAGTTAATAAGTTTTTTATTGAATATGCAAACATTACTAAAAAACATTTTAAAGATGACTTATTATATCGATATAATAATAATCAATT